>Ga0070749_10000277_pt1 | contig 33862 bp, 46 predicted proteins | sample VirMetDEL_Nov_18_FD_75180 | JGI IMG/M metagenome (GOLD analysis project Ga0070749, IMG submission 75180) | Aqueous microbial communities from the Delaware River and Bay under freshwater to marine salinity gradient to study organic matter... | ecosystem: Environmental > Aquatic > Marine >...
GCGGCGGTGGTGGGGTGACGTCGCTTGCTGGCACGGCCAACCAGATCTCAGTTTCCGCGGCCACGGGTGCGGTCACGCTGTCGCTGCCTAGCACGCTGATTGCGCCGGGAACGCTAACGCTCGGGAGCTATCTTCAGACTGGCGGATATGCGCGCATCAACGGACTGACCGCCGGAACAAACACCTACCTGCAACTCTGGAATGGGGCCAGCACGGTAGGCTTGTTAGGATCGCGTGCGTCAATCGATGGTGGGGCGGCGGCGGATCTCGGACTGTACGTCTACGGAGCGAACAACCTTACCTTTTGGACTAACTCCGCGATAGCTGCGACAGTAACTTCAAACGGCAACCTACTGATCGGCGGGACGACCGACATCTCCGGTAACGGTGGGCTCAAGGTCTTTGGAACAAGCGCAGCTACCGGAACAACGTCTGGTGCTCTGCAAGTGGTGGGCGGGATCGGCGTAGGTGGAGCAGGCTTTTTTGGATCGACGGTGCAAGCAGGGGCGGGGACGTCCAAGGCTTACGTTGGTTCGGACGGATCAAATACCGGCTACATCGGAACGACGACTGGCGCGTTCCCATTGGACATCCGTCCCAACCAAACCACGACTGCTCGGTTTACAACTACCGGGAATCTGCTCGTCGGAACGACGACGGATATGAGCGGGAGTGGTGGGCTGACCGTTACTGGGACGGCGATTGCTTCGGACGTTAAGCTCAATACCACCGACCTCTCGATGCGGAGCGTGGCCGCAGATCGGGCGATCCGGCAGAAGCTGGCGTTCGATGGAACTAGGGGCGTGACCTGTTCGACGCCTATCCTGTCGGGCGATTGGACGGTAGCGTTCGTCGTCAACCGTCAGAGTGCTGCCGTTCAGCAGTACCTGATCGGCAATGACGTAAGCGGGTGCTTCTACCTCGGGTTCCGTACTGGCGGGTTCTTGTACAGCGGTAAGGCGCTCGGCAGCGCCAACACCGACATGAATCTGGGCAACGTCGTGGGCGTTACCCAGCACATCGTGGTGACCAAGTCTGGCACCACCCAAACCTGCTACGCGGACGGGGTCAGCGTCGGATCGATCACCGATACCCAGACTTACACTGGGGCAGCGGCCACGCTTTTTGCCGCTGATGGCGCAGGGTCCGCAGCTTTGATCGGCACCGGCGCCGTGATCGGGTTCTACAACCGAGCCCTTAGCGCGGCGGAAGTCGCGCAGTTGTTCCGTGATGGAGATCCGGATCGTACGGACTACAACAATGCCAGCAACACCGCGATCAACGTCGCGTCGGTGGTTAACGGAAATCAGTCCGGGCTGTATCTGTACGACACGTTTACCGGAGCTTCGGCGACGGGGTTCACGGCGGTAAAGACTCAGACCACCACGGAAGCAGACGTGTACGGCGGGGAAGGCTACACCGTCGCCTCTGGTCAACGGATGTTGGTGTCCTTCAACTGCACACTGACCAGTGGCACGCTGCCGTTCCTCTACTTCAGCAATTTTACAAACGCTCCGCTGTACAACGTCGGAGTGCGTATCACCGCAGGGGCCAACGCGATCCTTGTACCGATCAACGCTACCGGCACGGCGGTACGCTTGCGGTTCTACAGCCCGACTGCAGAGACGGTAAACTACGCCATCTCCAATCTGTCGGTGACAAGGCTGGGTCTGACCCTTGCCCCTGACGCCGCTCAACCGGGCGGTAGCTATCTGTGGTATGATACCTCGGGCAATGCGCGAACCACCACGCTGCCGAATAGCGGGGTAAAGTGGGATACCCCGACCGGCGGGTACAATCCGCAGGAGTCGTCGGTCAACGGTAGCTTGGGATTCCTTGCCCGCAACAACAGCACGGGTAACGCGGCGGTTGCGGCCATCGATCTGCAGAACGAATACGGTGCTTCCTACGGCATCGGACTGCGTTACTTCGGCAACAGCTTTACCCAAGTAAACGCTTACCGCGCCAACCGCGGTCTCCTGTACGGGTCATTCGACATCAACTTCCTGTCCGGCCAATACAAGTTCTGGTTCGGCGGCCCCGGTGCTGGTCTCGATAACTCAGTAGCTTACGAGGGCTTCAACATCTACGGGCCTTCGATCAGTACAGGTACGGCGACGGTACAATTCACGACCCCTTCTTCGGCATTTGGTACAGGTGCGCTCATTGTGGGTGGTGGCGCTAGCTTCGGCGGCGCGCTGTTCAGCCAGCAGAACAGCAACTCCATCGTCACCGCGACGAACTTCGCCAACACGAACGCAGGCACGGCGGCAACGCTGCGCCACACGCTGACGGCTGGAACGAACACCAGCACCATCGAGGCGTACAGCAACGGGCATGCGACGTTCCCCGGTCGCCTGCGGTTCGGCACGCCGAATGGTCAGATGGACTTCGTCCCGTCTGGTGTGCTGGGACTAAGCATCTCGGCGTCGGCGGTTACGACGCCGGTAGGGCTGATCAACATCTCCAAGAGTGGTGCCGGGTCCACGTTGGAGATCAACGCCGACTCTGGCTTCACCTCGAAGCTATCGTTCCAACGTGCGACGACGAATCGATGGACGATGGAGGTAGACTCCACGGACTTACTGTCGATCAAGGCTCTTGGATCAACTACAGCGTTCAGCATTTCGGCGGCGGGCAACACGACCGTGACTGGCGATACCAGCACCTTCGGCGTCAACACTTCTTCGACCAACTCCATCAAGATCATTACCGGAGTTGGCACTATCGCGGCGCCGAGGTACGGATTACTGGACTTCCGCAACTACCTTGACGCAAAAAGCGGAGCTTACATCCGCGTCGCCAATCGGGAGTCGGACACGAACGCCTTCCTGATGAACGTCGCCGTGCGTAGCGGCGGGGACGTTCTTACAAGCATTGCGACGTTCTCGGATTCGCAACTGGCGGTGCTCTCCTCCACCAACTCTACTGATAATATCAGCGGTGCGCTGGTCGTTACTGGAGGCATCGGGCTTGGCGGTAACATCAATATGGGCGGCCGGTTGTTTATCAACAACACCAGCGCCGCTAATGGAGTATTAAGCGCGTCAGCCATTGTCGCGAACTTTGGCACGGATGCGACCCTCGGAGGACTCGCGTTTAATGTTAAAGGGTTCCCGTCAGCTACCGCCGGGAGCCGCTATGTTCAACTGACCGCGGCTGATAATCTCGATTTCCGCGAGGTTCGGATCAACGATCAGGGCGGTAACGTAGGGATCGGTGGTTCCAGCAGCACGATCACCGTAGGTGGTACGCTGATCGCCAACGCCGCGACCAACGCCTTCCGCATCCCGACCGCTCAGACGCCCGCCTCGCAGACGGCGTCCGGCACGCAGGGCCAGATCACTTGGGACGCCTCGTACCTGTACGTCTGCACCTCGACCAATAACTGGGGACGTAGCTCGCTCAACTGGGCAGGCGGTGGCGGGAGTGGTGGCTCGTCGAACATCTGGATCCCGGCGTCCGAGTGGATTCCGCGCACGACCAACGGGTGCGGCATCAACTCGCTGGAGTCCACGACCAACCGAGTGAACTACGACGTGCTGGAGTTCGACCCGGCTGCCGTGGAGTACGCGCAGGCCATGGTGGTGATGCCCAACAACTGGAACGCCGGGACTGTAACGGCCAAGTTCCATTGGACTGCGGCTTCGGGTAGCGGCGATGTGGTGTGGCAGCTTAGTGGCCGCGCCTACGCCAACGACGATGCCATCGATCAGGCGACTGGCACGGCGCAGTCCTCGACCGACACGCTGACGGCGGCGAACGACCTCGACATCAGCCCTGCCACCTCGGCCATCACCCTCGCTGGCACGGCGGCGAACGGCAATCCCGTGGTCTTTGAACTCTCCCGCAACGCCACCGCTGGCGGCGACACGCTCGGCACGGACGCGCGTCTGATCGGCGTGGAGATCACGTACTCGGTCTAATGAGAAAGCGGCAGCGACATTTCAACCCTCGGCACGCAGGCGCTCAGATGGCGCTCGATGCGCGCTTCCTGTATGGGTTGAACAACAACGATCCAGTCACAGACTTTTTCAGCAGAGGCGGTCCGTATCCCGTACAGACTACCGTTTCACTCAAGCCGACATACAAGACAGCGCAACAAGGCGGGAATCCCGTAGTGAGTTTCAACAACGACTATATGCTGGAATCGGCGGGCGTTGCTGGGACGACTTCCAACTGGTCGATGATCGCGTGTATGAAATCTTATGCGTGGAACGGAAACACTTCGGGAGGCGGCTCGATTATTTCGTGCGCTCAAGGAAGTGCGTTTACGCAGGACATCCTAATAGGACGAACGCAAACGCTGGAGTTCTTCGAAGTTGATAACGGCGCGAACGGCAATGGCTCGTTAAACGTGCTGTCCGCTGGCGAGCAGATTAAATCCGTCGTGTATGACGGAACACAAACTGGGAACACCGACCGCTTGAAATACTTTTTCAACGGATCGGCGCAAACATTGACGTACAATTACACCGTCCCAGCCTCGGTTAATCCGAGTGGCGGGTACGGAGTTGGCGTTTACAAAGGCGCTATGAGTTCCGAGTGGTGGCTTGTTGGTGATATGTGCTCGCTCACCGTATTTAGGACGCAGCTTAGTAATTCGTTGCGCCGCCGTTTGGAAGCGGCTGCTTCGCTATCATTCAAAATGCCCTGTTCGTAATGACCTACCTAACCCTCGATTGCGCTCTGCGCTCGGAGACCGATCCGCAGATCATCGCCACGCTCGACCGCAAGGGGTGGACGGTCACCGCCCCACCCACGTTCGACCCTGCGACCGAGCAGCCCCCCGTGTGGGAAGCGTGTGCGTGGGTGGTGAAGCCGATCCCTGCGCCGCAGCCCTATCGTGTCTCCAAGGACACCATCGTCTCCCGAGTGAACGACGCGACCAAAGTGCCGGACTTGATGGCGTTGATCGACTCACTGCCTGCGGAGCAGCAGTTTTTGTGGGATAACTTCGCGTGGTTCTGGTCTACCAATCCCACCATCGTGGGAATGTGTTCGCAGCTTGGCCTCGACCCGGCGGTGATCCTCGCGCCTGATCCGTACCTGACGTGAACGACTTCCTCCTCCTTGATGGGTCGGACTACTTCCTGCTCGACGGGACGGACCGGCTCATCCTGAACGACGCCGTAGGTGGCGGAGGAGGGGGTGGACCGGCCAAGAAGCGTCGTCGGTCCCTGACCATTCCGCAGGATGACGACGAGGTGATGTCGGTCATCCGGCGGATGCTGGAGATCATCGATTGAGTTTCCACTGGGGCAGGACGCCCCGGGCCACGTCGAGTTCGGTCATGCTGGCCGACCAGCTGCGGCCGCAGGTGACGCAGCTCAACGTGCAGTTGATCTGGTTGCAGCCACCAGCAACCGGTTCGCCAGTACGTGACCGGACGATGGGGCTGTGCATGGAGGTGGCGTTGCGCGTGCCCTCCACGAAGCGGCATTCACTGGACGTGTCTTCCATACACTTCGGGTAGTTGGTTTTCATGGGAGATGTTGCTGCACCTTGGCCCAGTACGGGTCGTAGCCGACCTTCTTCCAGCCGTTCGGGCCACGGTTCCAGACCAAGGCGTAGTCGCGGGCGGTCGGCGGCCGTTTAAGCCGGGCCTCGTTGACGTAGTAGGTGAGGTAGGTAACCGCTATCTGACAAGAGGTTGCCCGGTTAAACGTATCCCGCACGGCGTAGGTCCGGCCGGTGATGCGGGTTAAATCTCTAAGCAGTACCTTAGAGATTTGCAGGCTGCCGGTTTCACCCTTGGCCCCCACCGCCCGGTCGTTGCCGCTGCTCTCGACCATGATCATGGCCGACAAGAGCTGGGATCCCGTGGCTTCCGGGGTGTCGAGGCGTTCGATGCCCGGCACAGCCGGAGCCAACAGGATCGTGGCGGTAGCGGTCAGGGTAGCGAAGGTCACGCGACCCCCTTCATCTTCTGGTAGTTGTGCATGATCTGAAGCATGGAGTTCTGGCCGTCGCCCTTCTCGCGCAGGGTCTCGACCACCACCTCGTCGATGGTCTCCGGCACCAGCAGGCGGTACACCTTGGGCACCTTCTCCTGCCCCTTGCGGGCGACGCGGGCGTTGAACTGGTCGTAGAGTTCCCGGCTCCACGTAGGCGAGAACCACACCACTATCCGGCCACCCTGTTGCAGGTTCAGCCCATGGCCAAGGGACTGGGGATGGGCGACCAGCATCTTGATCCGGCCGGAGTTCCACTCGTCCTCCACGTTGCCCTTGATCTGGGAGATGTGGACCGCGCCCGGCACCAGCTGGCAGATCTGCTCGGCCTCGTGCCGGAACTGGGACGCCACCAGCATGGGCTCCCCCACCTGACGGACCAAGGTCTTGAGCGCGATGATCTTCCCCTCGTGGATCTTCTCGTAGGTCTTGCCGTCCTCGCTGTAGATGGAGCCGCTGCACACCTGCAGCAACTTGTTCACCAGTACCGCCGCGTTGGCGGCGACGATGTCACGCTGGTTGATGACGGTGAGGAACTCCTTCTCCAGCTGCTCGTACGCCCGCCCGCCCGCGTCGTTCATCCCGACCATCACGTCCTCCACGTCGAGGTCGGGGATGCCGAGGTAGTCGCTGCTGCGTAGGGTCAGGGTGATGTCGGAGATCTTCTTGTAGATCGCCTCCTCCGCACCCGGGCGAGGCGCCCAGTTGTACCGCATGTAGTCGGTCGGGTAGAACCAGCGTTCGCGGAAACAGCTGTGCCTAGCCCCCAGCCTTTCGCCGTCATCCAGCAAACGGATTTGCCCGAAGATATCCATCAGCCCGTTCGGGCGCGGCGTGCCGGTCAGACCCCATCGGATATGCCGGGGCTTGAGCAGGGGGCGGAGCGCCATAATGCGCCGGCTCGTCGGGTTCTTCGCCTTGGTCACCTCGTCGAACACCAGCACGTCGAACTCCTTGAGCGACTTCAGCTGGGGCAGGCGCTCATAGTTGATCAGGTAGATCTGCGCCTTGCCGGAGGGCGGCTGGTTGTACAGGTGCTCGACCTGCATCCAGTTAAACTGCCTCCACTTGGCGATCTCGTTGGGCCACGTGATGCGGGCCACCCGCAGTGGAGCCACGATCAGCGCGGCCCGGATCGCCCCGTCCATGAACAACTCGTTCAGGGCGGACAGGGTAGTCGCCGTCTTGCCCAGCCCCAGACCAACCGTGCAGTACGCTTGCTTGTGGGTGGTGAGGAAGTCCCTCATCACCATCTGGTAAGGCTCAAGGGACAGGGAAGAAGACATCGTCGATGATCTGAATGGCGCTGTCTTTCCCCGCTGCCCATAGGGCCAACAGGTTTGGCCCGGCGTACTGATTGATCCGCGTCAGCTCATGATGCTGGAGCAACGTGATTGTTCTCCCCGCCTGTTTGAGTTCGAGCAGGAGCACCCGGTTAGGCCCAATGATGATGCGATCAGGCACGCCCCGGTGCGCCGGAGAGGTAAACTTGTAGGTCAGGAGTCCCTTCTTGCGGCAGTACTCCACGACGCTGCGCTCAATGGCAGCCTCCGTCATCGACGCGCCCTCAACTTGGCGATCCGCTCGTTGATGGACTGACGCTGCACCTTGGCCAGCCGGCCAAGCAACCGGGAGATGATCCGCTCCCGGTCGTGGCTGGCCAACTCCATGATCACCAGCCGACGCAGATCCTCTTCGTTCACCCCCAGCAGCATGATCTCATGGAGCTTCTGCCAGTTGCATAGGTGAACCTGCAACCGTTCAACATCCTTGTCGGATACGTTGACCGGCCGGTCGAAGATCTGGTGTCGGGCGCTGATGGTCATCGGTTCAACGCCTTGATCAGTTCGTCGGCGTGCTCGACGGCGATGCGGCAGCAGCACTCCATGCACGACTCACCGTCGCGCCGGCCGTAGTACTTCTTGCCACCGCTTTCCGTCTCTTCGCCTTCCATTTCGCCCATCTCGTCCATCTCGTCCATCTCCTCACCCTCGTTGGCTTCGTCCTCGGACTCCATGTCCTTGGGGTCGGAGAGAATGGCCTGCATGGCCAGCGCGGCGAAGTACTCGCGCTTGGTCAGGCCGGCGTTGTTGCGGTCAGGGTAGGTGGGATCGTTGCCGTCGGTGCTCATTTGCTGTAGTAGTTTACTGACTTTGCCTCCGCCTTTAGGGGAAGTCCGGCAGCCCACGGCGGAAGCTCTTGTAGGGCGGCGGCGAACTGGTCAGCCGTCTGACCTTCCAGCTGTATGGCTAGGGCTTGGTCGTGGATCAAGGCGAACGGCGCCATCCACCGCTCCTCCGCCCTCTGTGCCCCGTAGGACATCAGGTCTGCGGCGACAGCCTGACAGATGTTCTCGAACAGCTTGGCCCCGTACAACTTGATCTGCCCCCACTGCTGGGACATCGGGATCTGTCCGTAGTAGGTGAACTGCTTGCGGCCCGGGAACCCCGGCTCCTCGCTCAGCTTCGGTGACGGATAGTTCAGCCTCCGACCCGACGGCAGTTTGACCTCCACGTACCGGGTCCAATAGTCGGACGTGACCCTAGGACTTACCGTGATCAGGGATTTGGGGCCGAAGTTGGGGGCCCATACCACCGAATCAATCGACGCTCTCAGCGCGTTATCCAGCTTCGACCATAGCTCGGTCATCCGCGAATGCTTCGTTCGGAACGCAACCTTCGCCCGCTCGGCCAGCTCTTCGCTGATCTCGATGCCCTTGAGCTGACAACTGGTTCGGAACTTGTCCGCCCCCATGCCGTACGACAGACCAAGGATGGCCTGCTTCCCCAGATCACGCTGGTCGGGGGTCACGGCCGACTCAGCCACGCTGAAGATGAGCGCAGCCATGCGGCGGTAGCGATCCACACCCTTGCGGTACTCGTCGAGCGCCTCCTTATCATCGCATAGCCAGCAAGCGATGCGCGCCTCGATGGCGTTGTAGTCTGCGTCCAACATCCGGGCATCCGGTTTGTGGACAAAGTGCCGGATGCAGGAGGAGATCACCTCGACCGGGTTGCCATACACCGCGTCGATCTCCTTGGCCGAGGCGCCCCGGCAGATCGCGGCGTATGCTTCCTTGGTGACCGGGCGCATGGCCGGCGTCGCCTTCTTCGCGTTCTGGATCTGCGGCCCGCCAGCCGACCACCGCCCCGTGCCCGTGCCGTGGAACTTGAACACCCCGCGCATGCGGTCGTCGGGCATCACCCATTGCAGCATGGTCGATACCTTCTTCGCCGCAGCGAAGGACATCTGGGAATACAACTCGATGACCCGGTCTGCTGGTGCGGGCAGCTTGCTCTTGTCCAAGGACTGCAGGGTCTCGGCCTGCATGTCCTCCAAAGCTACGCCGTTGGCACCCAACCACTGACGCACCTTCTCCCGCTGGGTAATCTGCAAACCTGTCAGCCGCGTGAACTCCGCGCCGGATTCCCGGGTCACCTCGTCGAGGATAGCCTGCGCGTTGCGCAGCGCGGTCGTGTTGACCGGGATGCCAGCCTCGTTCATCCGCAGCGTCAGCTGCCACGTGTCCCAGTTCACGCCCTCGATGCGGAACCCCTTCAGCTTGTGCCAGATCTTGCGCTCCACCACCACGTCCTGCCGGCAGTACTCGCAGAACTGCCGCCACTCATCCGGGAAATCGCTTGGCTCGTTGAACGTGCCGTCCTCCTTCGGGATGCTGAAGCGGCGGATCAGCGCCTTGCCCTTCGCATCCTTGTCCACCCCCAACTGCAGCATCGCCGCGCATTTCTCCAAGCTCTCGGCCACGCCGGCGATCCGGGCCATGGCCTGCGTGCAGTGCCACTGGTTCAGCGGAATCCACGGGAACGTGTCGGTCTTGTTGTCGAGCACCGCGATCTCGAACGGCGCGTTGTGCGCCACGAACTTGGTCCCCGACTTCAGCAACTCAATCGCCTCGGGATCCGACTTGATCCCGGCGGACTCGAACTTGGGGTTGACCCAAAGCCGGACAGGCTGCGACTCCTCCTCCGTCGTGACGCCCATCAGCATCACCTCGGTGGAGGGGTCGCAGCCGTAGCGGTACGCACCGACCTCGGGGAGATCGGCGCGTGACCGCGTTTCAATGTCCAGCAGGATGGTCATTCCTTATCCAGACCGAGGTACTCCTTCAGCTCCTCGTCCTTGAGGTCGAGGATCTCGATCAACTCATCCACGGGAATGTACTCACGGATCATGCCGGCGGCAATGCGGTCACGCCGCATCACCTCAGCCAGATCGTAGGCCACATCCATCGGAGGGATGTTGGAGATGTTCATCAGATCGCTCCCTGTTCGTCGTCGGGCAGAGCGGCGAACTCCTTGTTCACGTCCACCGAGCCCTCGCCGAACGCCGCACCGTCCTTGACGTACTGCACGGCGCGCAGTTGGGCGTTGATCCGCTTGCCGTACTGGTTGTCCTGCGCCCACAGGCGGATGGTGGCGTTGACGTAGCAGCCCGCGTAGGGCTTGCCGTCGTCCTCGGTCAGCACCTCCAGCTTGCGGCCGACCACGTGCGGGCGCTTGTCGGAACGGGCGTTGATGAACATCACGCCCTCACCGTAGCCATCCACGTCTCCCTTCTCGGTGCCCTCACGGAGGCACACCTTCGGCGGGAGCTTGCCCTTGAAGGACTCCTTGCCGATCGCGGCGATCGTGGCGCGGACAGTCTCGATGTCCTTCGCGTTGTCTTTCTTGTCGAGGATAAAGGCCGCCTGAAAGGACGGCTTCGAGTTCGCGTCCGGGCCGGTGCGCGCCTGCCAGAGGGCAGGGAACGAGAGGCGGACGTTGTTCAGCTTGATGATGTGGGTTTCCATGATGTTCAGTCTAGTTGTTTCAGGCCATTGTTGGGATCGCTATCAAACGAGAGCGCGGGACGAGGATCGTCCGCCGTCACCAGTGTCGGTTTGCCCTCGGGTTTGGTGATCAACGAGGCCATCCGATTGGCGAACCTCGTCGAGAGTTGGATGCCCTTCAGCGCACGCTCGGCTGCTGCGGGCGAAATGAGTTCCACGCGGGGGCGCATATCGTCCATCGCAAGATGATTGGACAACAGCTTCTGTGCTTCCTCCACGTCACGCCACTGGCGGTTGGTCTTGCCGGCGACCAGCTTCATGCCGACCGGTTCTTCGCCCTTCATCAGGGCGTCGATCTCTTGCACCTCCAGCGCATCGATCCAGTCACGAAGCACGGTCTTCGCACGCAACACCTTCACCCGTTGTTCCCGGGTAAGCGCGCCCGGATGGGGCAGCTCGATGACGCGGGCCTCCTCGGGCAGAGCGACCAGACCTTGGTGAGCGTACGCTGCACACAGCCCCTTGGCCGGGCAGAACTGACACGCCTTCGGGCTGGGGTGGAACTCACCCTTGCCCGCCAGCGCCAGCTCCGCCGCAACCCGCAGGTCGCTCGTGAACTCACGCAGCTCGGCGCGGTTCAACTCCCACGCCCGGACGGGCTCGGGATTGTTCCGGTCACGGGGCTGGATGATGGACATCACGACCCGGAAGTTATCCGGGATATCCATGATCTGTTCCCACGCCTGCAGCAGGGACTCGGCGTAGATGGCCAGCTGGGTATTGCCCTCGGCCTCGACGCTCACGCCCTGTCCATACTTCAGGTCGTTGATGTACACGCCGTGCGGTTGGAAGACCGCCGCGTCCACGATGCCGCTGCGATGCGGCAGGTAGAACAGGTTCAGCGCCTTCTCCACGAGCAACGTGTCGCCCGGCTTGATCTGCTGGCGGACGTAGTCCACGTACACCTTGACCGCGTCCATCATCGGAGCAGCCACGACGCCGGGGTCTTTGCCTTCCAGCAACTGGCTGGCCACGTGGTGTGCGACGCTACCCTCGTCGGCGTACTCCTTGTCCTCCTTCGGCAGCTGGTCGGCGTGATCGACAATGAACTGCGGCGACGCAGTGCATACCGACCACCGACCGCTGGCCGAGGGGCCAACGTCGATGAGCTTAGGATCCCTTGGCATTGGCAAGGGCGGCGTTGAGGGCGGCGAAGACCTGCTCGTACTTGTCCTCGGGGCACTCGGTGATGCGCTTGATCCCGAACTGCTGGTTGATGGCGAGGATATCGGGCAGGCGCTTGGCCATGAGCAACTGGCTGGCCGCGTCACGGAGGTCGGCCTGCGTCACCTTGCCCGCAGGGATGGTGACCTTCGCCTCGACGGGTTGGGTCGGCTCGGGCGTCGGGGTCGGAGTCGCGGTCGGAGTCGGGGTCAGGGTCGGCGTCACGGTCACGCTCGCCGGCTTCGGCTCGGGCACCACCGTGGTCGTGGTGCTGCGATTGTTGAGGGCCACCGTGAGTTCACGGATGGCAGTGGTCAGTTCCTTCAGTGTTGTTTCGATCATGGGTAAAACAGGTTTAACGGAAGCGGGCAGTCTTCTTGGCGATGGACTTGGGCTGCGCGACGAACTGCTTGCCGGCACGCATCCCCTTCTTCTTGGCGGCGTTGGTCGCAGCCTTCTCGGCGGCGGTCAGGTTGGCCCACGCCTTGTCCGGTAGGTAACGCTCGCCAGTCTTGAGGCTGGGCTTGCCGCTGGACGTGCGCCACTTCTGGTCGGTCCAATCCTTGAGGCTCTTCTGTTGCTTCTTCATGACGTGTAGCCTCCGCCCTTCGCCTTGTACTCACGCGCCACAATCTGCGCTTTGCGGGCCGACCACTGCCCGGGCTTGCCGCCCTTGCCGCCGGCCTTGACCTTCTCGAAGATGCGCTTGCGCATCGATGGCTTGGTGTAGTTACCAGCCGAGTTGACGGTTGATTTCTTTTTCATGGGTTGTCGGGCTTCTTAACGAAGAGGTGTTGGTTCTCGGCGAGGATGGCGCACAAGCCGATGATCATGTTATCCTGCCAACTTACTTGGTGGTCGCCGACGAGCCACTGCCCCTTGGTCTTGGCCTCCTTCATCACGTTCGAGATGTCCTCGGGCAGCTTCTCGTAGAGCTTGGTCTCGGTCAGGCGTTGGGCCATTGGGCGATCGAGCGTGATAGTGTCGGGGGAATTGATCGGGATACTGTAGGTGTTCATCTTAGTTGTCGTAGTCGTCGTGGTCCTCGGCCCCGATCACGGCGGCCAAGGCGCAAGCGGCGGCGATCACGATCACTGCGGCAAAGATGGAGAGGAAGATCAGCATGCCCCTGAACAGATACAGTTTCTGTTCAGAGGTCAACACCTTTCTTCACAAAACTTCACGCCGCGCATTCGCCTCGGCCACCGGATCACCCTTGAACCCCCGCACCCACAGGGCGTGACGCACCCCGTCGAACGAGTGCCGACCAGCGGAGACAAACCCCTTCTCCCGTAGCACCGAGGCCAGACCTTGATCGGTGAAGTGGGACAACCTATCAGCGGGGAGATGAGCGCGCAGCACGGGCAGCGACAGGAGGTCGGGCTGCAACAGGGCGTGCGGCCGGTCGTCGAGCGCGTCCTGCACGGCGGCTGCCAGCGGGGAGGCTGTGGCCGCAGCCAGCTCACCGAGGAACGGCGTGATGGGGGCACGCCCATCAGCGGGGAAGTCCTTGGAAATGGGCCAGCTCTCGAACAGGGCGCGGATCCCGGCAGCGTGAGAGGACAACAGCTTGTACGCGTGCTCGAAGTAAGCCGGCCCACCGAGGGCGAGGATGTCGTCCTTGGTCTGGAGCGGGGACTTGATCACGAAGTACCGGCGGTCGCTGTCGTGAACGGCCAGCGAGTTGTGGTAGTTCGTGAACATCAGGAAGTTCATTATGTTCGGCACCGTCTGAACAGGTTCGTACAATGAACGCACCGACACGAAGTCGTCCGAGATGCTGGGCTTCAGCTTGCTCATCGTGCGATGGCTGTTGGCCCCCACGTTGTACACCTCGTCCATCACCGTGAGTTGATAGCCGCTGGCCCACGAGTTGTACGTCGCCTCAAGAACGTGTTCAGCAGACAAACGCTGCACGTTGCTGAAGCCCAGCGCCCGGGTGAGCAGGCCAGCCCACAACCCCTTGCCCGCACCCACCCCGCTCTGCACCAGCGGTGCCCACCGGATCTTCTTGCCCGGGTGCTGCACCAGATACGCGCCGAAGTCGAACATCGTGCGGCTCCATTGCGAGGTGAACACGTGGTCGGCGTGCGCGCTGAAGAAGTCGAGCACCTCCTGCAGCTGGCCGTAGTCGGGGGCCGGGTACGTCGGGCGGTACGTGTTACAGAAGGGCACGCCATCGTACATCACCACCCGGGCCTTGGTCTCGGGGTCGTAGCGCAGGTTCTCCACCACCTTGATGTTGGCGTCGTGGATCAGCCACTCACGGGGCCGCTTCTCGGGATCGGGGGAGCGATAGATCAGGTCCACCACCTCCGGCTTTAGCTTGCGGTTGTCCACGTAACGGTAGAACAGGTTGCTCGCTGTGACGAACACCACCCCAGATGCCCACGTCGGAGGCTGCGTTGGCTTGGTACTCTCGCTGATGTTGTCCTTCACCACCTGCGTCAGGCTGGTGGCGGTCACGCCTTGGATGCCACGGTTCTTCAGGGTGCGGGCGAGCGTGCCCACCAGCGCAGCCTGCTTGAGGGGACCAATCAGCGGGGAGATCGCGGATATCCGGCCGGCCGCGTGGTCGAGCAGCTCTTCCGTCGAACGGGTTGACGACGTGATCCAGTCCACGGTGCGGGAGTAGACGTTCTCACCGGCCAACTTGTTGTCCCATCCCGACTCCTCGGCGATGCGGAGGACGGTGCGCAGCGTGACGGGCACGCGGTTGGAAGTCTGGCCGGCGAACGAATCCCAGCGGCGGCGCGTCGCATCGGAGCCGGGGTACTTGGCCTTACCCCGGGAGGACCAGTCGTCCCACAGGGCGTAACCCTCGTCCCCGAACTGATGCTTGAGCGCCATCCCGATCTCGACCCACCGCTTCATCGCACAGTCAGGGTCGATGACCTGCAGGGCAGGGCGGATGTCCTCGGGGTTCACACCCTCCATCCGAGGGCGGAGGTTCTCCAGCGGGGACACGTCACCCGCGTCGGCCTCGCCAGCGGGGAGTTCCGACAGGGTGGAGGCAAGGGGCAGGACGAACGCTTCCCCCTTGGTCGAGCAATGCACCACCGGGTCGGTGGTATCATCGGCAAAACTGGTTGGCAGGAACATCGGCTGCACCGGGACGAGCGACTCCCGGGACACGTCTTCCATCCCCAGCAGGGCGGCGATCAGGCGCACGGCCTCGGCGTAACGGGCGATGGGCACCTCCTCGGCGGACACCACCACCCGCAGCCGGGGCGCGGCCGGCGTGGAGCGGGCGGTGTGATAGACGACCGAGTCGAGCCGGCCCAGCAGGGAGCCGAAGCCGGTGGCGAGCAGGCGACGGGCATCGATGGCGTCGTCGATGTCGATGAAGATCAGGTTGGCGACGACGGCCAGCTCGGTGCGGCGCTGCGACGTGTCGCTCTTGAACGTGGCGGGGACAAGGTAGTCGGTGGCCTTGGCCTTGGTCGCCTCGGCGGGCGGCATCGCCAGCAGCTGCGCCTTGGTCACGCCAAGGGACACGGGCTGTCGCAGGTGGGTGGATACGAGGTCGGTGAATGTCTCGGCGGGCAGCGCACGGACGACGCCGAGGTTGTCGGGGGTGCCCCCGAAGTACCGGGTTTTCATAAACGTGTTGTAGATTTACCGCGCCACACGGCGAGGATGGATTCCCTCGTCTCCCTCTCAAGCGGCCACGTGTAAAGCGAAAACCCTCGCCACTCCGAAGAATGGCGAGGGTTACAACACGTCAGCGGTTATCCACTCCGCTGAAACCAGACCAAGGGAGAACCGTGCGGACGATCGATGTCAATCCCACGGCGTCACTCGTTCCATCCTTCCTGCTGCAGGAACGTGAGCAGGTTGCACGCCTTGCGCACCCTCTCCTCATTCGACCAACTGGCGCGGGGACTGACACACTTGCTGCCGATACGGATCCGGAAGCCGCAACGCCTGTTGTCCTCACTGGTTACCGCGTAGGCGCTGAACACGCCGAACTTGTTGGCGATGTCGTCCTTGGTGTAGCCAGTCCCGACCAGCAGCGACTCGATGTAAGCGTCCGACTCCCGGGCCTCGCGCTCCTCGCGCTCCTTGATGGCCTGCGCCTTGGCGATGACCTCGGCCAGCCCGAACGTGGCGTGGGTGACCCAGCGATTCGCGGACCATTGTGCGCGGGGTGAGGTCACGTCGATGACCAGCTCCGCCCACGTCTCGGCGATGCCCGCGTCGCTGTAGTGGAGCTTCTGCCCCTCCGGATCCACGTAGAACCGCAGCCGGGTGGACCAAGGACCTTGGTCATTATCGTTGCGCTTGCGGCGTGTCACGCGGAGGAGCGGGCACGCCGCGCAGCGCGGGCGGCTTCCCTTGGCGAGGTCTTCGACCGTCCAGCCGAGGGGCAGCAGGATGCGCAGGGCATTCTCGTGCCAGCTGGAGCGGGCTTCGCGGGCGTGGATCGGATCGGCGGCGGCGAGGTGGGCGTCGAGGTCGAATGGGGCGGTGTTCATCGGGACAACGAGTTGATCAGGGAGTTAATGACGAGGGCGGCGGACCAGATGGCGAACGCCGCACAGGCGAGCAGCCAGAGGGCGGTGGTGATGTAGTCGGAGCGTTTCATTGTGGATACGTGTTGTCGGGTTGATGGAGTCAGGCGGTCATTCGATTTCGACGGTGACGGTGATGGTCTTGTTGGTCGTATTCCACGGGCGCGCGTTTCGTAGGTCGACCAGTGCGCGGTCGATGATGGGGAAAGCCCAGCCGGGGCAGCCGAGCATCAGGTCGGGCAGGATGTCGCCGGTGACTCGGCCGGTCGTGTCGGCTTTAACGATGTAACGATGTTGGGTAGATGACGGGGCGAGCCGTCGAGTGACTTGGATTTTCATTGTGGATACGTGTTGTTGGGTTGATGGAGTCAGGGCTCCCTGCTGCCCACCCGCACGGGCGGATGGGCAGGGTGGGAAACCTCACCTCACTTGACGTGCAGCGTGCGGCCGAACGGGGCGGCGCTCGTCGTGCCGTACGCTACCCACAGGGTGGGCACGTCGGGCGGGTTGCCGGGGAACTCGCCGTCGAGGTCCGTCAGGTACAGCACGCCGGCGATGTCCTCGCCCTCGTCCTGCAGCTCGGCCAGCCGGTCGAACGCCGGGCGGAAGTCGGTGCCGCCACCGCCGCGCGCCTTGCTCGGGCACTCGTCACCGGGTTCGAGGCGGTACTCGGCGTGCAGCCGGGTGTCCACGTCGAGCACGATGGCCCGGCATTGCAGGTCGGCGATGACCTGCGTGACCTGCGCCGAGAACTCGGCGCACAGCTTGTTGTCGATCGAGCCCGACGTGTCGCGCACCACGAGCAGGCAGCCCACGCGGTCGCGCTTGCGGCGCGGGTAGATCACCGGCGCGGTCGCCATCCGGCGGGTCGAGCGGGACCAGTCGGCGCGGTCGCTGATGGCGGTCCGGGCGAAGTCGGCGACCTCGCGCTTCCAGTCCACGTCGGTGGCGCGGATGCGGTCGAGGATGCGCTTCAAGTCGGCCGGCGCGTTGCCCTTGCCGAGGGTCTTGGCGGTGAACTCGGCTTGGATCACGGCCTGCTCCCACTTCTCGGCGAGCGTCTTGCCCTGCGGGTTGGGCGTCTTGTCGGGGGCGATGAAGCCACCGCAGCCGCCGGGATCGGGCGAACCGGTTTGCCCGTCGTCGGGCTGACCCTTGCCGCCGGGCTGCGGCTGCGGCTTGCCGCCACCCGCACCGGGCGAGGGCTTGCCGTTGCCGGGCTGCGGCTGCTGCTCGCGACCGAGGGCGGCGAGGATCTCCTCCTCGGCGAGGTTGTCGAAACGCGGGTCGATCAGACCGTCCTTGGGCATCGCGATGCCGGCGATGCCCTGCAGCACGCGGTTGATGGCGTAGTCGCCCGCCTTGTTGCCCTGCTCGTTGAGCGGGAGCCGGTCGAAGTGGGCGTGTGCGCAATGCAGCGTCTCGTGGAGCAGGACGAACCGCACCTCCTCGTCGGTGAGCCCGGCGACAAACGTCGGGTTCCAGAGGATGCGCTTGCCGTCGGTCGCGGCGGTCGGGATGGACTCGTCGATGACATCGACGAGGTGGGTGGCGAGGCTGCCGTAGAACACGGCGGCGGGAGAGGACAGCGCCCACCAGCGGGCGCGGTCGATGCGGAGCAGGGTTGCTTTGTTGATCGGGTTCATCGGAGGAACGTGTTGGTGGTTTGGGTTGGGATTACAGGCTGAACAGGGAGCAGAGGTCGGCCGCACGAGCGGCGGTCGTGGCGCGCAGCGTCTTGTCCTCGCGCAGCTGGTCGGGCTCTACGTTGGCGAGCGCCTTGGCTTGCGCGACGAGGTCGGCGACCGCCGGGTCGCCGGCGATGTTGAGATCGTCGGCGAGGTTCAAGATGTCCACGAGGTTGCCCACGAGGGAGTCGCGGAAGATCGCCTTGGGATCGGCGAGCTTCTCGGCAGCGGCGCGCAGCGCCTCGCCGATCCGCGTGCGAATCTCCTCGGTCGCGTTGCTCGCCGACTCGGCGATCCACTCGTCCCATTGACCGAGCGCCGGCACCGGGAGGTACCGGCAGGACAGGGCGAACGAACCGCGCACGCGGTCGAGGTCGGGCCAATGGCTCGCGATGTACAGGCCGTTCAGCCGGGCCGGCGCGTCGGCGCGCAGCGTCTCATACCGGGCGAGGAACTGGGCGACGGCGGCTTGGAACTTCACGCCGTGCGCCTGCAGGGTGTCGGCGTGCTCCAGCTGGCGAGCGCCGGGCAGCAGCCTCATCCCGCGGTCAGCCGCCGGCACGGTGAGCCGGTAGTGATCGGCGCGGGCTGCGGTGATGATGCGCGCCGCCTCTTCGAGCGCGGGGTCGTTGCAGACCTTCACGTCCACGCGGGCCTCGTCGGTGAGGCCGTGCCGGGCGTTCTCGGCCTTGGTCTCGGCGGCGTGGCGGCGCACGGTGCGCCATTGCGAGGAGGTGAACGAGGCGATGACCGCCTTGCGAACGATCAGGGACGGAGCGGTGGTGGTGGTCTTGGTCTTCATCTGTTGGACGTGTTGTTGGTTTGGATACGGGGCAATCTGGCCTCATCAGGCACCGCGTGACGGTGCGACGCCCTTGCGGGCGTTTCGGCCTGTTAGGTGCCGGTCTCGAACAGCTGGCGGTTCGCGAGGAACCACGTCTGCCACGCGCCGTTGCCGGCGAGCTTCGCGCCGAGCCGCTTGTACGCGTCCCGGGCGCAGTAAGCACCCATCACTCGCGGCAGCCGCGAGAAGTAGGTGACGAGCTGCGTCGCGAACTTGGGCTCCGCAGCGCGGCCGAGCATCGCCGCGATGAGGTATTGCGCCGCCGGGTCAGACGGCACCGGCGCGCCGTCGGGATCGAGCCACACCTGTTGCGGCGTGGGCAGCTGATCGGCCAGCGCAGCGAACGCGAGGAACTCCGCGGCGGCGGGCTTGCCGATCGCCGCGCCGACGGTGCGCAGGTCACGCAGGCCGGCGGCCCACAGGCGGCCGACCGTCTCCCACGAGCGGAAGTCAGGCAGGCGCAGCGCGGGGTCGCTGACCGGCTTCCAAGCGTACAGCGTGCGGCCCGTCGTGCTGCGGTGCCACGCGATGATCTCCGGCGCGAAGTCCTCGCCGCTGGCCCAGTCGCACCACGCGGCGACCTCGTCGGCCCACGACGCGATGAACGTGGAGCCGTCGGACTTCTCCTCCGACTCCGGCGTGGCGACGCTGAACGCGACGTGGAACCGCGAGCGCAGCGGCTCGCAGAGGGCGGACACGCCGGCCTTGTCGCCCGGCCGATTGGTGGCGCCCCAGATGAGGACGTGAGCCGGCAGCGCGCCGGAGTCGAAGAGCGCCATCGCGCTGGCCTGCACGTCGATCGGCGCTTGGCCGAGGTCATCGAGCAGCAGGATGGTCGGCCGGGCGGCGGTGCGCAGGCGGTGCAGGGTCTCCAGCGGCAGGGCGCGGGTCACGCCGCCGGCGGCGTCGGGGACCAAGCAGCCGCCGAGGTCCACCCGCTCGGCGAGCGAGAGGCGGATGACGACGAGGTCGTGCCCTGCAGCGGCGGCAGCGGCCGCGATGCGGGCGGTCTTCGCGCAGCCCGGAGGGCCGACGAACAGGACGCGGCGCTTGGCCGCGATGAGGGAGGCGAGGTACGAGGCGGTCGAGGAGGACATATGGATGACGTGTTGTTGGTTTGGATGCTGACGGGAAAACGGGTTGGTGGGTTGGGTCATTCGAGGGCGGCGCGAACGTCCGCCCAAGTGAGCGGAGCGGATGGGTCGCTGATCCCGAAGCGGTCGGAACGGAGGGAGTTGAGCCAGCGGCGGGCAGCCGGCCCGGGCAGGCCGCGGGTCTGGTTCCAGTTCTCATTGCAGGAAATCCCGTCGAGCTTGTGCTGGAGCGCGTTCCAAGCGCGCAGCTGGCGCGGCGTGAGGTCGAAAGTCTCGACGGCGGGATGGCCGAGCGCGACCTCGACGTTGGGTCGGTGTAGGGTGATCTTCATCGTGGGAACGGGTTGGTGGGTTGGGTCAGATCAGGCCGAGGGCGCGGAAGGCGTCGTCGTCGTCGAGGATGTGGTCGCAGGACAAGTCGAGGTAAGCGTGCCGGCCGAGGCGCGGGTTGAAGCAGTAGAGCAGGCGGACCCCGTTGCGGGTCGTGAAGGGCTCTTCGGTGCCGCCGCTTGCGGGGAGCCAGAGGTCGGCCTTGGCGGAGACGGCGAGGCGGTACGAGGCGGAGCGGGACAGGGTGGCATTCATCGTGGGGACGTGTTGGCGGGTTGGAGTTCCTCTGCATCGCCCGACAGGGCGGCCCGGGCTTGGAACCGGCATCGCCGCAGGGTGCGGCGATGGCTGCATTGACTCCTCCGGGCGTGTGGCATTCACGCCCGGCAGGGGAAGGTGCGTCGTTCTGCGTCCCTCGGTGCCGAGGGCGCAACGGTCAAGGCGGCGGGTGCAGCGTCGTCTGGCGACCCTGCACCCTCGCGGGGCACTCCCCGCTTCCATCCGCTCCCCGCTTCCGAGGGGGACCGTGGGGCCAATCCGCTACCCTGCCCCCCGTCCCCTCTCCGCACCGCGGCAGACGTTTCGTCGGCATCGCAGGGCGGTCGGCTCCGCGGCAGACGTGTCGTCGGCATCGCGGGTGTGGTCGGCACCTAGGCGGCAGGCATCACGCCGGCAGCGCCTCTCTCGGCCTCCCCGCGGCAGACGTGTCGTCGGCATCGCAGGAACCACAGGACGGGGCGCGGTCGCTCTCGCGGCTGGCCCCCTTATCGGGAACGGAAGCGGCACCCCCCTGCAGGCTGGCACCGCGTCGCCGTCCTCCCCCTACGTGGCTTCCGGAGCTACTCACTCCGGTCGTCCGGCCGTCTTGCCCGGGGCGCATCCCTGCGCCGCCGGCGGCCGATCCGTGCCGGTCGCCCTCAAGGCACCGGCTGGTCGGGGGTCCACCGCAAGCTGGCACCGGGTCGGGCGGCAGGCGTTTCGCCGGCATCGCCGTGTTGCCCGGTGGGCTTGTCGTGGGTATGTCAAAGAACGGCCCACATCATCGCCGAAACAGGTTGTCCGGTCAAGCTCAACTTGACTGAAAGTGTCACTTCAGAGGGGGAAAACGTCTTTCTGCCGGACTGCCGGATTACCACACAGGTTTCAAGAGGTAGGGGAAGAGACGATGAAGGCGAAGGGCCGGAGGGTAAGAGGTCGAAGGAGCCCGGCAGTCCGGCAGTCCGGCAGGGTTGGCCGGATCGGTTGCACCTGCCACCCCACCTCTGGTAGAGGGCCGCGGCGACGGCGACGGTTTTGACGTAAGTCCTTCACACGCAGGCACATACGTGACTGCTTAACATAATAGGGATTGTGGCATCACACGCGCGTAACCCCTTCACCATCAACGATTTAGAGGGGGGGAGGGGGGTCGCACCGGCGCGGGTGGGCGCGTGATTATCAATCCAGCCCCCCATGTGATTTTTTACAGTGCGGCTTTACAACTTCTGCCGCACTAACCGCCTACCAGCCAAACACTTCCTTATTCGTAGGCCGGCTCGTAGTAGGCTTCCGGGCCAACTTGGTCGCATAAACGGGCGCGAACCATGCAGCCAACGGGGAAACGCCCGCCTCTACGCCACATTAGCGCCTTTCTTTGGTCTGGCAGCTTGGCAGTCACCAACCGGGCGTTGATGGGGTGGGCGGTAATCACCAGATCCACCAGCGGCGGCCACTTTTCCTTCAGCTCTACTACCACCTCTGGGGATGGTAATGCGGCAGGCGGGGGTGGAGTAGCGGGCATCAGCTCTTCCTGCATGGTTTTCAGGCTATCCGGGTCGATGACTTCGGCCGGGGCATTGTGAAAAGCGTTAATTCGCACGTCTGAAAGCTCGATTCCCCATTCGGCTGCTCGCATCCCCGCTTCCTCGATCTCGCCATTGACTAGCATCTTCCGGAGAAGATGTTTTCTGGAGATGATCAGCTTGTTCTGGGCTTTCTTGCTCATATGACGTCGTTCGGGTCGATCTCGATGGGGGCCGGAGCGGACATGGCCTCTGGCGTGAGGGCGGCAATGATCTCGTCCCGGCTCTTGTCGCCGTAGTTGTTGACCTGAATGTTGACCTGCGACGCCCCCATCTGGGCTCGGACGTCCAGTGCGCGGCGTTTGTCCTCGGACACCGAGAAGATGAACCCAAGTTCACCTGCCTTAAACTCGTCGGCGTCCAGCTTCTCCTCGATCCGGGTAGCGATCTTGTCGGAGATCAGGGCCAGCTTCTCGCCCAGCCGCTGGTTGAACTCTTCCATGGAGACTCCCAGCGATCGGGTCAGCCGTTTGCAGTCAGCCTTGGAGGGTGTGGCCCTCATCCGCCCCTTGAGCATGCCGGGCACGATCGGCTTGCCGGTCAGGGCGTTGTCGGCTGCCGCCTCGATCGCCGCCTCGACGTCGATGGGGCGCGGTTTGTTGTAACTCCCCTTGGGCCGTCCGCCCTTCATGTTGGCTCCAAAACCCGTTGGCACGTCAGGGATTCCATTAACCTGTTGACCACGTGTCAAGTCCCACCCCAGACTCATCCCGCGATGAACTTCCTGCGCACCCAGACGCTGACGCGGATCGCCGATAGCCTGAAGCTGTTCCTGAACGGGTCGCTTTGGAAGACCCAGAGCCAGCTGGATCTGGTCGCCGGTCAGGGAATCAAGTTCACCCAGCTGGAGACGAAGGACATATCCACGCTGACCGTGTCCACCACCGGGGACAACGGGTCGATCGGCTACTGGGGGTCGTTCTGGGACATGACCGACCAGACGATTGCCAGCATCACGAGTTCGTCGGTCGTGGCGTTAGGCAGCTCGGACCCCGACAACAACGGGGTGAGCATCGTGTCGGGTAGCCGCATCACGTTTGCCAACCCCGGGGTGTACAACATCGCCGTGTCGATGCAGTTCGTGAACACGGACAGTCAGGCGTATCTGGCCTACGTGTGGTTCCGCAAGAACGGCGTGGACATCTCGGCCAGCGCGAGTCGCTTCAGCGTGCCGTCCAAGCACGGCAGCTCGGACGGGAGCCTGATCTTCTACGTGAACTTCATGGCCAAGTATGCGGCCGGCGATTACGTGCAGCTTGCGTGGACCGCCGGCAGCACGCTGGTTACGCTCCAGCACTACCACGCCGTGTCCGGTCCGCCGGCGATTCCCGACATTCCCAGCGTAATCCTAACCGTTAACCAAGTCTGACTCAGCGCATAGGTGCTTTAATGACCGACGACACTATCTTCGTGATGATCGCCTCGTATCGCGATCCGCAGTTGGTACCGACAGTTCTTGACTGTTTGAAACGTGCGACGAGGCCGGAGAAGATCCGGATCGGCATCTGCTGGCAGTTCGCACCGAAAGAGGACATCTTCCCCCTCATGCACCTGCCGCAGGTGCGGATCATCCCCGTGCCTCACCTGCAGAGCCGGGGCGCGTGCTGGGCTCGGGCGCTCGCATCGCAACTGTACGACGGGCAGGAGTACTACATGCAGATCGACAGCCACCACCGCTTTGTCGATGGGTGGGACGAGCAGTCGATCGCGCTGCTGAAGAGTCTGGAGGCGGACGGCGTCAAGAAGCCGCTGCTGACGTGCTATCCTCCGGCCTTTGATCCGGACAACGACCCGGCTGGTCGGGCTACTGGTGGGATCCAGCTGAACTTCCGGGAGTTCATCGATGCCCCTATCTTCTGCATCTGCCCCACGGAGATTAAGGACGCGGGAACCCGCACCAAGCCTGTCCGGGCGCGGTTCTTTGGTGCGGGGTACGGGTTTGCGAGGGGGTCATTCGTCCACGATGTGCCCTACGACCCGAACTACTATTTTGCGGGTGAGGAGCTGAATATGGCGGTGCGCGCCTTCACGCATGGGTACGACCTGTTTCACCCGCATCAGCCGGTTCTCTGGCACCAGTATGTCCGGGCTAAGGCGCCAAAGCATTGGGGCGATCACGTCAAGACCCCTGAACAGGAGGCCACTCGTAAGGAGACGTGGGACCAGATGGACGCCAAGAGTGGGGTGCGCCTCAAGCACTTCTTCAACTACGACGGTTACCCGTACGAAAGCATTGAGTGGGGTAAGTTTGGTCTGGGTACGGAGCGCAGCCTGCGGGACTACGAGCTGTTTACCGGCATAGACTTTAAGCGCAAGCGGATCACCAAAGCCTGCCTTCGCCAAGAAGAGCCCGCTGCCACGTGGCCTACTGATATCTCGGACGAGGAGTGGACGAAGCAGTTGCTGAACTCCTACGAGCACACGATTGAGCTGATGGATGGAGTCCTTACCTTGGACGACTATGACTTCATCTTAGTCGCCTACGACCGCGCTGACGGCAGCAACATCTACTCCCAGAACATCCGGGACGATTCGCTGACGCAGCTGATGAAGCGGCTCAAGACCTCCAACACCATCACACCCATCCTGACCAAGTTCTTCTCTGATGAGCTGCCTCACAAGTGGGTGGTGTGGCCGCACAGCAAGTCCAAGGGCTGGACCGGCCGCATCGCCGGCGTAATGCCCAAGGTCATCAGCTAGGCGCGGTCAGATCAGCACTGTGGCCGGGATGACCGTGGCGGCGTCGAGGGGAAAGTACATGTTTTCCCGGACGACCAGTCCGGACCGGAGGCAGTCGGCCATGGTCTCGCTGTTCCACGTGTCGTGCAAGTGGTAGGTGCCGTCCCGGTTCACAACCTCCCACGTGAGCATCGCCCCGTCGGCCATGCCGGCGATCATGATGCCACGGGTCTTCCGCGCCTGCGCCGTCTCCACCAGCTGGTGGACCTTGGCCGCCGTCACCATGAGCGTCGGGTAGTTGAACTCCTCCAGCGTCTCGTTGCGGTTGCGCACGATGGCCACCGCCTCCGGGCGGCCCTGCCGCGTGAAGGTGATCGCGATCGGGCAAAGATCGTTGGGATCGACCTTCAGGCCGAACCCGTGGACGAAGGCGTAGAACTCCGCGGTCTGGTTCCGCCGTCGGATCGCCAGCTGCCCGGTGCTGGTGGTGTAGGCGTGGATCATTTGGATTGGACCGCCGCCCAGACGGAAGGGAACTGCTGGGCGAAGATCTCACGGATCTTCTCCGCCAGCTCGCGGTGCTCCTTCTGGGTGTGCGGGCTGCACCTCTGGTCGAAGTAGTGGATCCACGAACGGACACACCCGGTCATGTACAACCGGCTGCGGGTGCAGAGGGGCAACACCATCCGGGCGGTCTCCTTGCTCACACCCTCCGCAATCAGGCGCTTGTAGACGCCAAAGATGGTGCTCACCGCTTCCTGTGCCTCCCATCCTAGATCAAGGTCTTCGTGGGGGGCTCCGGATGCCTGCCGGTTTTTGAGATCCTGCCTCCGTAGCTCGATGGGCTCAAAGTCGCTGCTGGCCGCATACCTTTGGCTCAGTTCTTGGAAGGTGAAGCTGCGATGGCGGAGCAGCTGCGCGGCAATGGCCCGGCTGGTCTCCACTTCCACGGTCATCGAGGCAGTCTCAAAGACACTCCAATGCCCGTGACGGATGCAGTAGGCGAGGAGGCGCGGAGCCGTCTCCGTGTTGAGCTGATTGCTGGGATTGCTCACTCTGGCGCAGTAGGCGATCAGGTCGTCGCCGGTCTTGATGCCCTGTGCGACTAGGTCGGGGCAGGGTACGGTCGTGGCTACCAGCTTGGCGTTCATTTATGGTTCCGGTATTTCCACTCGATTTGACGCTTCTGCCTGTCCTCTTCCGCCAACTTGTCGCGCACTTGGTTGACCATCTCGACGAGGGTCTTGTCGTCGGGGTCGTAGATCAGCTCCGGCGTCTTGCCGGTGGAAACGAACAGGGCGTCGAGCGCCTTGTTCAGGTCCGGGGTGAGGTGGGCGTCTTCGCTCATGACTTCCCTTTCCGCAGCTCAAGGTTCTCCCGTTGCAGTTCGGCGATCGTGGCGCGCAACGCCTCTTCGCGGGCGATGCCTGCGGCGTTCACCCGGCTGTACTCCTCAACGAGATCCCTACCCTCCATCAGGAGCCCAGCCAGCTTATGGGCATGAGCCTGCAGGGAGAGGTAGTCGCGGAGCGATACCATGTCCCCGTGCTCGTTGGTCTTGGGATCCGGCATGGGGTTGAACGAGTAGCCCATGGTCAGGCGGCCTCCGACAGTTTGCGCGCACCGTAGACTCGGGCGCAGCCGGCCCGCTTCTTGTAGTAGTGCAGCTTGGAGTGGGGCCGGTCGAGGCGCACCTGCAGGGCGAGGAGCTTCTCTTCCATCTCGGCCAGCTGCTTGGTCTCTTGGTCGCGAGCCCAAGCCTTTCCGAACTCGGTCAGGCTTTCTACGGTGTGGAGCTGCAGGCCGAAGGGCCGCAGTAGTCGGTTGATCAGTGTTGTCATGGTCAAAGTTTCCGCCGCTCTTTGAGCAGGCGCAGCTCGTCCGCCGTGATGTAGTGTCGGACGTAGCCGCCTCGGGCGATGCGGGCAGCCACCTGCGCCCGCTGCACGCGCAGGGTGGCGCAGATCTCCTTCATGGGCCGGAACTGGCGAACCAGTTCGTCGATCTTCCGGCTGACAGGGCTTTCAGGAAACAAGCATCACCTCACCATTTTACCTTATCAGCCCAGTAGGCGGCCGACATCTTGCCCTTGGAGATGTTCTTCGCGTGGCGCGCCTTGAACGACTTGCGCCGGGCGGCGTAGGAGGCGCTCTCGCCTGACTTCTTGGGCGACCCCGACACGCCCTGCTGGCCGAAGCGGATGGTCTTCACCTGCGCGCCTTCCTTGGCCACGACGATGTGGGACTTCTTCGCGTGCCCCGGCGTGCGCTTCGGGCGGTTGTAGCCCGACACGCCCGCGTTCTTCAGGATGTAATCACGTACGCCCTTGTCCATGGTCAGTACTTCTTTTTCTTCTTCTTGGCCACCTTCTCGGGCAGCGCCTTGAAGGACTTACCTTCGCTCTTCATTTCCTCGGTGAACCGCTTGGCGACGGAGGGTTCCTTGGCGTACAGGTAGCGCATCTGCGCTTCGGATTTGAACGGCATGGTGTTATTCGGATTTGTAGTGAATGGACAGGAAGGACTCGATGATGTGGTTCACCTCGGCGGTGATCGAGCGACGGCTCTTTCGGGCGAGCTTTTTCAAGCCGGCTTCCAGCCTTGGGTCAACGCGGATTTGCAACGGGAGCTTGCGAGCCATGTCTTGACGATGGGGATCTTTTCCCCATTGTCAATACGCAATGATCCCTGCACGTTTACTCGCCGACAACTACCAGCCGGACTTCGGGATCAACTGGATCCCACCGCTCACCCGCGAGCAGCTGACCCAGCTCCCCCACGACAAGTTGGCCGCCTACGCCAACGCCCGGAAGTACGCGGAGCAGCGGGCCGAGGCCAACCCGGTCGGGGCCGGGTGGACGCTTCCGTCGTGGCGGATGGTGATGGATGCGTGGAAGAAGTACCCGATCGTCGTGATCCTCGGCGGGCAGCGCAGCACCAAGTCCAGCTTCGCCTCCCGCCTGTGCGTGTGGGCCGCGGCCACGATCCCGGATGCGGAGGTGCGGGCGTACCACGTGAACGAGACCCGGTCGATCGAGGACCAGCAGCGGTTCATCTGGGACAACCTGCCGCACAGCCTGAAGACCATGCCCTCCAAGAAGGGGATGTACCACAGCCTGCAGTACACCCAGAAGAACGGGTTCACCGGCAACGTGTGCATTTTGCCTCCGCTGCCCGGGGCCAAGAGCGGTGGCGCCATCCGCTTCGGCAACTACCGCCAGTACCAGCAGGACGCGCAGGTGACGGAAGGGTTCAAGGCGCACCTGATCTGGGCCGACGAGGAGGTTCCGCCCAAGATGTTCGAGACGCTGATCTATCGTACGCCTGACTTCCACGGCCGGGTGCTCCTCACCTTCACCACCCTGCAGGGCTGGACGCCCCTGATTCAGGACATCCTTGGCAAGACCAAGACCCTGCACAAGCGGCGGTCGAGCCTGCTGAACATCGACCTGCCTATCATGCAGGAGTCGCTGTCCCGTCCGGGTGCGGCGATCTTCTACTTCTGGACCGAGGACAATCCGTTCATCGATACGTCCGACTTCCTGCGCAAGGTGCGTGGCCGGTCCCGGGACGAGATCTTGGCCCGTGCCCACGGCGTACCCACCAAGTCAATCGGTGGCGCGTTCCCCGCGTTCAACAAGGAGGTCAACGTCGTGCCGCACGACATGCTGCCCTTCGTCAAGGATCCGGACTACCCGGTCACCCGTTACATGGCGATCGACCCGGCGGGCTCCAAGAACTGGTTCATGCTTTGGGTGGCGGTGGACGCCGACGGCACGTGGTGGGTGTACCGTGAGTGGCCCGACTACGACGACTGGGCGATTCCCGGCGCGGGGCCGGAGGGCAAGGCCGGTCCGGCGCAGAAGGGTTCCCGCAAGGGGATCAAGGACTATGTGGAGCTGATCCTCACCTCTGAGGATGGGGAGGAGATCTTCGAGCGGTTCATCGATCCGCAGCTGGGTGCGGCCGAGAAGCAGTCGGCCGACGGCGCCGTCACCATCATCAGCCAGTTGGACGACGAGGAGATGACCGTCATCCCTGCTCCGGGCGTGGACATCGACAACGGGCTGCAGCTGATCTCGAACAAGCTGGCCTACGACGAGAGCAAGGAGATCAGCAGCGTGAACGCACCACACCTGTTCGTCAGTGAGCGTTGCGCCAACTTCATCTTCGCCATGCAGGAGTACACGGCCAAGGGCGGCAAGGACGAGGCGACGAAGGATCCGATTGACGCACTCCGCTACATTGCGGTATCGAACCCGCAGTTCTACGAAGAGTCCGACCTGATCGATCCCAACAACCGTACCGGAGTGTATTGATGAAAGGCGTTACCGAATCGAAGCCCAAGAACATTTCCCGCCACAGCTGGCAGAAGTCGCTGCGTCTGGCCGCCAAGCGCCACACCCAGTACAAGAGGAAAACAAGTTTGACAATCGGGGGCTGACCCCAAGGGTCGCCCCGTGAGTTCCTACACGGGGACAAATGTAGACGCGGAGCCCACAGACCCGGGCCTGCAACAGGCGCCTGTCGGTGAGACTGGGCCTGACTATCCGTCGCTCAAGCGCGACTTCGAGGACTGCATTGCCAACCTGCAGCCCTACGTTGACCAGTGCCGGGAGAACTACGACACCCGGTTTGCCCTCTGGGACGGGCAGTCGGCCGACGGCCGCAAGCACTCCCGTGAAGGGTCAAAGATCGACCCGACCCCTTGGGACGGGGCGTCTGACCTGCGGGTGTTCCTGACCGACGAGGCGATCAACGCCAAGGTCGCGATGCTTTGCATGGCCTTCCGCAAGGCCCAGTTGGTGGCGGTTCCGGTCGAGGGCAACGACCTGAAGCGCGCCAAGATTGTGAGTAACTTCATGAAGTGGTTGGTGCAGACCCAGATCCCGGAGATCGACCGGGAGGTGGAGCTGCTCAGCAACTACTTGTGCGAGAAGGGTATCGCGGCGACCGGACAGTTCTGGGAGGTCACCCGCGAAAAGACCCTGTTGACGCTCAAACTGTCCGACCTGCAAACCCAGTTCCCGGATGCGGACGTGACGATGCTCCTCACGGACCCGACGATGTCCGAGACGCTGGCCGCCTTGTTCGAGGAGCTGTACGCCTGCCCGGCCAAGAAGGCGCGGAAGATGCTCCGCGATTTGCAGCAGACGGGCAAGACGACGGTCCCGGTGGTGGGCAAGGAGAAGTCCCGCCCGGTGGTTCGGGCGTTCAACCTCGACGAGAACCTGTTCATTCCGGGTTCGGCTACCGACCTTGAGACTGCGCCTGCGGTGTACCGGGTGCAGTACTTCTCGGCCGAGCAACTGCGGTCGTTTGTCATCTCCGACGGGTGGGACGAGGCGTGGGTGAACGCGGCGATCGAGACCTGCCGCGGCAAGTTCCTCACCCCCACGGTGAACGAGTACATGCGGGTTCACTCCCGCTCGTTCAACTACATCCAAGAGGAGATGACCGACCTGATCGGGGTGGTCTACGCCTACCAGCGGCTCTCCGACGAGGACGGCATTCCCGGCATTTACCTGACGATCTTCACCCCGCTGATGGGCTCGGACGACTACGAGCACAAGGGGTACGCCAAGTACGGGTTGCTGGGTTATGCCCATGGGCAGTACCCGTTTGTCATCCACCGGCGCGAGTTTCTGTCTCGCCGCCTGCACGACAGCCGCGGCATCCCCGAGGTGGGCAAGCCCCTGCAGGACCAGATCAAGGTCCACAAGGACAGCCGCATCGACGCGGCGTCCCTCGCGATCCTGCCGCCCATGGGCTACCCCGTAGGCCGCCCGCCTGCCCGCTGGGGCGCGGGCGCCCGGATCCCAGAGCGACGCCCGAACGAGTACCACTTCCTCGACCGGCCGATGCCAGACGGCAATACCGAGGCGAGCGAGCAGCAGCTGCGCAATGACTTTAACCGGTACCTAGGCTTTGCTTCCGCGGCTGGCGATCAGCAGTTCGCGATGATGAAGAACCAGTTCGAGACCGACAAGTTCATGACGAGCTGGTCGAAGGCGTTCCGCCAGATCTGGTCGCTCTATCAGCAGTACGGGTCGGAGCAGGTTTACTTCCGGGTCGTCGGCTTGCGTCAGCAGGAGCCGGTGCAGTTCATCAAGGGCGGTCAGGACGAGGAGTACGACTTCGTGCTCAACTACCAGATCGAGTCGATGGACGTCGAAAAGACGTTCGAGAAGATCAAGCAGATCGCTCAGATCGTTGCCACAGCTGACCGTGAAGGCGTCGTTGATTACAGCGAGTGGCTACAGGCGATGATCGAGGCGATCGATCCCACCATCGCCGAGCGTATCATCCAGCCCAAGGATATCGGTCGGCAGCGAGTTGTGGCGGACATGCAGGACATGTTGGCCAAGATCTACGCGGGTCAGGAGCAGGACATCAAGTTGGGCACGCCGCCTGAGCTGGGCCTGCAGATCCTGCAGGGCTACATACAGGGCGACCCGGTGGTGCAGCAGCGCATGCAGAATCCGCAAGATCCATTTGGTAAGCGCATCGGGAAGCTAGCCAAACAGCTGCAGTTCCAGATCACGCAACGCAACAACGCCCAGATCGGGCGGCTAGGAGCCTAACATGACTGTTCGCGAGCAGGAGGAATTTCGTCAGCGCGCCATCGCTGACGCCATGGGCGACTTGTTGCCCAACCCCAACTTCCAACAGTTCATTGCCGTTCTGCGTGACCAGCGTGAAGTGGTTATCGACGACCTTTGCCGCGACGACAGCATCAAGAGCGAACGCGCTATGATGGCGTTGGTCGGCGAGTTACGTGCCCTGAAGGGCATCATCGCTGTGTACGAGGAGTACAAGCGTAGGGAACAGATTTGACCGTTGACTTAATCCGGGCTCATGCACAGCTCATGTTTACCGGATGATTCTCATACGGACTTGGCGGCTTCACCGGCCATAAATGGTGATGTTGTTAGTTGGTTAGGTGGCGGCTTCACCGGCCCTGATTGGTGATGAACTGTTAGGGACGGGCGGCTTCACCGGCCTTGATTGGTGATGAACGAGAATACTACTGAAGCGGCTTCACCGGCTTCCAATACGGGTGATGGAAATAAGTCAGGCAACCTATCGCTAGGGCAGGCAGCGGCGATCCTTTTTGCGAACTCGCAGAGGGCGCAGCCTAAACCCGCCTCGGCTCCTCCCGCGGAGGAAGTTGCCACGGAACAGCCTCCGGCTGCCGAAACGACACAACAGTCCGCGGAAACAGCAGAACAGACTACGCCCGAATCCTCGGAACCCGAGGCCGCGCCCGAGCCTGAGCAAACCGCTCCGGAGCCCGAGGCGGCCCAAAGCGAAGAGGACGTTCCTTCCCAGAAAACTTCCTCGGATAAGGAGGCTCGAATCCGCGAGAAGGTCCAGAAGCGTGTGGATGAAGAGGTTGCGAAGCGCAAGGCGTTGGAGGAGCGAATTGCCAACTTGGAATCCAGCCTGAAGAGGGCGGAGACCGAGAAGGCGTTGCCTCCCATGCCCAAGGGGACTCTCCCCTTGGCTGAGTACAATGACGTGGCGTCTCTGGCTAAATACCAAGAGCAGGCCAAACAAGCCAAACGCTGGGCGAGCGATCAGCTCTCCCGCGATGATCTCGGTGAAGGCGTTCAAGTGGGGGAACAAACCCTCACTCGGGAGCAGATCCGTGAGGTGTTGCGGAAGTCAGAGGTCGCCCTTGAGGACCACATCCCGGCCCGCATGCAGTTCCTGCAGACCAAACAGCAGGCATCGCAGCAGGCGGTCCAGATGTTCCCGTTTCTTACGGACCCCAAGTCGGAAGACTACCATGTCGCGGTGCAGGCTTACCGCCTGAACCCATGGCTGCAGGATCTCCCCAACGCAGACTTCATCGTCGGCGTGCAGGTGGAGGGACTGAGAGCCTTGAAGGCCCGGCGAGCTGCGGCAGCGCAGCCCAAGGTCGAGAAACCGAAGCCGAAGACGATCCCTGCGACCAAGCCGTCCAGTGATCAGACCGCTGTATCTTCCGGCACGACCACTCCGCGGGTACCGACCAGCTCGGTAGCCCGGAACGCGTTGGACAGTCAGCGTGAGAAGTTGCGCTCCAAAGGATCGATCACGGCTAGCGAGGCGGCGTCCCTGCTGGAACGTAGTTCCAAACTCAGAAATCTCCGTTAAACATCATGGCTCAAGCTACCAGTTACAACGTGTCGGGGGATCGTGAAGATCTCACGAACTTCCTCACCATCCTCGAACCCGAGGATTGCCCGAAAACGTCTACCTTCGCCAAGACGACGAAGGTGACCAATGCCCTCCAGACGTGGCAGGCGGATACCCTCGCCCCTGTTGACTTCTCCGGCGTCCTCGAAGGTCAGGACGTGCAGGCGTTCAACAACGAGTCCGCCAACCGCGCCCGGTTCGGCAATTACATCCAGCAGTTCCGTCGCCCGTGGATGGTGTCCCGCGTGCAGGAGGCCAGCGATCCCGCCGGCATCTCCTCCGAGGTGGCGCAGTCCAAGGTCAAGGCGATGCGCGAGATCAAGCGCAGCATCGAGGCGGCCATCGGCTCGGACAACGACATGCAGGCCGACAACGGCGTTGTGCCGTGGAAGACCCGCGGTCTCGGTTCGTGGGTCCGCGCCACCGCGCAGACCGTCAACCCGGTGCCCACGGCGTTCCTCACGCCCTCGGCCAGCATCGACACCACGGCGACCGGCTCCCTCACGGAGTCGCTGTTCAACGACGTGTTCCAGTCGATCTTTCAGGTCAACGGCGGTCGGCGTAACTACACGCTGTTCGCTGGCCCGAACCTGAAGCGCGCCATCAGCAAGTTCCAGCGTCAGGAGGGTGCCTCTGGTACCACCAAGACCTATCAGGTCACGCAGGACGCCAACGAGAACAAGGTCACCCTGAACGTCACGGTGTACGATGGCGACTTCCAC
>Ga0070749_10000279_pt1 | contig 33674 bp, 51 predicted proteins | sample VirMetDEL_Nov_18_FD_75180 | JGI IMG/M metagenome (GOLD analysis project Ga0070749, IMG submission 75180) | Aqueous microbial communities from the Delaware River and Bay under freshwater to marine salinity gradient to study organic matter... | ecosystem: Environmental > Aquatic > Marine >...
CGAGGTTGCGTCTTTACCCAGCCAAAGTGTTTGGCCTGCAAATTGGTGCGAGCCTTCAAAAACACCATCATTACTCATGCCGTGAATGCCGGTGTTAGACGGAAAGTTTGAAGTGTTGTGAATGCTTGGGTATCTCGCAAACCCCGCAGCATCCCTAAGTCTTGTCGGTGCTGTGCTCGCAAGCGTTAGCTGTGTAAGCCCTGCACTTGGGGTATCTGCTGTTACTGCATTGCTAGCTGCTAAAATGCGGCTGCTGGTTCCTTCATCTTCTCCAGTTAAATATGTTCCTTGCGAATCCGTCCAAGAGCTGAAACCGTCAAACGTCAAATAACCTGATCGAACAATAACATCGTTATAAGGTGTAGTGATCGCTTGCTGAACCGGAATCCCGCGAGAGTATGGTACAGCCTCGGCTGACTGAGCTGCGTCCGGTAAAAATTTGTACTGATTGATTGTGTTCCATTCGCAAACATTCGCCGAGTTTGATGTCTCCATGATGCCGAGCGTTGAGGCTTCAATGTCTATGTCGGTTACAACAATGCGTTTGCAAGAGTGTAGCCATAGCGGAATGTGAACATCTGTTAATGCTCCACCACCGACGATCTCAATATGATTAAGCAATACGTTGTTGATTGTTTTTGTTACTGTGTCATCGCCCTGAAACTTAATGCCGTATGTATTAGTCGATGTTAGAGAGATATTGACATTAGCGATCTCTGAATCGCCATAGTTATATGGAAACACAGTCACATTGTCGTTGTCCCAAAGCATTGCGTGACCGTCAACAATAAAATTAACGTTTTTAACATAGCCCTGAGTCATACGGTTAAATCTAAGGATTACATTCGGCGTCGATGTGTTGCCGCCAGTGAATTTAATGTCCTCAATTGTCGCTTGTGGGCAATCTTCAAACCGTATTAAATTACCAGTCATTGATGTGCCTGCATCAATCAAGCACTCTTTGAGTGAGTGGATTGGTAAGCGTACAACTTCCCAAGTCACCGTACCGTCAGAAAAAGTATTGCCAACTGTAACGTTGGATGACCATGTGGGTTCTGTGCTTGCGTGTGATGTGCCAGCCGTTACACAGCGGTAATGCACGATAAACGGGAACGCCCCATATGAATTGGAAGGGATAACATAATCGCCAACTGTGTAGGCTGTTGCTGTTGCCCATTGCTCACCAGACTTAAAGTGAATGCCGCCGCCGGTCGCTGTGCAGCTCAGAGTTGTCGAACCAATACCCGCGCCTTCAATCGCTATATCATCGTAAACCTGGATTAATGTTGATACTGTAAACGTGCCTGGGCCTAATCGAATCTTGACGCTTCGATTCGCGGTTGTAGTGATTGCGTTTACTTGAGCAATAGCCCAAGCAAGAGTTCCGGTTGTTGATGAATCACCGTGATCTGACAGACTTGTGTCGGTAATCCAAATCTCAGGTGTTGCTGAGATAGTCTCGCCGGTTACGCCGTTTGTAATAGAGCCGCCGCCACTCCCTGTGGACGTAGCGTCCGTGTTGACTGTAACGCTCATTAGTGATTACTCTTCAACGTTACCGCAGCACTAGTGCCGCTGATAGCAGTAACACGACCACGAACATACGGCCACGGCGCTTCAGAACCAAAGCCATCCGAGTCCAGCGCCCCCGATAGTGTGATCGTACCTAGCGTAACCCAGGTAGTAGCATCACTATCAATCGACCCTTCCACAACCACGGTAGCCGTGGGGGTAGTGGTATTGGACAGCGTTGCTTGGAACACGCGGCTCTTACCTTTTAAGTGCAAGGCCGACCCTGTCGCGGTAGTTGTAACCGCGTTTAGCAGCACATTAACAGCGTCACCGCCAATACGTACCATAGATGACATGTTTATTCTCCCTTACATTTAGATAAGTACTTAATCATCCGACTAAGTACTTTCCTAGAATCCTTTGCTAATCCTAACGCAGTGTTACAGTGATGACACAGCAGCCCGCGAATCACATTCTTATCATGACAGTGATCAACGTGAAGTTTACCTTTCGGCTTCGTTAAACAAATCGCGCAAGCTCCGCGCTGTTTCTTTAATAAAGCATTGTAGTGCTGTGTATCTATACCGTACCTCGTCATTAGGTTTTTATCCCGAGTACATTCGGAACATAGGTGCTTCGTGTTGAGCTTACGACGTTTACCGCAATCCCAACACGAAGCCATTAGATACCTACCTCAATTAGGTAGATACCGTGGTCGGTACTAACGCACCAGACTCATCAACTGCGTTACAAACATAGTTCTCGATACTGAGTAGCGAACCTGGATCAACTGCTGTTTCAGGAGCAGTCGCAAACAAAGTACCCATAGCGTTATTGGCCATGATACCTGTACATGCAACGTTAAGGTCAACGAGGTTACCCGCAGTAGTATCCGAGTTATAAAGGACGTTGTCCTTTATTAGTAGGTTAGTACTGGCAGCACCTTCACCGATAATCACGCCGTCAGTGAAGTCTCCATAAAAGTAATTACCTTCGATAGTGGTATTACCCGCCGTGTCTAACCGAATCGCTTCAGCGCAACCTGCGGTATCTTCAGCGATAAACTTACAGTTGGAGATAGTAGTACCTGCAACCGCGTCAACATCGACCATAGTAACGAAGTCATCACCTGTCGCGTTGTAGGTAAACTCAAGGCTATCTAAAGTAACGCCAGCCGCATCTACATTGACGCCTACAACAACCGCGGAGACATCGGCAGTCAACGTTAAGTTGTGAAGAAGGACATTAGCTGCATCGATCTCAACTGAACCGGCTGTCGCTGTGAAGTTAAGATCTGGACGATCAGTGCCCCGGCCTAAACCGATTACAGCAATGCCAGCTACATCCAAAACTAAGGATGTGGCAGCCGAGATAGTCTCCGAATGACCGGGCATGACCATGATGATGTCGCCTCGGTTGGCAACGCATTGGCTAACTGCATAGTCGATCGTAGCGAAAGGTCGAAGGTATGTACCCCCGGCTGGTGCAGGAGCATCCGCGCCGCCTACGCCAAGGTCAGGTAAAACAGATGTGCTGTTTACCCAAAAAACTTTACCGGGATGAGATACCGCTAACGGTACGCCCCGGATAATTAAATTACTAATCCCATTAGGGTATTGTGAATAAGACATTTATCTCTCCTATGAAACCGCGATGCGGTCATATTGAAAAACTTCATAGTTCAAAAAAGGTGCGCCCCAATAAGAGCGCACCTAATCAGCTTACGCTGGCGATGAACCGTATAAAGCACGAGGATCACCAGCAGTAACAGAGTAGCGCTCTGTACATTTGGCTTTCGCGTTTTCAGTGTCAAAGTCATTGTCTTGAGTGAACTCAAGCGCACGACGTTGGAACAACTTCAAACCACCTCGTTTAATATCAGTTCGGATGAACCAGTTGTTAGTATCAGTCAAATAGTGGTTGACTTTAATTCCTTCAGGGAACACGTTCATGTCCCGAAGAGCATTAGCGTCGTTATTTGCTGTACCTGATTGCTGAACAGACTTCAAGATCCGATGCGCTTCGAACTGTTGGTTGATCGGAATGATCAAGCAACGTGGACGTAGCTGAATCTTAAGACCTGCATCATCTTCCGCTTGGCCGATTTGAATGATCAAATCTTCCATAGACGCTTCAGACAACGCAGCGGCAGTCGATAGTTCATTAGAGAACGTACCGCCAGTTGTGTTCGGATGGTCATTCGCTAACAACTCTTTACCATCACCAAAAGTATAGGAGCTGTTGAAAGCTCGGTTATACATATTAGCAACAACGTTTTCTTTGGTTTGGTGCATTGACTCAGAAAGCAAGGATGCGCCTTTCAAGGATACTTCCATGTAAAGACCGTCTTCCATGTTCTCACGAGTAACAATGTAACCAAGACCGTAGACAACGTGAACCGCACGAGTAGTGTAGCCTTGTTGGTTGTCAGTGTACGACACGCTGCTACCTTCAGATTTAACCGGGGCTAAACCAAAAGTAGTACTTTGAACTGTTTCTTCATAGTTCTTACGTGAAGTTGCTTTATCAACAAGTTGAGTCCACTCAGGTGCGTATCGACCGTAGGTCTGACCGAACCATTCATAGACACCAGGCCACAGCGCCTTAGGATGCGAACCAGTAGTATTAACCATAATCTATACCCCCGTCGCAGAGCGATTCTGATGAGCATTAAGTAAAACTTCGTACTCACAGTTAGCAGCAAAGGCTTCGTTGTCTTCACGTTGATGAACGCGAAGCAAACGTAGCATTAGAGTTGCAGTAGTTGCAGGTGTGGTAGTACCACCCGAATCAATCTCATAACCTGAGCGACCCGTGGTTGTGTCCCCCGCGCCAGCAATACAATCAACGTTAAGACCGATTTGAGCAGCGGTCATAGTAGCAGCACCGTCATCTTGGATGGTAAAAATAACATCCGGGTCGTCGCATACCCACACATATTGTGCAGTACTAGCTGGACTGTACTTCAGATCCAAGTTAGTACGGGTAGGCTCAAAGCCCACGATAACGCCAATAGGGATGCCCGAAGCACCGGCTGCTTGCACTTCAGGTACGCCATCCGTGTGAGCAGTGCCGGTGTAAGTCACCGGATCACCAATAAACAGATCCGTAGCATACGCAGAATCGATATGATACAGCGACGCGGCTCCGTTGTATGGGTTACCATTAAGATGACGAATAGGTGTTAAACCGCGAGGTTTATCAGCATTAGCCATAATTTAGTTCTCCAATTAAAGTTAATCGCGAGAACGAACAATCCGTGTTACTTAGGCTCTTCAATGAATTCATTTTGCCTTTCGACTTTAGAATTTATATCGCCGTAAGCCTCTGGATCGTCGTCATTGCGACGTTTAGGTTTACGAATAAAACTTTCCTGTTTGGCGATCTGTGCTTCCGCAGCGGCCATGTCATCTGCATGATAGTCTGCGCGTTGGCGCATTAAATACAGATACTTGTCGCTACCGCCTTTAGCGGGACGTACTACCGCATCACTTAAAGAGTAACTACCTTTACCATCTTCACCGGCTTTGACCCGTTTGTCTGGATCGATAACAATATCGTAATCCCGTGATCGAAAATCTTCGATTTGGTCTTCGTGTGTCCAATAGTAAAAGTAACCAGGCTCTTTAACTCGATCAGGCACAGATAGGTTATATCGTGCGCGACCAGATGCCGGTTTAGGTTGACGTCTTTCCTCTTTGAGGCTCTCTCGGGATGCCCGTGTTGGGCGTGTATTCTTACTCATAGCTATTCACCTTGGTTGTAGTACTGTTCAGCATATTGATCTAAAGTGTATTCAACACCGGGGAATTCATCCTCCATGTTGGCCTTAATCACTTTATATGCCTGCATTGCTTCAGGTGGTAGAGAAGCTGTTTTTGGTTTACTGTTATCGTCCGACGCGCTAGCAGCACGTTTCGAACGGCTAATGTTCCGGGCTTTCTCTTTACGAGGATTCCGTTTTACCGGCTGATCATCTTCCATCTGATCATCTCCTTCGTCAGAGTCGTCCCGCTGATCATCAAATAAATCCGGGCGAGATACGCGCATCTGCCGGTCTAGTTCCGCAAGTAGCTCCGGGGAGTCCGGTTGATACTTACTTGGGTTTGATTTCATAAGCTTCTCAGCTTTAAATACCGCGACGGCTGTGGCTTCTTCATCCTGATCAAACCACGGGTTTTCTTCTAACCACGCATCAGTATTTGGTGTGTCTGAAGTGGGGAGGTCTTCGATCTGTTCCGGCTCAGGAGCATTTTCTCGCAACGCTTTTTGCTGCTTCTCAATGTCCAAAACGACCTGAATCTCGCCTTCTTCCATAGCTTCTAGCCGCTGTCGCTCTAATGCTTCAATGCGGCTTTCGATATCCGCCTTCGAAGTCTTTTGTTGGTTCTCTAGAGTTTTCTGTAACGCTTTATGGATCGCCCGGTTTTCTTTGGTGATCGCATCAAGCTTCTTCTCTAAAGTAGTATTCTTTTCCTTAAGTTCACGATCAATACGCTTACCACGAGCAACAAAATGCTCTGCGCTTACCCACCGTTTCGGATCACCTTTCCATTCTTCTTTAGGACGCCAGCCAGCTTCTCGGGCTTCCAGCTCCACAGAGTCAATGTCATCCGCATCCTCCGTTTGTTCTCCAGGATCGTTATCCTCTACGTCCTCAGTTTCCTCTTCTTCAGAAACCTCATCGGGTAAATCTGCCAGCGCATCGGCCAACACTTGTTTCTCTAAATCTTCATGCATGTCTGCTCTCCACAATACCGACGATCTGATCATCGTTCATCATCCGGTATAATTCGCCATTCGTTTTGAAGTGAAACCCGACGTACTTATCAATTAAGACAGTGTCGCCGATCTTTGGTTTTAGACCTTTCCAGTCTGCAAAACTGTCATCATCAACAGCAACTAAAATAGCGTGCTGCTGTGCGCGTTGATGAGTCTCTTTGACTGTTTCAGGAATCGCAATCATCGACCCCTTAAATTGGTCATCCGTATCTTCAATGCTTAATGGCCGGACCGCTACGCGGCCCCAGACAGGTCGGATACCACATTTGTCTATCCACTCCTGTATCTCATCTAACGGTGCAATGTCCACCGACTTAGCTGCTTCACTCATTATTCGTCCTCATAAAGATCGCTATACTCTAAAGTTAACAAGTCGTCTATCACTTCGAACACTTTGATATTCAACTGTTGCTCTTCCTCAGATACAACCGCTCCGCTCATCATCGCTTCGACATATTGCTGTTGAATATCTTCACGACGTTCACGTAGATAGTTGTGTAGGAACTCTTCTGTGGGCAGACTCTCCTTCCATTGAAGGAACTCCGCCTTGCTCAGTTTGATCTTGGGCATCTATCGACTCTTTTTTCGCTTTAATGTTATCACGCTGTTTACCTAAGGAAGTGAGTAACGCTTTCTGCTTCTCAATCATGACACGATCGTCCACGGCTTCCGCCTCGTTGAGATCTTTCAGCGCTTTGGCTTCCAACGCCGCAACCTGGGCGTCGATTAGGTCTAATTCAAATGGGAGTTTCGCTTGGCGATACTCAGCTTCGGCTTGAACTTTCATCATAGCCGCTTGCTCTTTTAATGGAGGCTCAGGTGGTTGAGGTGCATTCTCAGACCCAGGAGGCGGAAGTACCTCATCAATAGCTGGGATCTTCAAGGCTTCAAGATAGCGCCGTTCAACCGCGTGGATATTATACCCTGGGACCGCAGCAGCTCGATTAGCTACCGCTTCCGCTTTAAGTACCGCGAGTTGATCCGATGCTACGTTAGGATCAGCAGCAGGCTTAACATCAGAGGGATCACCTTGGTAATCAGTATAATATACTTGTTCATCCTGACCATCCACTACCTGAAAGTACTCAACCGAGTCCAGATACCTAGCGTTTAATTCGTATATACGAGAAAACTCTTTCCGAGCACAACGCCAGATACGCTTATATACGCCAGAAAATACTTTCTGACCTTGCTCTAGTGATGCCATTGACGTGGTTGCAGGCGTGTTTTGTCCGGGGGTCTTGCCGACCATCATGTCGGTAACACCCGATATACGCTCTGCGTAGTCAATCAATAGCGATAATAAGTTAAATAGTGTCGAAGAGGGATCGCGTACAGGTAGCATGAACACGTTCTTACGAACATCATCGCCTGTTGCATTAATCGTTTTAAACTCACCTGGCTTAAATACGTAGTCACCCTTCTTCAACCGGGCTCCCTTACCGATAAACCCAGACGGTAAGTTAGCTAGCTTCCCGGCATCCAATAACAAATTGATGTTAGTGTTTATCGCCTCATTAACAGGAGCAATAAGATGACCAAAGCCAAGTTCATAAAAGCTTCCATCAGGTGCAGGAATAAATTTGTACTTAGTGTAATAGTGCTCTGGGAATATCTTAGCAATCTCTTTACTATTGCGACGGCTGTAGATGATACTGTCTTCATCAAACCGGGGGATAATCCGAACAACCTTCTGCGACATCTTCTCAAATGTAACCACATACGGTTCTTCATACCCATCGCCATCAAGGTCTATGTAACAGTGTTGTTCCAGAAAAACAAAGTGTTCAATCCCGGTGTCCCCAGAGGTGGGGGCAGTACTGCCTTCACGTTCATGCGCGTACTCATTATGAGTAGCACCGAATACTGGCTGAGAAAAATCCTGTTTACGGTAGAAACCTTGTCGGGTAAGTTCCGTCACTTCACGTTTAGAATACTCGCCAAGTACTTCGGTGATACACTCTGCATCCTCAAGTGATGAGGCATAATAGTTAACAACTAAATTCTCGGGAGAAACATACCGAGAGCACAAATGCTGCTTCTCGTAATCAAAGTACGTCTTCTTAAACCCACAACCTAAGATAGGTAACGCCAGTAGAAGAGTATCCATGTCCTCTTCCCAGCCTTCATCCTCTTCAGTCAACTGGTAGTTCATGTGAGCAGAAATACGATCAGCTCGTTTTTTCTTCTCCCCGTCTTCATCCGGGCCTATCGAGCGACACTTTACAATGTCCGCTCCAGGAATAATCGAGGGGTACGCACGGGCGTTGAACTGGATCGCGGCGATAGTGACCACGGGGAACTTAACGTTAGCTGCACCTTCAAACGGATAGTTTTTCTTCTTGGTTACTTGCATCGCGAGGTCAAACCCGCGCTCCATCATTTGCTCCCAACCGGCTCGACTAGTTTTATCAGCCTCATACCGATTAGCGCACTCCATGCCGAGTACGTCCAACTGATCGTCGGTTAGTTCATCGGCGATGTTCTCCGATTCAAGAATCTTAGCCAGCGATAGTTTTATCTTCTGTGGGTCTTTATCCATTAGTAACCAGTGCTTTCGCACATCCCTTGATAGCTAAGTCCGCTTTCTTGATACTCATCGTAGTATTCTTCCTGCTCCATCTCGTGAACCGTTTCGGCTTCATAGTACTTATCAACCGTTAGTCCTATATAGGCAAAAGCGTCAAAATAGTCGTCGTGTTTCCCGCGTGGCCCAGAGGGGGTCATGGTCATTAACTCGGTTTTCATGTCAATGTACCAATCGGCATGTTCGTTGAATCGTACACCGCCCGCTCGCATGGTTTTCTGTATCGAGCGTCCGCGTGTAGTTTTCGACTTGGTAGGCGTTATCTTCCTGATATTTAAAAAAGTTCCTTCCCGGATCATGGCACGATTTAACGATGGACCAATCGCTTTGTCAATTTTCTCTGTCTCGAAGGTAAATATCTCCGGGTCATACCGCTTCTGTACCGAGATTAGTTCGTTAATTATCTCATCGGCATCCCACCGGCCACGTCGCGTATCCACGATATGGATAACCCCGTTCTCATCCATGCCAGCAACCACGATTACCGTATAGTCGGCTTTTTCTTTCTCCGAAATCGCGAAATCAGCCGCTGCGAAATACTTTTTATGAGAGCTATAATCCTCGGTATCCATCGGGATAAAGTCTTGCTCACGGAAGAAAGTTGCGCCTTCAGGTATAGGATTATTAAGGTATTCTTGAGCATAGCCTTCTATGTTTCCGTCTTCTTCATACCCAAGCCGAATCTCCCGAAGTCGAGCTTCGTCGTATTTCTCCGGCCAAAGCAGATCAGTGAAATCTTTGTTGTGTGCAGCAAACCGTAAGGAAGACCAAGCTCTGTTGTTGAGTAACCTGTTAAGCATTGAATCCAAGTGCAAGATCGTACCAACTATTCGATACGTACAGGTATCTGATCCGCAGGGTAATAGCGCGTTGTTAAACCAATTACGAAACTTCTCTCGGCGCTCAGGGTTCATACAAATCTCGTCATTTTCTAAGTCATCGCCAATAACTAGATTAGGACGTTTGTTACGCCAGTTAAGACCCCGAACTTTTTGTTCCGAGCCTTTGGCCATTAGCCGAAACTGATGACCGTCCTTGGTTCGGACGATAACGTCCGTCTCCGTATCCTTATTAAACTTCTCAATACCGAACTCTGTCCGTATGAGTTCGTTTTCCATCAATTCCACTTTGATGTTATTAAGAAACTGCGTTGCCTGACCCTCCGTATCCGATACGATGAGCACGTAATCCTTGATACGAAACAGCACGTTAGCAAGTGTGTAGGCTAGTGTGATAGCAGTTGACTTGGCGGAGCCACGAGGAGCTGCCATAGCAACTAACCGATTTTCCGAACAACATAATTCCCACATTTTGTTATGAAATGGGGGAGTTGCTTTGGGGCTATCATAGCGCGATAAGAGAAATAGCTGCACAAACGACCATATGGCGTCTGCACTTAGCTTAATCTCAGTGGATGCTGTGCTGTCTTCCGTCATCTAAAACCTGGATTACTTTTTTATAGGTAACTTTGTACAGTGCGATAGCTGTGTCGAGAGACTCAACCGTGTCGTATAGCATGACCTCTTCGCTATCATGCGTGGTTCCTTCCTCGGTATGCGCTTGAAACGCGACTGACAGGTAATCGGGATTTGACCGGGGGAGAACACGGAAATATAGAGTGGTCGTTTCCGGGTCCAGATCCGCGCCAAAGTTAAGGGAGACTTCCTTGTCATACTCTTCTTCCATGCGATTTAGAAAAGCTTCATATACCTCGCCCCAGGTAAAGTTATTTTGGCCGACGTATTTGTCGAAATCGAATTTAGCCACGGCTAGACTCCTTTTTCATTGATTTGTAAATGTCGCGTTTACATCCGGGGGCATACACTGTTGTGTAATGCGTGTCCCACAGAGGATCGCCGTTTTGATCTCGACCAATTTCAACTTGGTGAGGGTGGTGCATCGGCACATCTTCCATCTTGGCGATGTTTTCTGCCTGACGTCGTAGTTTTTTGGCGTGTTTGCCGTTCATAAGTAGATACCTGTATAAAAAGTGTACAATTAACGCCCTTTAATTTTGTGCTATCGTCGGAAACAGGGACTAGATCAAAAAGAAGGGAGCTGATTTGCCCCCCTATCCCCCTTAAGTTACTGATTCTAAACGGCTTTTTAGCTATGCCATGCCGCCGATTACTACGCTAGCCGCAAACTGTATAAATAAGGTATACGCTTTGCTATTCGCGCCCTGTTTGGGGAACACCCCCCTTATAAATCAGTGCCTTACAATTTAACATAATATACATTATGCGTAATAGAATAAGGTAGATAAATCAGTGGCTTACAGTGCTGGTATTTTAGTCGTTTTCGGGTTTATCGTCTATTCGGACAGATTCGCCGTTTATGGCCTGTTTTTCTATGTTTTCGCGAAAATTGAGCAGTTTATTCATTACCTGAGCTAGTTGATCAGTATTGCCGGTGATTTTATTAGGTAAATTGTGTTCGATGCGTAGTTTATCGTATGTGATCCCGGCGACGGTGGCTAAGTCCTTGCCAGACATACGTTTCCTAACCGCGCTACCATCTTTCAATATCTGTTCGTCGCCGTTTTCGATGCGGTCTAGTAGTTCAGCTTGTGACTTTTCTATAATTTTGTAACTACGCGCTGTGTATTCCGCCGATTTTTCGGCTCGAAGCACTCCTAACTGGGAATCCCACCATGGTGCGTTACGCTTCCAATAATCAATAGTGTTCTCAGGGACACCAGTTTTACGAGACGTGCCCTTGACCGATCCATCAATAAAATAAGTAGTAATTACGTCAATCTTAGTGTCCAGGCTGTACGCATTCCCGCGTGGCCACTCGAGCATATCCTTATATATAGCGGCTCGCTGTGCCTCCATATCGTCTATTTCTGCGATTGCTGTATTTTTGTCCATAATTCGACGCTCTCTAACGCTCTATAAGCCGTTTTTTAAACTCGACCCATGCCTTGGTATACCCCAAAAAACGGGGGTATATAAATTTTATTTGGGTGGTATAAAAACATTCATTGCAATATTTTACTTGACACGCCGATAAAAGCAACAATATGGCTTGTAAATCGGTTGGGAACCTGTATACTTGAATCATCAAGCGTTACTTGTAAAACATTAAATAAATGAGGTGTATAAAATGATTAACTTAATTAAAACATTCGCAATCGAGTATTTAAAAGCCGCATTTTTTATCGGCCTACCGCTACTAGTGCTAAGCACCTGGATAGCCTACGGCACCTTAGCACCGTACATGCCAGAGTTGACCGTTTTAAATGCAGCTAAAACGCTAGCAATCTGGATCAGCGCGGCGTGCGTACTACCCGCGCTAATCGGCGCATCGATCGAGTACTAAACAACACGGCCAAGGAAGGCCGTTACTACCAACCAACTAAGTGAGGTAACGAAATGGAAATCATTTTAAACAAGAGCAATATTGAGGCCGGATATTTAAAACGCATGAACAACGGGGGATTCTTGGCCGGTAGGAATAAACATCACGCTACCTACTTTACCACAGCACAAGACTGCTATGACCATTATCGACTAGTTTACGATATAACAAACGATCATTTTGCTTTTAACATCTGCTACCACGTCGAGGATTTTATCTAACGCAACGTCTAGCGCTTTGGTAACTCAGAGCGCTACGCGATGCAATAACGCATCACTCAACAAGATTAAACGAGGTGTATATCATGACTGTACTAAATTGGATCAGACCAAACAAGCCTTTAACACGCGACGACCTGCGAACCTATATCCCGAGTGCATTTGCTCGCGACGCTATCGATGTAACTAATCGTTACGTGTCAATCCCTACGATTGACGTACTAGACAACCTAGCCGCTGGACATTGGTTACCAGTTGCAGCGAAGCAACAAAACAGCAAAAAACATCAACACGCATTGCACACGATACGATTGCGACATCAAGATGACATCATTAAAAGCGCGTCGGACATTCACGTAGGTGAAACAATCAATGAAATTTGGCTAACAAACTCACATAACGGCCGATCGAGTTATCAACTACACGCCGGATTATTCCGCAAAGTATGCGCCAATGGTTTGATCGTCGGCGAGTCTACATTGTCAAGTGTTAAAGTGCGACACGTGTCTAGCGCACGCGATGATGTTTACACGCATCTAACGCGACTGGCGCAACAACTACCGCGAGCACTTGACGTCGTTAATCAATTGCAATCGGTGCGGTGGACGCATGCCCAGATTAATGACTTTGTCCAACACGCGCTTAGTTTGCGGTTTGATTGCGATGTTTATCAGTTTGATACTAATGACGTTATTCGACCGCGACGTTATAACGATAATGACGCAACGGCTTGGGGTATCTTTAACCGTGTCCAAGAAACGTTAATCCGTGGTCGAGTGTCAGGTACTAAACTTGACCGTGAAACAAACGAACGCGAACGGGTACATATGCGACCGTTGAACGCAATCACGGAAACAACTCGCGTGAATACTCAATTGTGGGATCTGGCGTTAGAACACGCAAGTTAATAACTTAATACACACTTAATTACCTATTAGGTGTGTATTGCGGTGTTAACTTAAATAAAACGAGGTATTAATAAAATGAAGACTAAATATTATGATCTCTACAATGATCCAGGGCATGCATGGCTAAAAGTACCACGGAAAGAAGTATCGCGAGCCATGCACCTATTAACTAGCTGCAGTTATGAACGTGGCGATTATGTGTACCTTGAGGAAGATTGCGACCTGATCACGTTTATAAACTTAAAACTTAATGAGGGTGTCGAAGTGCTATGCCGCGAGCATATCAGCTCAAAACGTTCAAAGATCCGAAGGTATGACACCTTGCGCGCTCGTGTGTCTTACCAAATAACCCGGTACACCTATGTGCCTTCTATGGTTGGCGACTACTGGGAATCAACCAACGACGAATCGAGCGTAACTGTACAAAAATCGGAAACTTGGGGACATTGGCATGCTTACTGTCTGACTCTCTCCGACACACATACTAATTTTATTTATCAATTGGATAAATGTTGTGAAGGTCAAGTAGTCTGCACTTGGTATTACATTAACGGAATGTATAAAGACACATACGATGATGCATTAAAGTTAACCGTGAGAGGTGTAAAACAATGACAAAACCGATATTAGCAATATCGCCAGGTAATAAAAAGCTTGGACGAATCCCAAATATAAGCACAATACCTGTTAAAGATTGCGGAAATTGTAGCGCATGCATGCATGATTGCTATGCTTTAAAAGCTTGGCGAATGTATCCCAATGTGCGCGACGCTTGGAAGAAAAACAGCAAAGCGTTTCATTTTGATTCGTTCCATGCCTTTAATTATGTGCATGAGTATCTAGTCAAGAAAAAACCCGCTTTTTTTCGTATTCACCAAGCTGGTGATTTTCTTGACCAAAACAATTTAAACGCTTGGTGCAATATAGCGCGCGGGCATCCGGGAACTAAATTCTTGGCATTTACTAAAATGCATGATTTAGACTTCGGCGACGTGCCAGATAATTTGGCAATCGTGCTAAGTGTTTTTCCTGCAATGGATTTACCTTTGCAAGGTATGCCGATTGCATTTTTACAGGACGGGACCGAGGCACGCATACCACAAAATACGTTTGTGTGTCCTGGGCAATGCAAAGATTGTAAACATTGTTGGGACAAAAAAAGCGTTGTTTTTAACAAACACTAATCGGTGACTTATGAAACTTATACAACTATTTTTAATCGGGTTAACTGCGCTAGTTGCTTGTTTAGCGATTAGCGCGGTTGTCATTGCAATACTAAATTAAACAAGGTGACAACATGACTAAACCACAAGACACGCATTACACATACTTATCAACCGTACCCAGCACGCACGCGCAAAGCGTGATTGCTTTTATTGACCATGAGCAACGCCAGATTGGTTTTATTTATAATTTTCTCGGTAGTTGGTACGCCGCGACAGATCCAAACCGTTTAGTTGATACCACGCTGAACGTTTCAACGGGTTGCCAATACCGCCAGGATGCAGCCGACTTGTTGCGCGATAACTTTTACAAGATCGACGCATTAACTAAAAAATACCAACACTATTTTAAATGAGGTGAGCAACTATGGAAAACTTAAAAAATACTTTAACCGGGTTAGGCATTGGCTTACTTGCTGGCGTACTAACTAGCGGTCTGCTGATGATCTTCCTATCCATTATTGATCGAATTTATTTTATGTAAGGGGGTATCATGTACACTATTAAATCGCAAGATTTACACCAAGGGCAAACGATTATCGAGAGAACTAGCACTGGCGTGGAACACTTATTCACCATAGAAAGCCTACACACTACCAAGTGCGGTGTGTGGGTAAGGTGTAACACCGATACCAATTCAAAATTTTTTGAATACGATGAACGGGTGAACGTTTTATAGAAAGTTATTTGACGCCGTAACCGTTTAAACCTAGCCAAATTTAACCGGGTTGACTACTTTTACATGGTCACCCGGTTTTTTATTGGCTAAATTATGATCTATTTATTTTCTTTATACCCTATCAATTTTTTCAATTCTGAACAAAAAACCAACACGATCGAGAAAAAAAAATAGTAAACAGGGCAAAGCGCAAATTTTCGTTGGAAATCAAAAAAGTGTTAAAAAAGGATGCCTGCCAGCGAAGTGAGGTGTACCTGAAAGTTCCAGGATTTTGAGGGGGGTGGGGTCGGCAGACATCCAAAGCCCATACTACCACTTAAACACATTTTTGGGTTCTAACCTGACAAATTAATTTACCGGGTCCACAAACCGACTTAGGGTCACGGAAAAACTCAGCAATCAACGGCGCTACCCATCTTGGAATAGCGGGGAAGTGTACCTTCTCCCCTCGAAGCATGCCCTCAAACATGAAAACATTACCTGCAATCGATCCGAACACTTTTACTTTTTTATCACAAAAAACCCGAAACGTTAAACTATCAGGTGGAGGACCGATATCGTCAAACGCACCCACATTAAAGCAAACCAGTAACAGTATTACAAGCAGAGTTTTCATAGACTTTCCTTACATGGGTATCAATCCTTTCAATTGACGCTTTTTTTGACAATAGTTAACTCAGTATAGTTGAGTGCTTTACTATGTCAAATAGAGCTCCGGTCTGTTAGTCCCAGGCAACCCTTTATATTGTGTGAGTATTTCATACAACCGAATCATAGCCGTCGTCTTGTGGGTGTGAAACGTTCGCTTGGCCATGCCGCACGCCCTGTGCAGAATTTCCCCTTTCAATTTACCTCGGGCCACCGGTATCCGACATCCGTCAACCTGTACACTTTCTGTACCGTCAATATGGTGCCATGCGTATTCAATAAAAAAGATCTTATACGCACGATCGTCCAACATATCCAAAGCCGCATTCGTCGTGCTGTTAAATTGATCACGAGCATACGGACCATAGGCATCTGGTCTGCGAAACCCGCCAGTAGATACTTTGGTACAGTATTCGATCATATCGCAAATCGGATTCCGTCCGGGATACCCAGAATTGTAAGATTTAGCCAGCCAAGCTCCCCAATTTTCGAGTCGCATTTCCACATACTTTCTATCCGATTTACTCAATTTATCCGCCATAAAACGTCCTCTTTTGACCTGAAAAAACGACACCATTAAAAGTTGACAAACCATGCAATATTAAATATGCTGTGCTAGCTGCACGTGCAGCGCGACGCCTTGAAGCGATCGCATCGCACGCTGCAGCGCTTACCAGCATATTTAAGTTTCGCCCATGCCCAAGCAGTTGATTCTAAACACTTTTTCACTTTTCTGTACATTTTATATACAGCTCTCTAAGTTATTGATTCTAAAAGAAAACGAACTTGGGCGAACTTGGGCACTTAACTTGGGCACTCTATTCTACTTCAGATAAGTACTGTTTTCGGCCCTCTTTTCGCAATTCCAGTGAAAACCGTTCATTTATCATAATTTTCACTATCCTTCGGATTTCTCTACTAGAACAGTTCAAAGGTTCCACGCCCCCAAAGCGGTCCTCGAATTCACGTTGGGTATACCTGCGACCGGCAATCTCCTCTTGTCTAATTAGCGCAAGAACCTGATCCTCCATCTGGGTTAATCGCTCTTCAGGATCGTCAGCGATTACCCGTGTCATATCTGCCCGATGTAGTACGCCGTCGTCCCCTTTTTCTAACCAGACAGGAGCGTCGGACATTCCGTAATTATTCTTTGTCACGGTCAGCCTTACATAGCGTCTGCACTCATCTACCGACACCCCGTAAATAGGAGCCTCCAAAGGGCTCATCAGCCGTAAATTAGCGATCCACCTGACGCCCCCTGGTAAAGCACTGCTCCCCCGGCCATCGTGCTGATCGTCGAACAGGTTATTATTACCATGCTTACTACTATGATGGATAAGAAGTATGCCAACCCCGGTCACATTCACGATATAGCGCAACGCTTCGACGAAAACAGTTGTATGTTCCACGCTATTTTCGTCGCCACCGCGAAAAGAGGCCACCGGATCTAAGATTATCAGCTTAAGGTCTTGTATTTGTTGGATAATCTCGATTAACTTCTTCACGTTTTTAGTTCTGACACACTTCCCATGGTCTAAAGTAGTTAAAAGGCAAGGCGCGTCCCTTTGGATAAAATTACCGATCAGCAGATTCTCGGCCAGCATTTGGGTATCAACCTCGGGTTCGTCTTCTACGCAGGTGGCATCTAAGCTGCGTACAACCGCTTTTAAGCGCCTATGCTGCTCCTCTCTCTCATCCTCGGCACTAATGATTAAAACCTTGCCTGGGGACGTAGGCTCCCACATACCGGCCACCGTTAGGCCAGTTGCGATCCCGATCCCGATCTGTTCTTGGAAGATAGACTTCCCGACGCCGGGAGCCCCCTGAATCATGGAGACAGCCGCCATCGGTATATTTTTGTGGAATACCCACTCTCTATCTGGTGGCGTATCCTCAAGCCAGTGTGAAATTCTGTAGGGAGCTAACAGATCTTCTTGGTCTTGTGGTTCCTCTTCTACTTCATCCCAATCTAGAGTATTTGTTTCGACGTAATGCCTGAGATCGGATAGCCCCCGGTCTTTACAGTGTTCGTGCTGGCATACGTAAGCCCCGAATTCGTATTGCGTGTCACCGAAGGTGTACCCCGGTTGAAAATACATTGAACCGTTATCTGCATTATGGGAGTGCTCGTGCACCCAGGGGCAGGTGATTTCGATCGCGCCCAACTTGTGAGGGTGCTCGTATTTGAAAAGATTTAGCTCTATTAAGGCATCTACTATCGGATCGTGTTTGGGTAGTGTTAGCGGTTTCAGTTCGTGTTCGGTTGACACTAAGTCTGGATGAGCGTCGATACCGAAGGCGTCAATTAATGCATCAAGATCCCACTCGTTGCTGGGGTTCCAGGTGATGAGCTTATGCCTATGGTTGTTATTTTGCTTTTTGGTGTTGACGCCTTCTGGGAGGCGTGCGTATCTGTTGCAGCCCTCCATTCCCGCATCCGAGTAGCCCTTATTGCCTAACTCTCTCATGAAGTATTCCAGGAGAGGCTTATCACGTGTGGGGTGTCTTAGTATGTAGCCCCACTGCTGATTATTCGGCGAGGTTTCTAATACATAAGAGGGTTTGACCGGGGGTCTGTTGACCTTGTGACCTATATCATCGAGGACTATGACATAGCATGCATCGAATAGGGACTTTGTCCGGGCGACGTGGCCGTTTTCTTGTTTGAACGTTGAGATGGCGAAGAAGGTGTTTTTGGACAGAGCGTTTTTGAGTTGCGTCTGTCCCCCGTTGCGGTATTCACCCCCGCCCCAGTTGCGGTGATTATGCGGGTCGGCGGTGAAGCCTAGCACCCAGGCCCGTTCCCAGTCTTGCTTGAAGACTGACTTGAGGAATTGTTTGTTCGTTATCATACGTATGCCGCCAGATCTTTTAAGAGTTTTACATCTATATTTGTGATTGATTGCATGGGAACCTCGTGGATGAGATCGCGGCGCTTGAGTAAGTTCATGACGTTGAGCAGTGAGCTGAACGGCACCGCACCCGCAGCGCACCACTGCTGGACTGCTTGCGGGGAGACACCCACCTCTCGGGCGACCTCGGACAAGGAGTTGAAGTGTTGATCGAAAACGTCACGTAACGTAGGGGTAGTCATTGGTTTTCCTTATGGGTTATTAAAACATTCGTTACAATATAGCTTGTAATTCTCTTACAAGCAATCTATGCTATTTGGGAGTTATGTTTAACTACAGCTTTTAACAACCAATGAGGTGTCTATTTCATGGCAAATAAAATCAAGTACTGGCGCAATCAACGGGATATGGATGTAGCAACCCTTTCCAAGAAGTCCAAGGTTCCTCGATCCACTATATATAAGTATGAGGCCGATGCGCGAATGCATCCGCCGGAGACTGTGTTGATTTGTCTCGCCGATGCGTTGGGCGTCACCAGTAAGCAGCTCATTAGCGGTTGCACCGGACGAGCTAAGGCCGAGGATACAACTACGTGTAGCGCAAAGCAGCGGTTAAATGCAATAGAGCAGACTCTGCTTGATGCGATGCTCGATGCGCCGACGGACACCCCGCAACCGATCCGCGAGATGTTCAAGAAGATGCACAAGGATCTACGCGGGTGATAGCAACTCTTCGCAGATGGTTGATGTACGCGTTTGCCTACTTCGCGACGTTCGTTGTAGGCATCGCAGCGGTTGTGTTCTTTGCAGGCGCGGCGATGGTGCTGCTTTTTATTCTCATGTGTTACATCGCAGTTGAAACCCTTAAGGGCAACAGAGATTGGTGAATTATGCATGATCCAAAACTAGCGAATTTTACGAACACCGAGCTTGTATCGTATATCCTCGGAAGCGACATACTAAGCGGTGATGACCTTAAAACCTACATCATTGCGCTACTGGTATCGCGACTTGAGACAGCCATTGGCTCTGGGGACGAGTAGTGCGGGTATTGAAAAACGCTCGCTCGGCATCCTCAATTGACTCGAGTTACGGTCGGGGCGAGGGCTGGGGCCGGGGTAGCGGCGCTGGCAATGCCCGGGGTAAGGGCTGGGGCGAGGGCTGGGGTAGTGGTCGCGGCAAGAGTGCTGGATGGGGCTGGGGGGACGGTTGGGGATATGGATCTCGCTGGAGTGGCGAATGAAGATTTTGAAACATAAATATTTTTATATTTACCCCAGCTCTGGCGATGGCTGGGGTAATGGCAGTGGCGCGGGTAGGGGAGTTTCTGGCGGCAATGGCATGGGTTGGGGATACGGATATGGCAAGGGCGGCGGATGAAGATTTTGAAACATAAATATCCCTATCCCGGATCGGGCGATGGCAGAGGTAACGGCAGGGGCAACGGCAGGGGTAATGGCTGTGGCTGGAGCAATGGCAGTGGCGCGGGTAGGGGAGTTTCTGGCGGCGATGGCAGGGGTTGGATCGATGGCAAGGGCTATGGCCTGTATGGGGGTGGCGGTAGCGACCAGGGGCATGGTAGCAGCAGCATCAGTAGCGGAGTAGCGCTACTGAGGATGGAACCATGAAAATTTTGAAACCTAAAAATCGTTATGACCTGAGCGTTGGCTATGGCAGGGGCTATGGCTGGGGCATTGGCACTGGCAGGGGCGCGGGGTACGAGTGGGGCAGCGGATGAAGATTTTGAAACATAAATATGCTCTCTCCTCCTGGAGAAATGGCGGCGGGAATATTTGGGGAGAGGGCAGAGGCGGGGGCGCGCACTTCTGTGGCTCTGGGCAAGGGCAATGGTACTAGCAAAGGCGTGGGCGAGGGCACAAGACTTATGAGTCTCGTCCATTTTTACATTAACTACTGAGGTAACAACACTATGAAGAAGACAATTATTGGTAATCAGACTGATCAACAAGTAATTGATGTTGACAACTGGGGTGAGCAAGGCGACTTACGTATCGTTCGCTGTAAGCGAATCCCAGATAAGTTTCAAACGCAAACCGACGATGTGATTGTCGCTCATTCTGAAACCGGGCATCACCACGTCGTTGATCTAAACGAAGTGGATGTGTTTCATCACCCGGAAAATGAGCGTAAAAAATACATTCGTTTGAAAGGAGAATCAGCTAACGTGATTCACATGCGAGATCATCGAACGCACAAAACACAACGTGTTGTGGGGAAACCTGGCGATGTCTTTAAGTTGATTCGCCAAGTTGATTTTTGGAAAGAACAACAGCGTATCCGGGCCGACTAATGGGATTGGCTTATCACATCTTGGGATCGCTAAGAATGCGGCAAGACGACGATACAGCATTTGTGATGCGGGAAGTTAATCGTCTTGCCGATGAGTTTGGACTACGGGCTATCATCTGTGACGGCCCTACGGAGGTAATCGAGAAAACGGGATTAGCTGTACAAGCGTATGACTATGCTGCTGAATGCTTAGAGTGTTTGCAATCTTTGAGACAGCATTGTCACCGGATATTTATCTATGATGATGTGATTCTCGTGCAGATGCTCCCCACAAGGGTACTAGTTGCACAGGGGGTAGGCTTGCACTCAACAAGCGAACCTGCGCTTGAGTATGCAGATGGCACTAAAGAATATTATGTGCGGGGGGAACAGGCACCCGCAGAGTTCTATGTGCCGGGGTACTTGAATGCCGAAATGATTCTCGAACATATGCGCGACAACATCGATACGCAATCGATCGCGATCGAGATCTACGGCTGGCCCAACATACTTTCAGAGTTAGAAGCAGAAGTGATCGATGAAGACGAACCGCACATCGGTACTTTGTACGAAGCATCGTTGGGCGATGAACCTTTTCGACTTTTGAAATGCGTATGCGGTACGGGCGCGGAAGTAGTACTACCCGTGCTTATGTCACACACCACGGCCTTGGAAGCAAACAGAGCCACGTTTGCGGATGAAGATGATGAGGCTGATGGCAGCATTGAATTTTTAACACATTTGGAGGCAAGAACATGAATAACCTAATCAATTTGATCAATGAAACTTTTATCGGTAAACGAGTAGTCATCCGGTCCAACTCCGCAGGAGTGTTCGTAGGCACGTTAGTAGCTAGAGACGGGCAGACAGTACTCTTAAAAAACTCTCGACGCATTTGGGGTTGGGAAGGGGCGGCATCGCTCTCGGAGCTAAGTCAACTCGGCGTTAAAGCGGATCGGAAATCGGCTTGTAAATTTCCAATCCCGATGGCCGAGCAGGTGGTTGAAGAAGTAATCGAGATTATTCCGGCAACTAAGGAAGCGCTGAATAGCCTCGACTCTACACCGATTTGGGGATTCGTAAACACCGATTACACGATCACTGAAGATGGTACTGCGGTTGCTAATAGTTAAGGCCAAATACCCTCGGGGGGATCTCCCCCCGAGAGCAGACGGTGAAAGGCGTGTGTGGACAAGCCATATCGTTCGCCGGGGCAACGGCTGGGGCGGAATAGTATCAACGGAGATTGACTTATGAAACGCAATGACATTTACGTAGTAAACAAATCAAACGGTGAGTATTGCTGCATGGTTAAACTGGATACATTGCTTTGCGAATTTGATGACGGAGTTGAGGTTTGGGAGGTCACAGATTTTGTTGACCACCATGCACAGACTTGTCATGCGCGTGATGAAGTGATGCCTACACCGATGATTGAAATGAAAAGTATTGACCCACGATTTTGTATAAGAGTTTAAACGTCTGGCCGCAATCCTTTGAACCACCACACATCCGTTCGCGGCCAGTTTTTTTAAGGAGATTGAAATGAAGAAGATTTTTAAAAAAAGAACCACTAGGTATGTTTCCGGTGTTCAGTTTAGCTTAGAAGAGCTAATCAAAGAATGCGGAATAGTCACGATTTGTGACTCTGAAGTTTTTGAGGAAGCTGACACGGTAACTTTCAAACACAAAGGCAAAGAGCTAAACGCAGCAGAGATATTGATAACGGTGGATTTTGATCCTGACGACTGGGTGGAAGAAGATTACTATGCTTAAACTTTTGATTTTTGTTTTGTTGGTGGGGTGATTGATGTACGAAACATACAACGAGGACACAGCAAGTCTTGTTGACCAAATAGCTTGGTCATTATGTCAGATCATTGATGATGATGCGCCGATGCGTTGGACTAGACATAGATATTACGCTGAGAGTATTACAAGGAACAAAGATTTGATGGGAAAATTGAGCCGGTATGCGGAAAATCATGACAAGTGAGGCGATTGAATGAGCGTCAATCAATTAATAGCAATTATTTTAATATGCGTTTCCCTGGTGAGCTTTGCGTTTATTGTCGGCACTGCATTAGAAGAAAAGTCTAAAGTCGATCAATCATTGTGTTTTCGGTCGCGTTAAAAACTGACACAAAGAGGATAGATAAATGAAACCATTATGTATATATCATGGTAATTGCGCTGATGGGTTTAGTGCAGCCTGGGCTGTTTGGAAAAAGCACGGTAATAATTTTGACTATTACCCCGGCGTATATCAACAAGAGCCGCCAGAAGTCTCAGGAAGGGAGGTTTATTTAGTTGATTTCAGTTACAAAAGACCAGTGCTTGAGGAAATGGCTAGAGCAGCTAAGTGTATTACAGTCCTCGATCATCACAAATCCGCTCAAGAAGATTTGGCGTCGTATATTGACAATGCAAAAATGCGTATGACACTAGACGAATTGCAAGGAATTTGCGGGCTCGAAGCGTCACTGCCAATACGTGCTAGATTTGACATGGATAAATCAGGCGCAGTTCTCGCCTGGGAGTATTTTCATCCTGGTACACACGTACCAAAATTATTATTGCATGTTCAAGATCGTGATTTGTGGCGGTTCGAACTGCCTATGACTAGAGAGATTCAAGCCTCGGTGTTTTCGTATGAGTACACGTTTGAAAATTGGGATATGTTGGCCAACTCGTTTGATAGCTTTGGGCATTCAAATCTTGCCAAGGAAGGCGCTGCAATAGAGAGAAAGCATTTCAAAGATATTAAGGAGTTTTCAAAAAATGCTTACCGCGAAGTAATAGGTGGTTATGATGTTCCGGTAGTTAATTGTCCATACCAATGGTCTAGTGATATGGCTGGAATGCTATCGGAAAACGAACCATTCGCCGCATGTTGGTGGAAAACACCTGGCGGAAAAACGTATTCTTTAAGAAGCAGGGAGGGCGGCATTGATGTGTCTGAAATAGCGAAAAAATATGGTGGCGGCGGTCATAAACATGCCGCGGGATTCTCGGTAAGTGACTGACACAAAGAGGATAGATTGATGAGTGACAACTGGCTTTTGAAGCAAATACGCGACGCACAAAAGCGTAGGAAACTAATACCCAAAGACCGAAAGCCTTATGCGTGCTTCACAGGTGGCGATAACCGCATTTATGTTAAATACACAAGCGGGATATTAGACAATGAATAAGGCTATTGTTTTCCTACTTTCCCTTGCCGCCACAAATATTATGGTGGCGGGATGGGTAGCCTACCCATCCATAAATCTTGGCGTGGCGTTGTTTGTGTTCGGTCTAGCATTGGATTTGATGATTAGGAGGAACAATGACTGACAAAGAGGCGTGCGTTTGGGTGTATGATTGCAATTACTCAACGTATGATACGTCTTGCAATAATGCAATAATGCAATAATATTTCCAGATGGGTCACCAAGTGATAACGATTATGTTTATTGCCCTTTTTGTAGCAAGCTTATCGAGGTGAAAGATGACTTATAAAGAATGTGCGCAGTGCGGTAACAAAAACCCTTTAGTGACAACTTTTACGTCATTGGAAGGGCGTCGGCCCGATCAAAGGCCTGCGCGAGAAACGGTCACGGTAGATTGTAATAAGTGTGGGCATATAGAAGTTTACCGATATGAATACGGCAAGCTGATCGAGGTGAAAGATGATTAAAGAATCTGTCAAGCATATGCTGTATTGTGATGATATGATTCCTCCTTGGTATAAGATGCCGTCGTGGTGGGCTATGTTCTATCACAACTCCAAAGTGCTAGATGAGATGGTAGCGGAAAACCAAAAGATGGGGCTATATGATGACTAAAGGGTTTAAAACAAACAAGCCTTTGCCCGATGGGTTTTAGAAGAATAGCCTATTGAGTGCGGATATAGAGATAATGAAAGTGATAGTGATTATTCAAAAAGGGGAAGTGTTTAACACGATGTTTGTGAATAAGGCTAAAGAGTTTAAATAGACAATTGTTAAAGAGGTGAAGTTTATGAGCGTAACACGTAACGATATTGTACAAGCTAAAGAGCAATCCATAGCGTTGTTTGACGAACTACTGGCACAGTTCGGTGATAGTCAACCAATCACTACGGTAGAGGTCACGTATGAAGATGCGATGATCCTCGCCCGGACATTAACAGACTCCAACCGTAGGGCTGATCTACTTAAGCTACTGGAGAGCTGCGGTGCTAAATCCATGTCATCGTTAGATTCCAGCAAGTACGAACGTTTCGTTCAGCAAGGTCGGAAGCTACTCAATGACTAGCGCCGGGGAGCACTCCGATCCCGCAATATCGGCGTCATCCAGGTGGTTTAGGTGTCCTGCGTCGGTACAGTTGTGTAGAGGCTTAGATGATCCAGGTAATCCCGCAGCAGCCGAAGGCACCTGCGCTCACGAGTTAGCCTACGAGGTGTTGACTACCGGGCGCGGCATTAAAACGTACATCGGTCACTATTTTAACGGGATTAAAGTAGACGAGGAAATGGCTGAATACGTTTTAATGTACGTTGAGATGGTTCAGTCGTATGTTGAGATGGGGTTTGAGTTGTATGCAGAACACCGTGTTTACCTAGATCCTGTCTGCCCCGGCCTATTCGGCACGGCAGATGCTATCTTAATTAACATCAAAACACGTGAGCTGGTTATTATCGATTTGAAGTATGGTCGAGTATTGGTACACGCGGAGAACAACGAGCAGCTACTTTTGTATATCATCGGTGCGTTAAACGAGTTTGGTTTGTTATTTGAACCATTGACGTTTACCGCTGTGATCTGTCAACCTCGTCAGCATCATTTTCCGCAAGCCACCTACGATGCGTCGGACATAAGTGCGTTTGCGATCACAGCTAATGAAGCATTTAAGGAGATCAACGATCCTAACCCAAAGTTTGTCGCCGGAGAGGTACAATGTAAGTACTGTTTAGCCAAGAAGCATGGCGTATGTCCTGAGCTTAACCGGCAGAAAAATATCGCAGTCTATGGAGCCGACAACACTCCTGCGCTGCGTGATGTGAATGCACTAACTCATGATGAGCTGGCAGAAATCTATCCTTCTATGGATCTGGTTATCTCTTTCTGTCAGTCTGTTAAAGAGAAGGTGATGGAAGACGCGGCGCGTGGGCATCCGCCCCCCGGATATGTCTACAAACCAACGGGAGGACGGAAGGGGAACCGGGTGTTCACCGACGTGAAAAAAGTAGCGACGTTATTAAAAGGTTGGGGCTATGCGACTGATGCAGTTGCTAAGGCTTCTCTTTTAAGCGTTGCTCAAATAGAGAAGGTCATTTCTGACGAGCATTTTAAGAAACTGGAAGGCTATATCGATCAACCCGAAGGTAAACCTCGACTTGTTAAAGATGACCGTGGCGATGAGACATTAGATGACTCTGACTTTGACTAAAGGAAAACACTTATGAAAGTAAAATTACGTGGTATTAGAATATCGTTTGCAAAATCACTATTTGTACCGAGGGAAGATGCTAAGGGAAAACTGAAATACAGCGTATGTGCGCTGCTGGACCCGAAAACTAAAGAGGGCAAGGAATCGATTGCTAGGCTTGAAGATGCGTTGGATGCTGTGGCTAAGGAGAAATGGGGGGCTAAGGTGCCGCCCACGGCACGTAAGCTACGAATCCATGATGGGGATGAGAAGCTGAACGATAGTGGCGATGTTCTTGAGGGGTTTGCCGGGATGAAATACTTCAATGCTTACAACGAGAAGAAGCCAGATCTTAGGGACGGACACTTGAAAGTTGAAGGAGATCAATCGTCATGCAGCATTAAATCCGGGGACTACGGTACGTTGTTTGTGAATCTGTGGGCGATGGACGATGCCAACTACGGTAAGAAGATTAATTTTTCACTACTTGGGTTTCAGAAGCTTCGCAATGGCGAGTCACTTGGTGGATCTGATCCTACTATTTCTGAGGATGAGTGGGATGAACCGGAGGAGTCCGATGATGAGAACGATCCGCTATTGAACTAATTTACACCCAACGTTGGGGCGGGTTCCTACTCCTCGATCCGCCCCCTTTTTAAAGGAGTCCTATGATGACGAAAGCGCTTGATAAACAAGTTGGTGGTAAGCATTATCAGAAGTTTGCGATCCAACCTTTAGAGTTCATTTCCAAAAACGATCTGTCGTTCTCGGTGGGAAACGTTGTGAAGTACGTTTGCCGACATAAGTTTAAAAACGGAGCGGAAGACATCCAAAAAGCAATTCATTACTGCTTGGTGATCCTTGAATTTGAGTACGGTATTGTGCAAGAAGGCGAGAACCCTGATTTGATTGCAGAGAAAGAGGCATCCGCCGCCCTTCGCGTATCGCTACGTGATGCCCACGACAAGCTGGCTACGCTGCAACAGGAGTATGAGACAGCACAGCATAACATTAATCAGTTGTTGCTCGAGAACGCACAGTTACTAGATGAGCAGCCGGTAGACTACCCGCCCATTGGGACTTCAAATGAAGATTATAAAAGCTAACTGGGTAGCGGCCCGTGGATATGGCTGGGGCCGTGGCTATGGCTATGGCTGGGGCCATGGCAATGGCAAGGGCTATGGCGATGGTTGGGGGTATGGCTATGGCAGCGGCACGGGCAGTGGCTGGTGGAGCTGGAGGAACTTTGAATGAAGATTATATACTTTAAGTATCCAATATCGCAGAGAAGCGAGACGCATATGGGCGCAGGTACAGGTAGTGGCTGGGCAGGGGCTGGGGGGATGATGACATATGAAGATTATTAAAGCTAACTGGGTATGGGGCGACGGCAATGGCTATGGCCGGGGCACCAATAGAGGAGACGGGTATGTGGGTATCCTCTGGGAGGTAAGGCAATGATTATCTGGATTGACACTGAAACGTTTAATACCCGTGAAAACGACATAAAGGCGGTGGGCACAGTTAAATACGCTCAGACATGCGAACTGTTATTGGTGACATTAGCCGTCGATCACGACAAGCCCATCGTAGTTGATTACACATCGGGGGAAACGCTTCAAATAGACCAACATGGCATGAGAGTAAACACTCAGAAGTCCATGTTCTGGGAGTTGAGCGACGTTTCGTTTATGTGTGTCGCGCAAAACGCTATGTTTGATCGACACGTGCTGGGGGCAAAGGGCATCGTACCCCACGATGTGGTGTGGCAAGACAACATGGCGCGATGTTTAACCATGGGCCTTCCGGCTAGCCTTGCGGGGCAATGTGAAGCACTGGGCATCGCAGAAGATCAAGCGAAGCTGTCTGAAGGTAAGAAATTGATTAACCGATTTTGTAAGCCTGCCCCGGATAATCATAAGGCGGAGCGCTACACGAAAGAGACACACCCCGATGAGTGGGCTAGATTTATTGAGTACGCAAAGCAGGATATTGTTGCTATGCGTGAGGTTTGGAAAAAAACACCAGGGTGGAATTACCGATGAAAGACATAACGAGTTTAGAAGAGCTGTTTGAGAGTTTGGAAGACATTAACTACGCAAGTAAGATAGCTGACGTGGCTAAATCTCTTGATGATGAATTAGCGGCTAGAGACATACGAGATCCCTTAAAGCACGACATTGTGGTTGCCGTGACCAGCGGATTTAAAGTCAGCTATACAATGCGCTAATACGATGGCGCATAGTGAACTAGACATATGGCATCTCGATCAAACGATCAACGATCGAGGTTTCCCTGTTGATGTCCCGTTGGCCGAGGCGATTGAACGAGAAGCCCAACGCACGTCCAAGCGATTAAAGCAGAAGATGTTTGACCTCACCGATGGTGAGGTGACATCAGGTAGACAGGTAGCAAAGTTGCAGAAGATATTGCAGGACAAGCATGGCTATCGAATAAAGAATCTGCAAAAAGCGACTGTCGAATCGGCATTAGCAGACGAGAGAACACCGCCTGTTGTGCGTGAGATTCTTCTAACAAGACAATCACTGTCTCTCTCATCGGTTGATAAAGTCAGGGCACTTCTTAATTCGCAGATGAACGGTCGGGTATATGGCGGGATGTTTTACTATGGAGCGCATACAGGCCGTTGGACCGCGAGGTTGTTCCAAACGCAGAATCTAAAGCGACCGCCAAGCGATTTCAAAGGTGACGCTATCGATCAGGCAGTTGATGCATTCATGACAGATAGCGCAGACCTTTTCTATGATGATCCGCTCACGGTGGCCAGTTGGTTAATTAGGTCATTAATTAAATGCGAATCACCTAATCATTTACTTATGTGTGATTACGCAAACATCGAAGGACGTGCATTAGCGTGGTTGGCCGGTGAGGATTGGGTAGTCACAGCGTTTCGTGAATACGACGAAGGTAAAGGGGATGATCTTTACAAACTAACATACGCACGTGCTTTCGGTATCCCAGTCGCACACGTAACAGATGATCAACGTCAAATTGGAAAGGTTATGACGCTGGCCCTTGGGTACAATGGGGGCGCAGGAGCCTTTCAACGTATGGCTGTTAATTTCGGTATCGACATTGACGATGATCTAGCAAAACGACTTGTTAAGAGTTGGCGCGAGAGTAACCCCAAGATTAAAGCACTGTGGAAAACCGTAGAGAAAGCATGTATATCGGCTGTTAAGAACAAACGTACCCAGATTATCTGTGATGGCAAGTTGACAATTGGCTATAAAAACAACTATTTACTAATACGGTTGCCCTCTGGTCGTCTTTTAAGCTACGCTAATCCAGAGGTCTACCCAACTGTTTTCGAATGGAACGGTGATCTTATCAATACCGAGGCTTTGCGTTATCAAGGTGTCGCAGGTCCAGCACGGCAGTGGTTGTGGGTAGATACGTACGGCGGGTCGCTAGTTGAAAACATTGTGCAAGCGCTCTGCCGTGATTTATTAGCGTATGCGTTGTTGGCCTGCGAACGAGATAATTTAAATCCGGTGTTCCATGTGCATGATGAAATTGTATGTGAAACGACAAGGCATTTAGAGGAACTAGAGGCGTGTATGCTGGCGAAGCCTGGGTGGGCAGACGAACTACCTATAGCAGTAGAAGGCAGCACAGGTATACGGTTTAAAAAATAAGGAGAGACGTTTGCGGGAGTCGAAGATCGAACGTAAGCTTACGGAACAAGTCGAAGAGATTGGCGGCGAGTGCTGGAAATTTATCTCGCCAGCGCGTAGCGGTGTCCCCGATAGAATAGTGATGATGCCCATGCAGCGAATCTGGTTTGTTGAAACCAAGGCACCTAAGGGGGAGCTTAGTGCTCTTCAAAAATTTATCCGGGGGGTACTTCAGCGCCTCGGGTTTCACTACCGTGTGATCGGTACGATGGAGGATGTAGATGCGTTTATTGATGCCATTAGCTCGCCTGAGCCGAGCCACATACCTTAATGCACAACGCACCGCAGAGCACGTATGCTCGTGGGGGCAGAAGTTCTTAGTCCGAGTGTATTACAATCACTCAAAGCAGACGTTCATCGCCACAGAAGTGGACTCCGCAAAGGATCGGTTCTTAGAACGCATGATAGTGACCGGTAATAAAAACGCATACCGCTACTCTCTCGTCGGGACGTACAGCGACACCGCCAGCTATCAAGACATTATCGACGACATGATCCACGAGGTTAATCTTGCGGAGTAAATACATTGAGATCGCAGATGAGTACCAAAAGCATGCGGAAATGTTTGTTGCTATCACACGGCGCTGCCACCTTTGGATGGAGATGGGATTAGGTAAGACCGTTGTTGTATTACGCGCAATTTATTTATGGAAAGAGTTAGAGCACATTAACCGGGTGTTGGTCGTGGCAACCGATCAGGGTTTTAAAACGACATGGCCTAATGAGATTGAGAAGTGGGATTTTACGGAAGATTTTACCTACACTGTTTTAACGGGTACACCAAAGCAACGTGTTCGTTTGTTAGAAGAAGACACAACTATCCATCTTATAAGTTACACAACGTTTATATGGTTGTTAAAACATTATAAAAATAAGTGGCCGTACGATGTAGTAATCTGCGATGAGGCGAGTCATATAAAGAATCAGAGGAGCGAGCGTTTCAAATACGCACGTAAGATAATCAAGCATACAAAATACTGGGTTAACATGACCGGTACTCCTGCAACCAACGGACTAATGAATTTATGGGCACCTACCTATTTGTTGGATCGAGGGGAAAGGTTATGTACGAGCCATGGCAGATTCCAAACCAAATTTTGTAAGCCGTTGTATCGGATCACTCCCCACCATTTTAAGTGGGGGCCAACTCCCGCAGGTGCGGTTGCGATACGAGAGGCCGTTGATGATATTAGCTACTCGGTACTGGAGAAGGACCATATCGAATTGCCGCCGATCATCGATAAGGAAATTTACGTAGATCTACCCGATGACGTACTTGAAATCTACGAGCAGTTACATACCGAGATGGTAATCAAGATTGGACATACGAAAATTGCGGCGTTGAACGGGGCGCAAGTGTCGATGAAGTGTAGACAGCTTGCAAACGGTGCGCTATACCTTGATAAGAAGTGTACCGAATCGGCAGTTATACATGATGCCAAACTCGATGCTTTAGAGAGGATCGTTGACGACGCAAACGGCTCCCCTGTCTTGGTGGCCTATCAGTTTAGAACCGATGTGACCCGGATAAAAGAACGGTTCCCAGATGCAGTCTTGGCGAAAGAGGTCGATGGGGATTTAGAGACGCAGTGGAGTGAGGGTAAGATTCCGATGCTGTTACTTTCTGCATCAGGGGTATCAAGTCTTAACCTGCAATTTGGTGGGCATACGGGCGTGTTCTTTGGCGCTACTTATGATCTAGATGCTTGGGCTCAGTTCCGCAAACGATTATCTCGGCGAGGGCAGACCAGTACTGTGCTGATTTATGCGCTGTTAACTCGGGGGACTATCGAGCCTGCAATATGGGAATGTATGCTAAAGAAAAAGCCTATCCAAGATATGCTACTTGAAGAGGTGAAAAAATATGAATCTCGAACACTTCCTTAATCACTGGTATAAGCAGGCACAGTTAGTTCCGCCAAGAGGTATGAAGTCCTCAGAGTTTCGGGCGTTAGTGCGGCATCTAATCATGGCTCAGATTGAATACTACGACGTGCATTATACGAAACACGTAGTGGATACGCTTGAAGATGAGTTCCAAAAAATCTGGCAACAAATAACGGGAGTGGCATAGTGATCACGACTGAAAAAATTTTAGACTCATTAAAAAATCAGCCACATGAATGGTGCATTCGGGGCATACGACTGCTCCCGCGCTTATGCAATGACAGCCGGGGGTATGAGATACAGGAGCCTTTTAATGTGTTTAAACTTCTGGTGTTTAATCACTCGATTACTTTACGAGAGCAGATAAGTTTGTGGTGGGCAGTACGACGATGGAGGAAACTATGTACACAATAGAACATGCCCCGGATGTAGATTCCTGGGAAGCAACGTTTACCGATCGCCATCAGTTTGGTAGGAAAACAAAGGTGATTTTCTATCCTTATAAACAATATACCTATGAACAGGTTAAACGTATTGTACGGATGGAAAAGATGAGGTTGGACCCAGCGGAAATTGAAAGAGAGGTAGGATTATGACAGTTAACGAGTTGATTTTGGTTGTCCTAGTTGGTGTAGGTTTAATTTTATGGACTATCGCGGAGAACACATGAAAATTGAAAGAGAGGTAGGATTATAATGTTTTGGAACCGAAAAGAGAAAAAGACTATTGAGCGAACCTTGATGGTTGAAGCAGTTAAAAAGGAATTAGAGAGTTTTAGGGATGAGATTGAAAAAGAAATATACAGGCAGATAAAAGAAGTAGACCCGAAAGCAATAGCCAAGGAGTGGCTGGATGACATTGTTTATGATGAGTTATCTTTTAGAGATGAGTACGGAAGGTCAGCTAGGGACGCGGTTATTGAGTTAGCCGAGGGACTTTATAAAGAGCATGAGTCGGAATTACTAGACAGGCTGGTAGAGTCTCTTACCCGGAAGCAGATAGGCTAAAGATTCATAACCGTCATACCGAGCCCGGTGAACAAGTCATGCTGGGTAGCTTCCCGCAAAGCTTCAATAGGGGTTGCTCCCTGACTCATGGCATACAACGCTATAGTGCTACCAGTGCCCACAGCATAATAGGGCTGGTCGATCTGTAAAAAAGCAAGCTTCCTATCCACGGTGAATATGCCGTTGTGAGATAAGATTAAAGCTTCAAAGTTGTCCGTCAGTTCGAGCCCCCCATGATCACCGTAGGCATTTACAAACTTGACACCTTCATACGGGTCACCGCAGAAACCTATCACATCGCCATTACGTTTATGCACTTTCGTAACGCGAACCATCTCACCGCCTTCAGTTGAACAAAGGCGATCGCCAACCATGTATTTACGGTTACAGATGATGGTCGTCATTTACCTTGCTCGTACCAACGTTCCCAAGATTTGATAGCTTCATAGCACCGGGTATGGTTACCTCGATCCTGGAGTATGATCTCTGTGTCTATCTTTGATCCCAGATTCTTTTTCAAATCCAGCATGGAAGGTTTTTCACAACTAACGGCAGGGGGAGTGCGCTTAATCTGCGGTTTTACCGGCCTCGTTATACAGCCGCCTAAAAGCATCAGGGAAACGCTTACAA
>Ga0070749_10000281_pt1 | contig 33608 bp, 54 predicted proteins | sample VirMetDEL_Nov_18_FD_75180 | JGI IMG/M metagenome (GOLD analysis project Ga0070749, IMG submission 75180) | Aqueous microbial communities from the Delaware River and Bay under freshwater to marine salinity gradient to study organic matter... | ecosystem: Environmental > Aquatic > Marine >...
TATCATAGCACCCATTAGTGAAAACTGTTTCAATAAAAAACCCGTAAGATTTATAAACTATAGTAATCAATACTGAATTAACTATAAATTATAAATCTTACGGGTTTTTTATTGATAACAGTTTTCACTAATGGGTGCTATGATATATTACACCCAGGACATATAGATTTACTTAATTATGCTTCTAGTTTAGGAGACAGATTAATTGTATGCTTAGATACTGATGAAAGAGTTAAACAAAATAAGGGCACTGATAGGCCTATAAATAGTTTAGCAGTACGCGCTAAAATTGTAAGTGCTTTAAAGCCCGTATCAGCAGTTTTACCTTTTGATTCTGATGAAGAATTATGTTCTATATTCGAAGCTTTTAATGCGGATTTACTAGTCATAGGAGAAGAATATAAACATAAAAATATTGTAGGTGAAGATTTTGTAAAGAAAGTTATATTTTATGAGAGAGACATTAGATACTCAACAACTGACGTCATTAAAAATATTAATAATAGGCGAGTCTTGTAAAGATGAGTACAGACTAGGCAGTGTTAAAAGAATATCGCCAGAAGCTCCCGTACCTATAATAAACTATTCTTCTAGTTTTAGCGTAGAAGGAATGGCTGCTAATGTTAGAAATAACGTAGAATCTTTTTGCGGAAACAATTCTATAACTTTATTAACTAATACTGATACTATAATTAAAAGACGTTTTATAGATAATAAATCAAATCAACAATTATTAAGAGAAGATATAAACGATTCAGTAGCTCATTTAACTGAAGAACAATTAGAGGTTATAAATAATAATGATTTTGATGCTGTAATTATTTCTGACTACTGTAAAGGGTTAATCTCTCCAGAAGCTGCTAAAATAATTTGTGAAAAATTTAAATATAAAGTATATGTAGATAGTAAAAAAGAAGATTTAAGTTGTTTTCCTTTTTCTATTATAAAAATAAATGAAGAAGAAGATAATCAAAGCTATAATTTGCCTATAACAGCTACTAAAATAGTAACTCTAGGCTCTGAAGGATCTTTTTGTGAAGGAGTTCATTCAAAACCTAAGTCTGTACAAGTACACGATGTTACAGGAGCAGGAGACGTATTTTTAGCTGCCTTAGCTATTTTTAACACTTATAAATCTGTTCACGATTCTATAGACTTAGCTAATAAATTAGCTTCTTATTCTGTAGAACATTTTGGAACATATGTAATAACTAAAACAGACATAGAAAGAGCATTAAATGAGACTTGAAGGTTTTGTAAAAAAAGGATGGGGGCACGAACTTATTTGGGCTACTAACGATAAGTACTGCGGTAAATTAATGAAATTTAATGAGGGTGCAAAGTTTTCTATGCACTTTCATAAAGAGAAAGAAGAAAGTTGGTATGTTTTAGAAGGAGAGTTTATTGTTCACTGGTTAAATACTTTTGATGCTTCTAAGATAAGTAACCATTTAAAACAAGGAGATACTTGGCATAATGAACCTTGTAGTCCTCACCAACTAGAATGTATAAAAGAAGGAACTATATTAGAAGTTAGTACTCCTGATAGCGTAGAAGACAATTATAGAGTGTCTCCTGGAGATTCTCAATGACACAATTAGTTTGACATATACTTACTTATTTAGTAATATAAAGTATAATTATATAGGAAAAACTATGGAATACTTTAATCAAACTAGCCAAGATTGGCGAATTGCTCAGTGTTGTCAATTTCACGATAAAAACAAAGCTAAAGCTTATAACTTTGGAACTACTACTAAAACCTACGCTCTTAAAGAAGGGGGTAAAGAAAGAGTACAACAAAAAGCTATATTTAACTGTATGCAGCTTTTATCTGTATTAAAAAATTATTTTCCTACCCAACCTAAAAACTTAAGAGCTTGGAGAATTTCTTCTGAGTTGTTTCCTTGTTATACTTTAGATTTTACTAAGCCTTGGTATGAAGAAATTTGGGATGATATATGTGCAATCTTACAAGAATGTGGTAATTTAGCTAAAGAGCATGAAGTACGTCTAAGTGTTCACCCAGGTCAATATACAGTATTAGCCTCTAACAAAGCAGAAGTAGTTGAAAATTCTATTAAAGATTTAGAATATCATGCATTGTACGGAAGTTTAATGAATCTTCCTGCTAAAGATTTTGTAATGAATATTCATTTACAAGGTCTTTATGGAGGAAAACACTCAGACGGTATTAAACGGTTTGCAACTAACTTTCCCTATCTTTCTGACTATGCACAACAGTGTTTAACAGTAGAAAATGAAGATAAGCCAAACGGATACGATATTGAACACACTATTGAATTATCTAAAATAATTCCTATTAGATGTTGTCTTGACACACACCACTATGCTTGCCACAGAATGAAAGAAACTGAAAAAGTATTTTTAGGCGATAAGACAGTTAATAGAAAAGTAAGAGAAATAGAACATATTACTTATACTCACGAATATTTTATTGAAGCAGTAAAATCTTGGAAAGGAGTTAGGCCTTTGTTTCACGTTTCTCAATCTTTTCCTATTGAAAATCCAGATTATTGGATGAAACCAAATGCGCACTCCGAAGTTTTTTGGGATGAAGAACTAATGGCTAATCATGTCCCTATGCTTCAATATGCAGACTTTGATATTGAAGCAAAACACAAAGAAGTTGCAGTGCTTGGTTTTTACAATTTTATTAAAGAAGAAGAGGAACTAGCAGGGGAACCCCTAGTTGTTGCATTATAATGATTGACTATAGATTTAATGAAGACTTATATATAGAAGAATTTAGAAACTATGTAGATTCTACTTATGACCAACATTATTCTAATGGAGGTTTTCAATCTACAGAAGTTATTATGAGTAGAGGACACGGAACTGGTTTTTGTATGGGCAGTATAGATAAATATTCTAATAGATATGGAAAAAAAGGTACTGCAGAAGATGCTAGAAAAGATTTAATGAAGATTCTTCATTATGCGCTACTTCAACTCTATATTCATGATAATGATCTTTAAGGACCGTTCTATGAGTAAGTATATATTTAGAAATATAGAAGAACCTAAAGACATAGATCGAGAAATAGTTGCTAGAAATTTGGTACGAAATTTAGAAAAGCTAGGAAAATTTCAAATAGAGCAGCTGTCTGGAGAAAGTTGGACTCATTTAAAAATACATGCTCCTGACAACTTGATAACTATGTTTAAATATATAAAAACTAAAAAATATAAACCTATTATAAAAGGTAAATATGTTTATATATACATAGATAGTAATGTAACTCTTTTAGATGTTAGAATGTTTATAGGAGAACTAATTTCTTTTATAAATACTAAAAATAATAAGTTATCTCATAGAATTAGAAGAAAAATAGGTATTTTTCTTTTTAAACTAGCGAGAATAGTGTATAAACCTGCAAAATAAGGAAAAAATTATGCCTAAAAGCGATGAAACAATTAAAGTTATTAAAGCTATTGATCCAGAAGATGTAGCAGAGCAAATAGATATTATTGTGTCTTTTTTAGGAGCTATAGAAAGTTCTAGAGAAGAAATAAATAAAAGAGTAAAACATCTAAAAGACGAATATGGGTTACAATCTACTGCTGTTAGGGCGGCTGCTGCAGTACTGCATAAACAAAATCAAGAACAACTTGATGAAAAAGAAATGCAAATTAGAAATATACTAGATATTTGTAAAGGATAATTTATGTCTGACATAGTATTAGTTACTGGAGGGTTTGATCCTTTACACTCTGGGCATATAGCATATCTAAAAGCAGCTAAAAAATTAGGAACTAATTTAGTAGTAGGCCTTAACAGTGATAAATGGTTGTCTAGAAAAAAAGGTAGACCGTTTATGTCTTGGGAGGAAAGAAAAGAAATCTTAGAAAATTTAAGTTTTGTAAGTAGAGTAATTAGTTTTAATGATGATGACGATACTGCTAATAATGCTATACACAAAACCTTAAACATGACCCATGATAATAGTATTATTTTTGCCAATGGAGGAGATAGAAAGCAAGGAAATACTCCTGAAGAAAAAATCTATGGTAAAACTCCTTGGGTCAAATTTAAGTGGGGAGTAGGAGGAGATAATAAACTTAATAGCTCTTCCTGGATATTAGATAATTGGAAAACTGATAAAACAATTAGAGATTGGGGCTACTGGAGAGTATTAGATGACAAACAACCTAGAATAGGTCAAAAAATAAAAGAACTTGTTATCAAGCCAGGATGTAACTTATCAGACCAAAAACACTTACACAGATCAGAACATTGGTATATTTTAGAAGGTTCTGTGCAAATAGAACTAGAATACCCTAATGGTCAATGGCAGATTCAAATATTAGAAGAAAATACTAGTTTTATAATACCTTCTAATACTTGGCACTTAACTACTAATACTGGTAGTTCTGACGCTCACATACTTGAAGTACAATATGGAAATACTTGTATAGAATCAGATATTGAGCGAAGGAAAGTACTTAATGAAGAAAATAAATGAAAAAACCTATAATTATTCTGTTTATCCTTCAGAAGTAGAACAACTAATTATAGATCATTTACAAGACTCAGATAAATTAATTTATAGCTGGGGACAAAACGACTCTACCTTCTGGTTAGCACGAAGAGCATATTCTTTATGTTTAGTAGAGCCTAATTTAGTGTCTTTTAATGTGATAAAAGAGTTTATGTCATTTAAAAACATAAATAATATAAAAATAACTTATGATAAATAAGATTATGTAAATAGTATAAAAAAATATCCTTCTTGTATTTTTGATGTTTTAACTATAAGTGAAGACCTACATAAAGAAGAATGTTTTAAACTCGCATTGAAAGAGGCCAAGCCTGGAGGTCTTATTATTACTTCTTCTTTAGATTTAGATCTTTTAGAAGAGTTTTCTAATAAAATAGAAACATATTCTTTTTTTTCTGGCAGAGATTATGTGCATGAAGAAACCCTTGTTATTAGAAAAAAGCAGTAATATTACTTTTTATATGCGAAGAGCAGGTAGTTGGTTGACTCCTACAGCTTATGACCTATTTAATAATAATAAAAGTTTGATTATTTTTTTAAAAGGAGCCTATATAGATAATGATACTATTTTATCTTATGATTCTAAAGTAAAGAATTATGATTATGATAATGTCTATTGTTGTTGTGTAAATGATTCTTTCGTTATGAATCAATGGGCCTCTGATTTAAATATAAAAAACATAAAAATGCTTCCTGACGGAAATAAAGATTTTTGTAACTATTTAAATCTTTTATCTTGGGACAAAACTTTTAATGCTTATTTACCTCTATATCAAGAAGTAGAAATTTTTAATAATAAAATATCTTATCGAGACTTTAATGCAAAATGTTAAAATTAAAAGTATATTCTCTCCCTAGCTGCATAGCTTCTAATGATTTTGTCTTATATTGTAAGCAAAAAAACTTAGATTTTAAAAACTATGTAGTAAAAGATACAAACTGGCCTCAAATTAGACATGATGTTACCATAGAAGAAGTAGAATCTTTATACAAGAGAAATTTTTTTACTCTTCCAATAATTTACATAAATGAAGAGTATATAAACTCTATTCAAACTGCTAAAAAACTTATTGAAGGTATTTTAAAAAATGAATAGAGTTGAAGGATACGAAGAACGTATAGAATATACAGATGAAGATATTATAAAATGTTCTGGAGATAACAACGATCATCCTATTACTTATTACAGAGTACCTTTTAAAGGGTTTGTAGTATGTAAGTATTGTGATATAAAATTTATACATAGAGAAAGTAAAAAATGAAAATAGTAGAAAAAATAAAAGTAGATTGTAATTATGCTTTAGTTATGGACAACTGGTATTCTCCCGAAGAATATGATAGGGCTTTAGAAGAATGTAAATTTATGACTCCTTACCTTTTAGAACCAGAAAAGTCAGGAACTGCAAAGGATAAAGAGGGAAATCCTTTAAAAAATAATAGGGCTGCTTTTATTTGTGATGTTTTTTCAAATTTTAATACGAGTTTTATAGGAAGCTCCTCTATCAATCTTTATCGCCCAGATGTTTTTGAAATGTTAGAAAAGGAAGATAATATTTACTCATATCTTTCTAATTGCAATGCTCATGATTGTTTAATAAGTTATTATGAAGAAGCTAGTTATTATGAGGCCCACTCTGATGCAGCTACAATTACTATGCTTACTTGGCTATATGATGTACCAAAATCTTTTGAAGGAGGAGATTTAATTTTGCTAAATAGAGATAACACTACTGCAGGATTTATAGAGTGTTTACCTAATAGAGCAGTAGTATTTCCTTCTTATATGCAACATCAAGTAACTGAGGTAAAAATGAAAGACGTAACAGGTAAAAACAAAGGTAGGTATACTATCTCTCAATTCTCATTGATTGGAGTAAGATGAAAAATATAATTATTTATTCAAAAAATAACTGCAATTATTGTGTACGCGCTAAAAATATTCTATCTATCAAAAATTTAGAGTATAAAGAATTTGTATTAGATAAAGACTATACTAAAGAAGAGTTATTAAAAAAATTTCCAGAAGCTAAGACCCTTCCTCAAATAGAAATAGATGGGATTGCTATAGGAGGTTACAGAGAATTAGATCAATACTTAAAAACAATCTAACTATATTTAATTATTGCTTAAACCTTTAAAATTATATAATATAATATTATGGAAAACATATTTACTGCTTTTATTTTAATATTTTTTGTAATTCTGCCTCTAGTAGCTATTTTTAGTTTTACTTCGAAAGTAACTAGTGGCATTTACTATTGGGCTGATTCTCAACATCCTAAAGAAGAAGAACCTCTCACCTATCATTATGTAACAGAGAATGAAGAACCTTATACGTTAGAAATTTCTGAGCCTAAAATTAATACTACAGCTACAGACTCGTTAAAAGATAAACTTAACCTTAGAGAAAAACTTAAACTTAGAGAAAAACTTTCTGAAAGAATAGGTAAAGAAAAAGCATATTCTATGTCGTGGGAAGAAGTTTATAAAGAAGTAAACAACCCCAAGAAAGAATCTTTAGTTTTAAAACACCCTGTTGCAAAATCAGATAAAAAAGATATGGAATCGTATTTAGGTTACTCATTAGAGTGGGAAGACTCTGCTGAGTTTACAGAATTTTTAGATACTAATAATTTTGATTTCAGAGATTATCTAACTAAAAAAGGTTAATACGGTGTATACTAAAAAATTTGACTTAGGCATAAGAGACATTGAAATAATAGAACAAGCTCTACGAGCAAAAGCTGGACGTAGAGGGCTAGCTATTGCTCAAGGAGAAACCTCGGATAAACTAAAAGAAGAAATGATAGAAATTCAAGAATTATTAGGTAGAATTCATCAACAAAAAACTTGGTATAGACCTAAAGAAGGATATATAAGCGGATGAATATTTATGTAAAAACAGGTATGTTAGTTATTTGTCTTGGTATATCTCTTATAGGAGTACAACACTTATTAGTTCTTAGTACTGATGTCTTTAGCCTTCTAACCTCTTTAGGAGAAGAATTAAATAAATTACCTTGACAATTAATCATAATTACTATATATTATATGTATAAGAAAGGCAACAATGAAACAAGATTATAACTCCCTTTTAGAAACAGTCAAACATCATGCAAAGCTATATTATGATAATAGCAGCCCTATTATATCAGATGAAGAGTATGACCAACTTTATGATAGGCTAAAAGCTTTAGAGGATAAACAAGGTTGGTCTGATTCCTCAAGCCCTACTGTGAAAGTAGGAAGCGCAAAAGGTAAAGTTAAACATCCATACCCTTTGTACTCTTTAAAAAAAGTGTATGAAAAAGAAGAAATAGATTCTGAATTTATTGTTGAAACTATAAAAATAGATGGTACTAACTTATCTGTTACATATGATAAAGAAGGTAAGTTGTTACATGCTCTTACTAGAGGCGATGGAGAATTTGGAGAGAATGTAACTCATTTAGTAGATTATATTGCTTCTATTCCTTTTTCTATCTCTCCTTTAAATAAGATTGTTACTTTTATTGGAGAAGTAGTTACTGATAAAGAGAATGTACAAAACTTTAGAAATTTTGTAAGCGGCTCTCTTGGTATAAAAAATGCAGAAGAAATTATAGACAGAGAACTAAGATTCATTGTTCATGATGTAGCAGGAGTAGAAGAAGACTATACTGAGAGAGTTAAAAATTCTCATAATTTTGGATTTGTTTCTCCTTTTAACTGGGACTGTTCTGCTTATCCCAGTGATGGAGTAGTGTATCGAGTTAACTCTTACAAAAGAGAAAGACTATTAGGTACTACTTCAAAATATCCTAGATACGCTGTAGCTCTAAAAATTAGAGGAGCTATGACAGCTGTTACTACTATTCAAGATATTTTTTGGAGTATAGGTAGAACAGGGGTTGTAACTCCTGTTGCAGTTGTAGAACCTGTAAACATAGATGATGCTACTATTTCTAGAGTTATTTTACATAACATAGAATTTATAGAACAGCACGATTTAGGTCTTGGTGATGAAATTCTAATAGAAAGACAAATTACTCCTCAGTTTGTAAAAGTTCTTTCTAAGTCTAAATTTGCTCGATTTTGTGTCTCAGACGCAGAGAAAAAACTAGGACTAAAACTATACAGAGAGGGTCCTAAGCTTTTTACTTCTGAAAAAGATGGTAATAAGTCTGTAGAGTACTTTGTAAAACAACTTGGTATTAAAGGCCTAGGTCCTGCTTGGATTCAAAAATTAAATTTAACACATCCTAATGACTTGTTTAAAGAAGAAATTCCTTGGGAAGATATGGGTAAAAATGGTGAGAAAGTTTTAGAGGAGCTTTCTAGACCTAAAGAATATTCTTCCGTACTAGGAGCATTAGGTATTCCAGGAGTGGGTAAGAATACGGCTAAAAAAATTATTCAAAAAATACCTTCTTTTGATAGATTAAGAGATATTGAATACGAAAGTATTAATGGTATAGGCCCTAAAACTGTAGATAATATATTAGCATGGTTAGACATAAATGAAGAATGGGTAAAAGACTTACCCTACTCTTTAAATGCTTCAACTTTTGTTGAAGAGTCTATTAATGCTATATCTGTGGCTGTATCTGGTAAATTAGATATGACTAAACAAGATTTAGCAGACCACTTACAAGAATTTAATATTGTTTTAAAAGATAGAGTAACTAAAGATGTAGACTATTTAATTAGCTCTGGAGAAGAAACTTCTAAAGTAGCTAAAGCTAGGCAGTATAATATTCCTATTATAAACTACTGGAAAAATAAAAAGTACATCTTGAGAGGAGAACTAACTTATGGCAGAAGTTATTGATTTCTTAGAAAGAACACAACAACTTAAAAAACAATATGAAGACGAAGAAACTGACATAGATGATGCTAAACTAATAAGTAAAGATATATTTTATGAAACACTAATGACTTTAGAAGAATTAGGATATTCCCCTAATGAAAATCCTCAAACTTTAAAAGATTTAGAAGCTTTATCTTTTATAGCTACAGCAGTAATTTTTAGAGTACATAAAAATTATCATCCAGGTCTTGATCTTCTTGATATTGGGTATAAGCACTTATTAGATACAATATCTTTTGTAGAGGAGACTTTAAATGCCGAAAATGATAATAAGGTTTGAGGACTCAGGACTAACCAAAAAAGAAGCTAAAGAATTTGCAGAGCAAAATCATGCAACTCTAACTGCATTTCAAAGCGACAGTAAATCTAAACAATCTTTTCTTGACTTAACCCTAGAAGACTATTATCATGGTAATGAACTGCTAGAAGAATATAATGACATAGCTCAAGGATATTTACAATTTGAAGACGGCACTGTTAGCAGGCATTTTATTAGAAAAGAAAGAAACTTTACTGAAGACTAATATAAAAGGATGAATACTATGTATGATTTAATTAAGAATTTAACTACTGCAGAGCAAGCAAAAAAAGTACTTAAAGCTAACGATGCAAATGAGTCATTAACAAAAAGCTTAATGGACAGATGGCATGCAGATAAAGAAGCTGCAGATATAGCAGCAGAAGCAGCTAAAATAGCTGCTGTAGCTCCTCCTATTAAAAAAGCTACACTATCAGCAGCTAAAACTACTACTACTAAAGTAGAGAGTATGGGAGACCCAGACATTTGGAAGAAAGACGAAGAATTTGATCCCAAAGAAGAAGTTTAATTTAACTTTTTTATTTACATACTCTTAATTATTTGATATATTTACTATAGTTTCTAATAATGTCTTATGAGTTATTAGAAACTACTTATGAAAATACAATGCGAAAATATTCGATTGTATTCATAAATCTTGCTTTTAAAAAGGAGAAAAAATATGATGAGTTCATATATTACAAATTGGGGAATTGATACCCTTCAAAATACTAAAAAATACTGCGTGGACACTTTAATAAAAGAAGAAAGTTTAGCTGAACCCTTGCATTCTTTTATAGATGCACAAACAGACTTTGCTAAGTCTGTAGTAAAAGCTGGAGAATCTTTTACAGAGTCTTTAAATAACTCTATACAATCTTTAGTTAAAGGAGTTTCAAAATGAATATGAGAAATACTTCTTTACTAGATATTAATAAATTTACCCCTTACGCTGTAGGATTTGATCGTCTTTTCGATCAAATGAATAAGTATTTAGACAGCCATGCTCAAAGTACTGGGTATCCTCCTTATAATATTACTCATGTAGATAATCAATATACAATTGAAATTGCTCTTGCGGGAGTTTCTAAAGAAGATATTGAGATGCTAGTTACTGATAATATTCTTTCTATATCTTATAAGCCAGAAACTTCTGATAACAGTTCAGAGTCTTGGATTTATAGAGGAATTGCTAATAGAGGCTTTACAAGAAAGTTTACTTTAGCAGACGATATAGAGGTAAAAGAGGCTTCTATGAATAATGGGCTTCTTACAGTAGTTTTAGAAAGATTAATTCCTGAAACTAAAAAACCTAAAGTTATTGCGATAACTTCTAGATAAGTAAAATCGAGGAGGGTCTTACAAGGCCCTCCCACTAATTAATGAGTGCTAAATGATAAAAAAACATTTTTCTGAAATTGAACTTCTAGAATTTACCAGAACTCATAAATACACTAAGTCTTTTAATAAAGAAAAATCTCACTCTAGCCCTGTAAAATACCAGATACTTAAGTTTGTAAACTTAGAACATCCGAATATGAAAAAAATATTAACCTGGTGTTCTGAGAATTGTAACTTTAGATACGATGTGTGTCAATGGCACTTAGGTTATGGTAATAGTATATTTATAAAATTTTATGCTAACAACGATTATTCTAAATTTTATACTTTTTATGATTCTAACTTTTTTCCAAGAATTGATGTTAGAATAGGAGATAATTAATTTGGAAACTTCAATAATTAAAACCCCTCAAATGCTTCAAGGAAATTCAAGTATGCCCATGAATGAAGGAGATAAGTCTGTTCAAGGAAACTCTAAAAATATGCCTTTTACAGCACATACTTTTCCTAATGCTGAAAATATAAGACCCCCAAGAACTGAAGAAAGAAGAGTAGTTGAGCCTTCTACTCGTGCTGCAGTTATACTAAAAAAATATCAAGAAACTCAGTTTATGTGGCAAGAATATATTTCTAAAATACAAAATAAAACTTTTGCAGAAAGAGCTTACTTACGAGAAAAGTTTGCTTTAATGCTTAAGGATAGAAACTCTCTAATAGATATTAAAGTCTAGATGAATACTATAACCTTTGAAAATACTAAATATCCCGCTTTCCAAGCTACTGGCAATGCTGCTAGATTTGCATTACCCTTTGCAGAAGAAATTATTGGTTTTGGAAAAGTAGGATATGATATTGGATGTATGAAAAAAGAATGGTCTTATCCTAATTCTATTTTAATTGATGTTAATATAGAAGACCCCTGGGATGCCTATTCTTTACCTTCTACTCCTGTAGATTATATATTTTCTTCTCATTGTTTAGAGCATTTACCTGACTGGGTAGGAGCTTTAGACTATTGGAATACGAAATTAAAAACAGGAGGAATTCTATTTTTGTACTTACCGCACAAGAGTCAAAAATATTGGAATCCTTGGAATAATAGAAAGCACTATCATATGTTTTCTTCTTCTCAATTTATAAAATACTTTAAAAGTAAACAAACTATATGGAAAAATACTTTTGTCACAAAAGGACATGACTTGAACAATAGTTTCTATTGCGTAGCAGAAAAATGCGGATAATAGTTGCATAAATAGTTATTAAATGTTATTATATAATATAACATAAAGAGGTAACTATATGTACGCAGTAAAAAAACTAAGTAATAGTAATTTTGAAGTTGTTAATATGGAAGATGATCCTAAAGTCTATACAGTTAACAAAAGTACAAAAGGACATTATCAATGCGATTGTATGGGCTTTGCGAGACAAAAAAATAAGCTAGAACATAAACATTGTTTAATGGTACAAGTTTTAGAAGATTTAGAGTATGATAGTTTAGTGCTAGACACCGATAAAGAATGGAAAATTGTGTCTGCCTACACTATGCAAGACGCTTTAAAAGAAGTAGAATCTTTTATTGACGGAATATTGTAGAGAGGAAAATTATGTTAGCTAATATTACTAATCTAGATACTGACTATGCAGACTGTACTATAATAACAGACATTCCAGATGCCTGGACAACAGATAAAACTATCTGCATTTTATTATCTAGACTATTAGCTAACTACGCCGAATATTGTGAAGAGTCGCCTTCGACTTTTTCTTTAGAAGATTGGAAACTAGAAGTTAATTATTGGTCAGACTGTTTAAACGAGTATTACTATTGTCAAGATTCAGAGAGCGCAGAGTTCGAAGCAGTTCTTAAAGACGCTAAAAAAGCTTTACGATTCACTGCTCAATACTTAGAAGATCTATGGATAGTTAATGAATGACTGCTTTAATATTTGATGTGGACGGAACCCTGACAGAGCCTAGAGAAAAAATTGATAAGTTTTTTCTAGAAGAAATATCAGGATTAATTTCAAACTTTAATATATATTTAGCTACGGGTAGTGATTATGGTAAAACAGAAGAACAATTAGATTCTTGGTTTTTAGAAAATATTGTATCTTACAGTTTTAACTGCTCAGGAAACTCAATATGGCATAAAGGAAAAGAAATTTTAAAGCAAGAATTAGAAATTCCTTCTGAAATAATGGACTGGCTCACTGAACAATTACATAATAGTTCTTTTGAGTATAAAACAGGCTTTCATTTTGATAAGAGACCGGGTATGTTAAATTTTAGTATAGTTGGAAGAAATGCTTCAACATTACAAAGATTTTTATATTCTGAATACGATAAGAAAACTAACGAAAGAATAAAATTAGCAACAACATTTAATTCTCTGTTTAGCGATAAGTATAAAATTACTGCTCAAGTTGCAGGCATGACAGGGTTTGATATTTATCAAGAAGGAAAAGATAAAAGTCAGATTATAAAATATTTTGATAATATTCCTATTTTCTTTTTTGGTGATGATACTCAAGAAGGAGGTAATGATTTTACATTAGCTCAAGCAATAGAAACAAGAAACAATAAAGAAGATAAAGTATTTAAAGTATCTTCTCCTTCTGAAACTAGATATTTATTATCTCTTCTTTAAACAATAGTTTAAGATGAGGGGCTGGTCAAGTGATGCCAGTAAACAAGAAAATCACTAAAGGTTAAGTTAAACTATCCTATCCGAAGAAAACGGTTTAACCGCTACTCTACAAGCGAAAGAATAAGTCCATTATTTCGGAAATGGCTCGTAGATGAAAAGGCGTTCTGTTTGGGCGCCTTTTTATTTTTTTTAATAGAAAGAAAGCGTATGGCAACTGTTAACACAATTTTAAAAAATGCTCTAAAAAATATGAATTACGTAGGATCAGGCTGTTATGCCGCAACTTTTGACAACAATGATGAAGTAATTAAAATAGGAGGAGATATTTTTGACCCTTACTTATATTATCTTAGAGAGATCTCAGATTTAAAAAATATTCATTTTCCAAAATTTCATAGTTTGTACGTAGATAATTATAATGAGTTCTACACTGTAAGAATAGAGAAGCTATACCCTTTAAAAGATAAGCAGTTAAAACTGTATGAACAAGTATTTGATTGGGCAGTTAAAGGAGATAGTAAACCTGATTGGGTTTCTGAAGAGCTAGAGAATGCAGTAAATAAAATTATAGACTTAGCGGATATTATAGGTCTTAATCCTGATGAAGATTGGAGCTCTACCTACGCGGATGATGCTTGTAGATTAGACTTACATGAAGCAAATGTAATGAGCAGAGCTGACGGTACTTTTGTATTTACAGACCCTCTTTCAGACGCTAATATGTATGATGTACCCGCTATTGAAGAATGGATAGATGATTATGTTGAAAGAACCAATCAATCTAGATTAAAAAGTAAATTTAAACTTGCATGTTAGTTATTTTAATAGTAATATAATTATATGATGAAAAAAGAAATTAAATTTACCGTAAAATCTGTAGAAGATTTAAAAGCTCAAATGAGAGTCTGGGCAGACGAGAACCTACCTATTGAACATATAGAAGATACTAAATTAGCTTCTAAAATGTTAAAAGATATAGGAATTAAGGTCACGTAGCTCAACTGGATAGAGCAACTGACTTCTAATCAGTAGGTTGAGGGTTCGAGTCCTTCCGTGATCACCAAATAGGCACATGAAAAGAGGTGGTAATGTATTCATGAAAAATCCTAGTGCTAGGCAGATGTGGCCCTCTACATTAGGTCGTTTGTTGCACACGTGAGATGCAAATAGGCTGGAGAGTTCTGCAGAAGCTCTCCAGCTGATTATAAAAAGTAAAGAGGGCCTGTAGCTCAATCGGTTAGAGCAGAGCGCTCATAACGCTTTGGTTGGGGGTTCGAGTCCCTCTGGGCCTACCAGAAAGAAAGTTATTATGTATACAGTAGAGATGGAACACGATGATATTACTATTACTATTTTAGATGATACAGGTTCTGTTCCAGACTTAGTAGTAAGTACTTATGAAGATGCTGTATATATCACTCAAGTAGATGAAAACGGTCATGTTGAGGATTTGTTAAGTATAACTCCAGAAATGTGGGAAGAATTAATATTAGCAATAGATAGTCCAGAAGGATCTTATATCGTACAACGAAATGGCCGTGTGGTGGAATAGGTAGACACAAGGGACTTAAAATCCCTCGCCGCTATAGGTGTGCCGGTTCGAGTCCGGCCACGGCTACCAATTAGCGTGACAACTACGCTCTCTAGTATGTTCCGGACTTTATACTATGAGAAATAGTTGTATTAGTAAGTCGTACTTTGTTGAGTTTTTATCTATTATCTGAGGGGGTTATATAGATAATTATTCCAAAGAGCGACTATAGCCCTCCTAGTATAAATTACTAGGAGGGCTATTTTGCATACAAACTCTATAAAATAAAATTTAACATATGCTTAAAATAGTGTTATTATATTAAAATAAGATGTTTACAATAATCTCAATATAATTTTTAAAAAAAGTTAGTAGGAGATACAAATGGATATTAAACACTATGTACATAAAATAAAAGAGCATGAGAGTACTAGAATGAGTACTAATGATAGATCTAAATATTGGAAAAGTTATATGAGCAATACTGCTCCCGTACATCAGGATAATTCTTTTCAAGAAAGATACCATGAATATATCCTAAGAAAGACTAAAGAAGAAAAAAATTATACTTGACTAATTGCCTATAATTATATATTATGAAAAGAGTATAATAATGAAGTCTTATACTAATCTAATAATTCCTAATGTAACTTTACAAGAAATATCAAATGATGGTAACATTAATATAATTAACAACTACTTTTTTAAGAATAAAAGAGTGGTTGTTTTTTCTGTTCCAGGTGCTTTTACTCCTACTTGTACTACTAAGCAGCTTCCTGATTTTGAAAAAGCTTATGATGAAATTGTTTCTTTAGGCATATCAGAAGTATATTGTTTATCTGTAAATGATTCTTTTGTAATGAAAAGCTGGAGAGAATTTCTAGGCATAAAAAAAGTAAAATTTTTAGCTGATAGTACTACTGCTTTTACTGAAAAAATGGGAATGTTAGTAGATAAAAAACACTTAGGTATGGGTATGAGATCTTGGAGATATACTATAATTATAAATAATATGTTAGTAGAAGCACTGCTAGAAGAACCTGGTCGTACTCTTGTAAGATCTTTTGAAGATCCTTACAAAGAAACTTCTCCTAAAAATATATTAAAATATTTAAAAACAGATTAAATCTGTATAGAAGGAAGATTATTATGAATCGTTTATCACAAATTTTATTAACAACTACAGCTATTAGCTGTATTTCTTTTTCGGCTTTAGCCAATCCTTTATCTGGCAGTGTCGAAGTAGGAGTATCTGAAGGCTCTTCTGATGCTTGGAAAACTACTACAACTTTAGGGTTAGCTTTTGAGACTGAAGGACTTGCTTTTGGAGGTTTTAACATTGAATCAGTAGATGAATCTAACTTTACATTAGACGAATGGAATATTGGAACTACTATTGGGCCCGTAACTGCTTCTTTAGGCAAACAAGGAGATATTTGGGTTGGTGCAGAAGGTGAGCATACTATTGCTAATATGTCTATGGATGAAAGCTTAATTATTTCTTTAGACTCAACATCTGCTTCTTTAGAATTTAAAGATTATAAAAATGATATTTCAGAAATAGAGTCAATTGCTCTATCTCATTCATTAAGCATTGATCCTTTAGCTGTAACTGCCGCAGTAGATTATGATCTAGACTCTGAAAATTGGACTCTAGGTGCTCGTATATCTATGGATTCTTATGGCGGTGTAGTTACCTATGGTAAAGAAGCAGAAACTATTGCTTATGAAATAGATGCTTCTATGTCTGACATTACTGTTTATGTAAATGGAGATGAAGATGAAATGTTGCGTAATATTGGAGCTACTTACGCAATGGATTTATCAGGATTAGCTATCGAACCTAAATTAAATTATGACATTGATGCGGAAGATTTATCTCCCAGCATTTCTGCTACTTTAAAATTCTAACTCTTTAACGATCAGGAGCTCTCGTTATAAAATAAACTCCTTTAAATTATTAGAAAGTTGTAACATTGAAAAACGTCGATTTAAACAAATACAAACATTTTGTAGAAAAAGTAACCAGCAACGAAAGTAATGCTTTTGGAGCTATGGTTAAAAGAATGGAAACAATAAGCGATATGGAAGGAGTAAATCCTTCTTTATTATTAACAGGAGCTATAGGAATTGCTAGTGAAGGAGGAGAGTTTGCTGAAATCGTTAAGAAATGTATCTTTCAAGGAAAGCCTTTGGATGAAAACACAGTTTTTCACGCTAAACGAGAATTGGGCGATATTATGTGGTACTGGATTAATTCATGTAGGGCTCTTAATTTAGATCCAAATGAGGTAATTTCTGAAAATGTAAATAAGTTAGAAGCCCGTTACCCTGATGGCGCTTTTAATGTTTGGTATAGTGAGAATAGACAAGAAGGAGATTTGTAATGTCTTCTTTAGTTTTGAGTGGTGTAGGTTTTGTAGGGTCGGCAGTCATGTCGGCCCTTAGTCATGAGTACACTATATATGTTTCAGACCCCTTAATAAATAATAAAAAAGTTTTTGATTTTGAAAGTGCAGAAGGAGTCATACTGTGCCTTCCTACCCCTGAGAAAGAAGATGGAAGCTGTGACTTAAGCTATATTGATAAAGTATTAAGTGAGTGTTATCATAACATACCTATACTTATTAAATCAACTATGAGCTTAGAAGGGTTTAGATCTTTAAGAAACAAATACTCTTTATTATCTATAACCTTTTCTCCAGAGTTTTTAACAGCTAAGAACGCAAAAGAAGATTTTAAAAATCAGAAAATTATGTATTTTGCAGGAGATAATACTGATTTTTGGTCTTCTATTTTTTATAAAGCAATGCCTCATTTACAAATAAGTACGCACAGTGATATTGAAACGCTCATATTAGCTAAATATTTTAGAAATTCTTTTCTGGCTCTAAAAGTAGCTTACGCTAATCAAATGTTTGATGTTTGTAAAAAATTAAATATATCTTTTGAAGAATTAATTAATATTTTTAGGCAAGATCCTAGAATTGGTGATAGTCATACCACTGTTCCTGGCGATGATGGTAGGGGTTTTGGTGGAGCTTGCTTTCCCAAAGATACAGCAGCTTTATTATACTCAATGAAGCATTATGGTATAGATTTTTCTATTTTAAAAGAAGCAGTAAAGTATAATAATAGTATAAAGGAATTATAATGTCAGGACACTATATTGAAATTAAAGGACATAAAATATTTGGATACTCTAGATATATAAATTTTTATTCAGAAATAGTTGCTAATGCAGCAGATGGAGATTTATTTGTAGAATTAGGAAGTTTTTTAGGACAGTCTACTGCTGCAATGGGTACTTTTATAAAAGAAAGCAGTAAACGAATTGATTTTCATGCTGTAGACATATTTGAGTTATCAGATTTTAGTGATGAACCTCACTTTGAAGTTATCAAACAACATGGAGGAGATTTTTATAAAGTCTTTGAAGATAATCTAACAGCAGCAGAAGTTAGAGACTACGTTAATCCTATAAAGGCTACTTCTTTAGAAGCCGCTTCTCAGTACGAAGATAGAAGTATTTCTTTTTTAATGATAGATGCTTCCCATGCTTATGCCGATGTAGTAGATGACATAGAACATTGGTATCCGAAAATAAAAATGGGAGGAATTATATCTGGAGATGACTATGATTTCGAAGAAGTAGCTAAAGCTGTAAAAGATACTTGTGGAGATAATATTAAAGTATATCCTAATACTACTTGGTGGTTTAGAAAAAATAGACTTACTTTAGAGGAGCATAGAATTGTTGTATAAATTTTTATTATCTTTGTTATTAATTATTATTGGTACTCCTGTATATTCTGAAATAAAAATGAGAGAATATAGAGATAGAGTTTGTTACGATGGGGATACTTGTTATATTATATATGAATCTTTGCCGGAAAGCTTACAAAAAATGAGTATTAGAGTTTTAGGAATAGACACTCCTGAAATAAAAGGAAACTGCAATAAAGAAAAAGAATTAGCTTTAGAAGCAAGAGAGTTTGCTAATTCTGTTTTTAAGGCTGCTAAAAATATTGAGTTTAAAGATTTAAAATGGGATAAGTATGGGGGTAGAGTTTTATCTAATGTTTATTTAGACGGTAAACTTTACGCAGATTTAATCATTGCAAAAGGACTAGCCAAAAGTTATGATGGTGGTAAAAAAATTTCTTGGTGTGACTAACACTTTTTATTATTAAGGAGAGGTAAATGGAACTACTCACGCTATGGAGTCTTGTGGGCTTTTTACTTGCTGCGTATGCAGTTATAGCAAACGATTCAGTACAAACGCTCGGTACATGGATGGCATCAAACAATGAGCGATTCAACTACAAAATCTTATGGGGATCAGCATCGGCAGTGCTACTAGCTACCCTATGGTATGGTTGGAGTGTAAATGGGGGAGACATTTCATACGGACGATTAAATAAAATACCCTGGCAAGAGGTTCAGTGGTATCATGCTGCTGCTCCTGCAATTTTGGTGGCGCTAACTCGACTTGGAGTTCCAGTATCAACTTCATTTCTAGTTCTATCAGTATTTGCAAGTACATTTGTTCTTGAGAAGATGTTGATGAAATCTATTATGGGTTATGGTGTTGCCGCTGCATTTGCTTATGCTGTGTGGTTTGCAATTAATAAGTATGCCAACAAGTGGTTTGATGAGACACAACCTGTCAGTGAAGATAATAAACGGTTCTGGCGAATTGCACAGTGGGTTGCTACTGGTGGGTTGTGGTGGACTTGGTTATCACATGATATGGCAAACATAGCGGTATTCTTACCACGTCAAGTACCAATAGACCTTATGATTATGATTTCAGTTGTATTTGTTGCAGGATTGTTCTTTATGTTTAGAGAACGTGGTGGTAGAATCCAACAGATTGTATTGGAGAAACACAACACACGTTATGTGCGTAGTGCAACACTGATCGACTTGTTCTATTGGTTGTGCTTGTACTTCTTTAAGGAACTGAACGACATTCCAATGTCAACAACATGGGTGTTCGTAGGCTTGTTAGCAGGTCGTGAGCTTGCAATGGCTACTTACTTTGGTAAGAAGAAAACCAAATCAGTGTTTCCACTTGTGGCAAAAGACTTTGGTAAGATGATGGTAGGATTAGGTACATCAGTAGCTCTTGTATTAGCAATTCATTATATTATACTACCTGTAAGTTGATAATTTACAATGAGATTCAGAGCTATTATAATGTTACACAAAGGAATATTAGATAATGCAGGATCTGCTGTAACTAATGCTCTTCACTCTTTAGGTTTTGATTCTGTTTTAGATACTAGAATAGGCAAAACTTTAGAGTTCTCTGCTTCTTCTTTTGAAGAAGCAGAGCGTATGATTAAGACTCAAGTAAATGAAGTAATGGAATATTATACTATTGAGCAGCTAGAGGATTAATGATACTACAAGATATAATATTTATCAGTCCTATTATCGTACTTGTTTCAATAATAATCATAGGGCCTAGTGGACTAAGAGAATGGAAAAAAAGAAAGAAAAAATGAGAATAGGATTGACTGCTAGTACTTTTGATTTATTACATGCAGGACATATAATGATGTTACGAGAGGCTAAGTCTCAGTGCGATTGGCTAATTGCTGCTTTACAAGTAGACCCTTCTATAGATAGAAAAGAAAAAAATTCTCCTATTCAAACTATAGTTGAAAGACAAGCACAGTTAGGAGCTGTAAAATATGTAGACGAGGTTATCATCTACTGTACAGAAGCTGATTTACTAGATATAATAAATATGTATCCTATTGATGTTAGAATATTAGGAGAAGAGTATAGACAAAAAGACTTTACCGGCAAAGATGAATGTCGTAATCGTGGAATTGAGTTGTATTTTAATAAACGTGATCATCGATTTAGTTCTAGTGATTTAAGAAATAGAGTATGTCAAGAAATTGATAACTAATTGTCTTTTAGTATGATATACCTTACTAGATTATTTAAAAAAATAATTGACAATTTAGCCTTTAATAATATATTATTAATAGTAATCTAAAAAAAGGAACATAAGATGGCTAAAAGAAAAGGTGGAAAATCTAAAGGTAATGTATCTGCGGGAATTCACTCTAATGTTAGTGGGGCTATTCGTAGAGATATGCGTAATGCGTATCTTTCTTCTGGCGAACGTATTATTAACCAAATGAAAGCTTTGCGTCAAGGAAAACGAGTTATGGTAACTATTCCTAATCCTAATACGAATGAAACTAATAAGCCTTTTATTCGTGTTCCTGCTCAGCAAGCCGGTTGGAAAGTGCCAGGAGCTTCTTACGCAAAACAAGGAGCTTAGTTTTGAATTTATTTGAGTTCAAAGACGTATTATATATGAGTGTGCTTGTCTTAGCTTGCTGGTACTCTTATAAAAAAGGCTTCATGGAAGGCTTAGAGAACGGAGTAGATAAATCTTTACTCTTTCTAAATAAAAAAGGATATATTACTCTTACTAGAGACGCTAATGGAGAAATCATAGAGTTCGAAAGTAAAGATTAATGAAATATTCTAAAATCGAGCAATATGAAAATATTGCCAAATACTATATAAATATCTCTTCTAAAGAGATCTGCAAGTTGATAGACTTTCACGACTTTGAATTAGCTTATTATAAACTAGATTGGTCTAAGCGCAGATCTTCTTCAAGAGGAGGATGGTATTCAAATAAAGGCGGTGCTGGTGTCAGCATCGCCATGAATGCTACCACAAATATAAAAAAAGGTCAAGTATCTAAAGTGCATGAATATGCTTCTTTTAAAGATTGTCCTATTATAGGTAGCATTTATACAAAAAATACAGAAGATAAAATTGCTCTACATTGTTTACATGAAGTAGCGCACGCTGCTCAATATTGGGGTAAATATTTAAAAAGAAAATCAGCAGGAACTCCTCACGGCACAGTATGGAAATCTATATATCGACATCTTAGAGTTAATATATTAAATCCTAGACTCGAAGATCAAGCTGTTTTAAAATTAGAGTATGACAAAGATATTTTATCTTTAGGAAAAGAAAAAATAAAAACTAATTTAATTAGGCAGATAGCAGCTTCTAAATAGCTAGGAGAATATTATGAAATTTAATTTTACCGTTGAAATGTTAAATGAACTTATAGGTAAAGGAAATAATGAAGTTTCTGTTTGGCATAAAGCTATGACAGAAATATTACCTAAATATGAAATTGATACCCCCGAAAGAATCGCGGCTTTTATAGCTCAATGTGCTCACGAGAGCAGAAACTTTACTGTACTAGAAGAAAATTTAAACTATAGTGCAGCAGCTTTAGAAGCTGTATTTACTAAATACTTTAGAGATCGATCCTCTAAAGCCTATGCCAGAAAACCAGAAGCTATTGCTAATGTAGTATATGCTAATAGAATGGGAAATGGTAGTGAAAAAACTGGAGATGGTTGGAGATTTAGAGGTAGAGGTATAATTCAACTAACAGGTTGTAACAACTATACAGCCTTTGGAGAATCTATAGGCAAAGACACAGATCAAGTAATTAAATATGTTCAGACAAAAGAAGGAGCTTTAGAAAGCGCTTGTTGGTATTGGAATTCTAGAAATATAAATAAAGCAGCGGATGCTAAAGATATTGTAAAAATAACTAAACTTATTAATGGTGGAACCATTGGTTTAGAAGATAGAAAAAAACACTATGAGCACGCCTTAGAAGTGTTAGGGGTTAAGAAAAAAGCAACTCCTCCTGCCGCTAAAAAAACTACCTCTGCAGCCCCAACACCTACTTTAATACATATTCAAACAGCTTTGAAAATAAAAGCTGATGGGATAAACGGTCCTAAAACTAAAGCAGCTATAATGGCCTTTCAAAGAAGTAAAGGTCTTACTCCTGATGGAATAGCAGGACCAAAAACAATTAACGCATTATTTGGAGATTAAAATGTATGTAAGAATGTCAGTAAGCTCAAGTCACGATGACTGGCAAAGAGACTCTTCTGGTAGAATACCAGATATTGAAATGAGCATGGAATATGATTCTGGAAGAGTTCCTACAGCAGAAGAACTTAAAGATTTATTTTCTAGATTCTTATTGTCTATTACTGCAGAACAAAGTTACGATGAAAATCACTCTAAAGCCACAAAAACTGGTAGGGAACTAGGAAGTGGCTAAAAAACATAATTTAAAACAATTAGAAGATTTTGCAAAAGATTGGGGCATTTATAAATGGATGCACGCAGATAATCCTGATAAAGAGCCTGTTAGGTCTCAAAAACATAGAAAACCTTATAATAATAAATTTTCAAAAAATAAGAAAGGTTTTAAAGGAAGAAAATAATTAATGGCCGTTAATTTTCCAGACTCTCCTTCTAATGGAGACTCATTTAGTGTAAATGATACTACTTATGTATATAACGCTACTGCGGGTTACTGGGATATAACGTCTACAGTACAAGTTAGTGCTAGTACTAGTACTAATGCACCTTCTAACCCTTCTTCCGGAGATCTTTGGTTTGATCCATCATCTCTTACTACTTATATTTACTATAATGACGGTACTAGCTCTCAATGGGTACCGGCAAACTCTGTAGGTGCTAGAGGTCCTGCAGGTCCAGGGTATCCTACTGCTTATTATTCTGCAGACTATACAAGTACAAGTACTGGAAATGTAGTTTTTAATGCTAATAGTACCCCAAGTTTAGCTTCTTATTCAATAGGAAAAGTTAATGTTTGGGTAAATGGAGTACTAAGATCTGACTTTATTGCTTCTGATGGTTCTAATGTAGAGATAGCTTTATCTACAGGAGATGAAGTTAAAATAGTAAACTTCGGAGATACAGATGTTTTAGATGTTACAGCTTCTTCTAATGATTATGCAACTTATACCTCTTTAACTTCTAATGATTATTCAACCTATACTACACTATCTAGTTTAATAGATACTGTTCAATCAAATGTTAGCTCAGGCGGATCAGGAGTGGTAGTTTATGCTACTCCTGATCTTTTGCCTTTATCGGGTAACGATGCAGGAGATCAAGCGTATGTTAGTTCTACAAATAGGCTTTATATTAACACTGGTAGTGGGTGGTATTCTATTGGTTTGGTAAATACTAATCCAAATATTACTTCAGTACAAGATGCTAATGGAGGAGTTTCGCCTTTTGTATTGTCAAGTAGTGGGACAGCTACAGTTATTACAATAACTGCTAGCGATCCTGAAGAAGTACCTCTAACTTATAGTTACGCTGTTACAAGTGGATCACTAACTAATGGAGGAGGTACTACTGCAACAGTAGCACAAGGTACTGGCGCTAATACTAATCAGTTTACCATTACTCCAACTACTAATGCTTATTATGGAGGCACATTTAACTTAACATTTACAGTTAGTGACGGCGTAAACACTTCTACTAGTGCTAATGTGTTTACCTTACAATTTACTATACCAAATAGTAAATACACAACTTTATTAGCAACAGCAGTTGATACATCTGACAACAATAACATAACTGATTCATCAACAAACAACCACACGGTTACGGTTAATGGGGATGCTCATGCTGGTACTTTTAGCCCTTATCGGCATGGTGGATATAGTACTTATTTTGATGGCACTGGGGATTATATTACAGCCCCTCCCAATACAAGTTTCGACTTTGGTACTGGTGATTTCACAATTGAAGCTTGGATTTATCCAACAGCACTATCAGGTAATCATCTAATAGTTGATACTTATGTATCAGGAGATAACGGTAGTTTTCAGTTATATTGGAGAAGCACTGGCAACTCATTAGCATTTTATACTCCAGGCGATGGTGTATTTTTACAGGATCCTAGCAGTTCAAATATAGTTGTAAATACTTGGAATCATGTCGCTGTATCTAGATCAGGCACATCAGCCAAATTATTTGTAAATGGTACAGTAGTTGATACTATTACTAATAGCAGAGATTTAACTCATGGAAATACATTAGCAGTCGGCGCACAAATCGCCACAGGCACTAATTATTTTTCTGGGTTTATAACTGATGTGCGTATAGTAAAAGGTACGGCCGTCTACACTTCCACTTTTACTCCACCAACAGAACGACTCACATCAATCACCAATACTAGCCTACTCACTTGTCACCTGCCATACATTGCTGATGGATCAACTAACGATCACACAATTACAGTAAACGGTAATACTTCAACAAAACCATTCGGCCCTTATGATTACGAAGAATACGCATCAAGTGACAACGGTGGGTCTGTGTACTTTGATGGGAATGGGGATTGGCTTAGAGTACCTGATAGCACCGATTGGGATCTAGACAACACGTCTAACTGGACTGTGGAAGGATGGTTTTATCGTACATCAAATTCAGGCGAGGCTTATTTGTTGGCACAGGGCGAACAAGCCATAAACGGTAATTATGTAAGCAACATCATTGCTTTATCAAACACTTCAACTATTGCTGTAAATTCAATAATGATGCAAGTTTATAACTCTGGTAACCGAGTTGTTTTAACCACTCCTGCAAATAGTATAAAAGTCAATCAATGGCATCATCTAGCTGTTCAGTATAGTTCGTCAGCGGGCTGGTCGATTTACCTTGATGGTAAAGACCAAACTCTTACAGCTTTGTCAGGCACCGATTCAGCAAGTAGTACAACTTGGGGTTGGACAAACAGTGGATTACCCTCTGGTCCACTATATATTGGCACACGGTCCTACAACCAAGGGGCAGATGGTTATGTCGATGGTTATTTGTCGGATTGGAAATGGACACCATCCGTTCAATATAGTTCAAACTTTACACCCCCAACTTCACCTTCTTCGTCTACGAATGCTTTATTTCACCTCAAAGGCACTGACGCTTCGATCATAGATAAATCTCAGACTAACAACCTAAAACTTTTTGGAAATACTACTGGCTCTACAACTGAAGTTAAATTTGCTGGTTCTAAGTCAATGTATTTTGATGGTAACGGAGATAGAATTAATCTCGATGCAAACAACTCTTTATATGACTTATCTTATGGGCAAGGCGATTTTACTATTGAAGGCTGGTTTTATTTCAATAGTCACTCTAACGACACTAAGTTATACATTGATGTTGCTAGTGCTACAACATACTGGCAGTTGACTTATTGGGTAAGTACAGGATTAAAATTTAGTGCAAACGTCACAGGTATAAATGTTGATGCAGGAAGTACATTATCTTTAAATACTTGGTATCATATTGCTTTAGTGCGTAACAGCAGCACCTACAATGTTTATGTTGATGGCACTAGTGTTATTAGTACGACAACTACACATCAAATTGGGAGCAATAGCGAAAAAGCTATAGGGGGTACCGCATTGGATGCGACAGCTAGTTTAGATGGTTACATTCAAGACTTCCGCCTCACCAAAGGTCTCGCAAGATACACTGCAAACTTTACACCACCAATAGCACCGTTTGCAGGTTAATTTATAAAATACTATACCTACAAAGGTATCAAAAGGATAAGACAATGGCAATAGATTTTCCAAGCAATCCTAGTAATGGACAACAGATTTCAGCAGGCGGTAACGCCTGGCAATATAATAGTGCAAAAAGTGTTTGGGAAAAGATATTAACTAGCGGTAAAATTGGAGGAGTTATTACAACTTATACTAATACTAGCGATCTTCCTTTAAGTGGGGTAGCTGCAGGTACTCAGGCTTTTGTAACTTCTTCTAATGCTTTATATATTTCTAATGGCTCAGGATGGTATAGTATAGCATTAGTTAATACTAACCCTAATATTACTTCGGTGCAAGATGCTAGTGCTAATACTACACCCTTTACCCTAGCTACTGATGGAACATCAACTGTTATTACTGTTACAGCTAGTGATCCTGAAGGATTTCCCCTAACTTACAACTATGCTGTTACAAGTGGATCACTAACTAATGGAGGGGGTACAACAGCCACTGTTACTCAAGCAGATAATGTATTTACAGTTACTCCTACTACTACAGAAGCGTATGCAGGCACATTTAGTTTAACCTTTACAGTTAGTGATGGTGTAAATACTTCTACTAGTATATCAAGTTTTACATTAGAATTTATTCTTATTGTAGCAAACAGTAAATATACAACTTTATTAGCAACTGCTACTGATACATCAGACAACAACAATATAACTGATTCATCAACAAACAATCACACGATTACAGTTAATGGGGATGCTCATGTAGGCACGTTTAGTCCGTATCGACATGGTGGGTATTCTTGGGACTTTGAAGGCGGTTCAACTGTTGATGATACAGCAGTAGGTGCAGCAATTGTTGCACAAAGTACTGGTACAGATTTTAATGTAGGCACAAATGATTACAGCATAGAATGCTGGTTTAAACACAGAAGTCCAACAACGTATAATACGAATCCGAATTTTAGATTATGTGAGTTTAATGATAAACCAAACGGCGGTTCTAATGATAGAATATCTTTACAACACAATAATGCGGGAAATATAAATGTTAAAGAAAACGGTAGTACTGTTGTTACGACAACCAGTACTCCATGTGATGGTGAATGGCATTTTATTCAAGTTATTCGTACTGGCGGTACTACAGCTGTTTATATTGATGGTACACAGGAGGCTTCGGCTTCTTCTTCTACAAACATCGGTGCAATATCACGTATAGTTGTAGGTGCTTGGTACGAATATAACTATGGTTTTGATGGTCAGATTGCTGACTTTAGATTTTCAAATACAGCACGAACAGCGGGAACTCCTACAGAAAGATTAACGTCAGATAGTAATACTAAACTGCTTGTTTGTTCAAAACCTTATTTTGTTGATGAAAGCGGAACCGCAACAAGCCTGTATCTGGCTAGGGCCTCTGGTATCACAACAAGACCAGAACCTGCATCAAAACCATTCGGCCCTTACGACAACTTAGAATACTCAGCAAGCGATCACGGTGGGTCTGTGTATTTTAATGGGACCACTGACTTTCTCACTTTACCCCAAGTCTCTGCCTTAGGAGCGTCCCACTTTGAAGTGTCTTTTTGGGTTTATCCAACTTCAGGTGATTGTTTATTAATAGATTGGGCTGAGCAGACCTTTAACGGTAGTAGCTACAATAGAACCTTTTTAGCACCGCATGTGTCTCTTTTATCTGGATCACTTAACTGGTTTACAAAAAACGCTTCAGGCACGAATATAATTATGATCGCAGATACTTCTACCATTCCTCTAAATACTTGGGTCTATGTAACTATAAAAAGGTATAATAACGACACAAAAATGTATGCTAATGGGGTACAAGTAGGCAGCACATATTCCACTAACTTTAATTTTGTAGTAGCACCTAGCAGACCCATAATTGGAAGAAATGGTTATAATAGTACTTATTTTTTATCTGGAAATATTGCAGACCTCACAATAAAAATAGGTACAGATGTAATTGATGGTTCTGCTCCAACAGTTCCTACTACTCCTCAATCTTCATCAGGCACAGCAGTACACATCAAAGGAACAGACGCTTCTATTATTGATAAGTCTCAAAACGCTAATCTACAACTTGTCGGAAACACTACTGGCTCTACAACTGAGGTTAAGTTTGCTAATACTAAGTCAATATATTTTGATGGGACTGGAGATCGTGTTCTTACTACATCTGTTTCTGACCTTGGTGATGATTTTACTATTGAAGCGTGGATTTATAGCACTGCTACGGGTAATGCGGGAATAGTGGGATCTGTTGATAATTACGGATCTTTTTCTGGAAGTGGTTATTGGAATTTTATGAGAAACGCTGGTAACAAATTGATACTATATCTCGACAGTGGGACATACATACAATCAACTTCAACTATCCCATTAAATCAGTGGGTCCATGTAGCTTGTACAAGATCAAGCGGGACTATTTATTATTACATTGATGGTACACAAGATAGCACAACTGTTTCAAATAGTCTTTCATTAACAAATCCGTCAGGTCTTATTATTGGTTCTTCTCCCAATAATAACTATATTTACAATTGGAATGGATATATCCAAGACCTACGGGTCAGTGCTGGAACAGCTCGCTACACCAGCAACTTCACTGTCCCAAGTGCCCCACTAAAAGGATAAAATAATGGCCGATTTTCCAAACAATCCTAGTAACGGAGATACATATACTTCAGCTAATGTAACCTATGCTTATAATAGTACAAAGGGAGTGTGGACTATGGCTACTCCTTTTACTAGTGACGTATCAAATTTAACAGATATAAATAATTTATTAGGCACTAAATGGACAAGATTTTATTTTGATCGTGGAGGAAGTACTCCTTCCCCTTCGGGTGTTGCAAATAGTGAAAATGTAGGTAAGAACTTTGGAAGTTGGACTGAAACTACATCCGCAAATAGTGGGACAACTTATTTAACTCCATATAATTCTACTTATGATCCAACACTTATAAACATAACAGTTAATTCTAATGGAGAATTTCAGTTTCCGGCTGGAGTATATGAAGTTAGTGCTTCAATTCAATTTAAAATTTATAATACTTCTAGTAATTTAAAAAAATACGATTTTTACCTTTATGGGGAATCAGGTAGTGATTGGGCGGGAAGTTATGATGAACAATTATTAGTCCCTCCAACAAGTGCTTTATTAAATAATGATATGATAATTAAAGTGTCGGGGCTATATGTTTTTGAAAATGCAACTCAAGCAAACAATAAATTATACTTACAGATGGGAACAAGTTCAAATCCTGTTTATGCAGATATGTATCCAGACTTTGGATTTTTAGATATTAAAAAGTTAGGATAAAGGAATAAAATATGGGAAGAGTTAGAAGATTAGCAGATTTAGCAGGTGTGTTAGCTAGGGCAAGTAGTGGTCAAATTTTGTCCTTTGATGATTCAGGCGATATTCAATCTACTCCTTCTTCAAGCGGTACTACTGTTTATGCAGATATGGCAGCACTAATAGCTGCCACTGGCATGTCTAGCGGAGATCAGGCATTTGTAACAGGAAACAATAATCTTTATATATATTCTGGTACTGGTTGGTATAAGATTGCTACAGTACAAAATGACTCACCTAGTACAATTACTGGAGTTGCTGGATCTTATTCACTTGCAACTGACGGAACACCTACTGTAATCACAGCAGTTTCTACAGACCCTGAAGGGTTTCCTCTTACGTGGACATATTCCACTTCTGGACTTGGTAGTATTGCTACAATAAGTCAAGCAGACAATGTATTTACTATTACACCTAGTACTACAGAAGCTGATGCTGGAACATTTTCACTAACCATAAACGCAACTGATGGTGTCAATGGTGCAGTAAGTACATCTACAAACTTAACTCTAGAATTTATTGTGACAATTGCAAATAGTAGATATACTACTTTATTAGCAACTGCTACTGGCACTGGTGATAACAATGATATTACGGATTCTTCAACAAACAACCACCCGATCACAGTATACGGCGATGCTCATGCTGGTACATTTAGTCCATACAGACATGGTGGGTATTCCACTAGAGTTATTGGTAATGATAGACTTGAAGCAAGTGGATTTACTATATCAGGATCATGGACATTTGAATTTTGGTATAAACTACCAACTGGTGTAAGTTTAGATAATTATCAAACAATTGCATCATTTGGTCAATCTTGGGGGACTAATTGTCGCTTGTTTCGCATGATGCAAGATCCAAGTACTAAGTTTGCTTTTGATTTTTCTGGTGGCGGTGCCGCTCAAAATATTTATACGCATACCGAAACTTATAATCAAGATCAATGGTATCATATATGTGCTACATATGACGCTACAGCGAACACTGGAAAAGTTTATATTGATGGAACCGAAGTTTATTCAGCAAGTTTTACAGCAAATTGGACTGGAGTAACGACAGCTATGATTGGTCAACACAGATTCGATAGTTCTACACTTTCCGGCACACCAAGTGGTAAAGGTATTTTTAGAGATTTCCATGTAATTGGAAATGCTGCTGTTGCTCCAGCCGCTGGAGGTTCTAGTAAAGTAGAACTACAAAGCGGATCTGTTTTGTTGTTATTTTCAGGTGGTCCATTAATTGATACTAGTACAAGTAACTGTACTATATCTGTAGGTAGTAACATAAATAATTTTTATACATTAGTTGATACTCCCTACGACAATTTAGAATACTCAGCAGCAGATCATGGCAGGTCTATTTATTTTGATGGAAGTGGGGATAAACTTTCATTACCACTTTCTGCTGATACAAACATTGTTAAAAATAATGATGATTTTACTATTGAGGCTTGGGTTTATCCAACTAGTTTTACGGGAGCCGCTCAAACTATTGTATCACAGTGGGGGCAAGTCAGTACTACTACTGATGGATGGATTTTAGCTACCAACACCAGCGGACAACTTGGATGGTATTATGGGCCCTATAGTACAAGTGCTGTTGCAATTACGGGAACATCTAATCCTTTATGTTTAAATTCTTGGAATCATGTTGCCATTGTTCGGACTTCAGGATCACACATAATGTATGTTAACGGCAGTCAAGCTGGGACGTATAGTGGCAATTCATTTTATACTGGTTCATATAGTTATGATACTCATATTGGTTTTTATGGAAACGGTACGACAGGAGGTTCTCCTACTTCATGGTGGAATGGATATATTAGTGATTTAAGATTTGTAAAAGGAAGCGCCGTTTACACTTCCAACTTCACCCTACCAACTGCCCCTCTTACAGCAATTACAAATACTTCATTTCTTATTTCTGGAACAAATGCTTCGATCATAGATAAATCGCAAAGAACTAATCTAAAACTTGTTGGAAACACTACTGGCTCAACTAATCAAGTTAAGTTTGCAGATACTAAGTCAATGTATTTTGATGGTAACGGAGATAGAATAACAGTAAATCACGATGCGCTAGGTACAGGTGATTGGACAATAGAAGGTTGGGTTTACTTTAATAGTACAGCAACTGGAACATATGTATTTGATTTTAGAGCTAGTGCTAATACAAATCCTGCACTAGATATTCAAACTGACTGGAGATATATTACTGATGGTGCATATCGTATTTCCTCTGGAGTTGTACCCTCTGCATATACGTGGTATCACTTTGCCATAGTAAAAAATAACGGAACAACTACTCTTTATGTCAATGGCTCGTCAATTGGAACATATGCCGATTCACTCAATTATGTCGGAAATTCGGCTGGGAGTATAGGAAAATATCATGGTGGTAATTCTGGCTTTCTAAATGGTTATCTACAAGACTTCCGTATTACAAAAGGTCTCGCAAGATACACCGCAAACTTTACCCCGCCCACAGCACCCCTGGAAGGATAAAATCATGGCAATCAATTTCCCAGATAGTCCTGTAGACGGACAAGAAGTAACTCTAGCAAATACAAGCTGGATGTATAGCACTTCTAAATCTGCTTGGCTTAGGACTAGTAGGGGTGTAACAGTTGATGTATTAAAAATTTATAATACTATATCTGATTTACCTCTTTCGGGGCTTACTGCCGGTCAACAAGCTTTTATTTCATCTTCCAATACTTATTATATCTCTAATGGTTCAGGTTGGTACAGTGTAACTCTAGTTAATACTAGTCCTTCTATTACAGCAGTACAAGATGCTAGTGCTAATACTACACCTTTTACTTTGAATACAGATGGAAGTACTACTGTTATAACAGTTACTGCTACTGATCCAGAAGATACTCCTCTTATTTACTCGTATAGTGTAACAAGCGGAAGCCTAAATGGAACTACAATTACTCAGTCTAGTAATGTGTTTACTATAACTCCTCATGCAAGTAATGCTACTACTTTTGAATTAACTTTTACAGCCTCAGACGGTGTTAACACAGCTACATCTGGAGCTAATAGTTTTACCTTATCCTTTGCAAGTTGGTCCAACGCCACTCAAGAAGCTAAGATACAGGCAAGTGATATATCAGCAGGTGATCAATTTGGTTGGTCTGTCTCTATTTCTTCTGACGGAAATACAGCTATTGTTGGTTCGAGATTTAAAGATATCGATTCAGCAAGTAATTGTGGCGCTGCTTATGTTTTCACCAGATCAGGCTCAACATGGTCCCAACAAGCCAGGATAGAAGCCAGTGATAAAGAACTGGGTGATAACTTTGGTCACTCTGTTTCTATTTCTTCTGACGGAAATACGGCTATTGTTGGTGCAGTTGCAGAAGATACTACAGCAACTTATATTAGTGATGCTGGCTCCGCTTATATCTTCACTAGATCAGGCTCAACATGGTCCCAACAAGCCAAGATAGAAGCCAGTGATGCACAAGCAAGTGATAACTTTGGTTGGTCTGTTTCTATTTCTTCTGACGGAAATACGGCTATTGTTAGTGCAGTTGCAGAAGATACTGGTGGCACAGGTGCTGGTTCTGCCTACATCTTCACCAGATCTGGCTCAACGTGGTCTCACCAAGCTAAAA
>Ga0070749_10000282_pt1 | contig 33607 bp, 51 predicted proteins | sample VirMetDEL_Nov_18_FD_75180 | JGI IMG/M metagenome (GOLD analysis project Ga0070749, IMG submission 75180) | Aqueous microbial communities from the Delaware River and Bay under freshwater to marine salinity gradient to study organic matter... | ecosystem: Environmental > Aquatic > Marine >...
GCGATGCCCCCCCTTGTGCGTTGCCCTCCCCCCCTTGCATCGGACGCCGCTCGACGCGCGCGTGACACGGACGGCAGAGCGTGATGAGGTTGGTCTCCTCGAAGGCCAGATCAGGACGGGCCCGGAGCCCGATGACGTGATGAACAGTCAGCCGGTCAGTCGCGCCGCAGCGCACGCACGCTCCGTCGCGCAGACGGATGCGTCGTGACATCCGACGCCACGCGGCCGACGTGATGAACGCCTGGTGCTCGGTGCGCGCTGGGGTCGCCTCGCGGCGCGGCCGTTGCCGCTCCTTCTCCCGCTCGCGCTGGCGGACTGGCGCGTAGCAGATGCGGCAGCGCCCGCGCGTGATCTCGTCGACCGTCCGACCACAGTCCATGCAGATGAAGGAATGGCTCATAGACGACAGCAGCCCGCCGGATCGGCAGGCTGCGGAGACACCTCGAGCGGGGTGGGGGGAGGGGGTGCCGGATACCCGGGGGCCTACCCCGGGGGACTACCCCGGGGGGTATCTCCGGGGCAGCTGCGCGGCACCGGGGGCCTATCGACCCCACCTCGCGCCGCGAACACTAGCGGTCGGAGCGGACATCATGCAAGCGCACGTCGCGCTGATCGGGCCTCGTGCCCGGGATGTGACCGCCCACGCCGCCGATCACGGGGATGCCACGCAGCCTGCGCTCATCGGCCGGCGCACCTCGGGGGTCCATGCGTGGCGCGGTGCCCGAGGTCTCCGACTCACGCAGCGCTGTCTCCACCAGGCGCGCGTGCTCCTTGTCCAGCCTCGCCCGCTGAACTGCTGCCAGCAGCTTCGACACGTTCCGCCTCCTTGGTGATCTTCACGACCGCGCGCCGCCAGTGCTCGCGCACGGTGTCAGGCCCGATCCCCAGCATCAGGGAGATCGACTTCCACCCCATCCCGGTCTCCCGCAGCCGGACTACCTCGATCTGCTTCTTGGTGCACACGCGCCTGGCGATGTCCATGAGCTCGGCCGGGGAGAGTCCGAGGTTGTTCACGCCTGCACCGTGCCGATGTTCACTTGTTCACTGTTCACGTCTCTCTCTCTCACACGTTTACTTCTCATTGCTTTATTTATTGCTATTTGCGGGGTTCTGAAACGGCGCGCGAGAGAAAGAGAGCGCGCGTCTAGTGAACAGTGAACAGGTGAACAATCCCACTGTTCACGCCTCACGACGGCTCCTGGACGAGCCAGTAACGCACGCTGCGGCCCTGCTCGCGGTAGTCGATCAGCCCTGCTGCGGCAGCCGCTCCGATGGCACGCCGAACCCTGTCGGCGGGGAACTTCACCCTGCCGTTGCTGCGATGCCTGAGCATGAACTCGCGGACGGTGAGCGCGTCGTCCTCGCTGGTGGCGCTGCGCGACCGGGCGAACCTCAGCAGCGCCTCGACCTCCGGGTCGTGGGTGCTCCCGGTCTCCTCGAGCAGCGGACGGAAGTAGTCGAGCGAGCGCTCCATGACAAGGATCGCCCACCCGATGTCCTGCGCCTCGATCACCACGTCGGACAGCCGGATCACATCTCGGAACGAGCGCGCCACCGCTGCCAGCGCGGCGAGCTTGACCACGGTGATGCGGGCCCTGCCCCACAGCTCGGCGGCGCGGTCGGTGGCCGTGTCGCCGGCGGCGGCGTTGTGGCGGTCGAAGTACCTCATGTACCAGGTGTCATAGACCGCGTTGGCGTCGTCGTTCATCAGGTCGTAGACGTTGCTCACGACGCTCGATGTGGCGACCACCCTCGCCAGCGTGCTGACCTGCTCGCGGATCTCCGACCAGTTGAGGCCGCCGTTCATGTTCGGCCGGGGCACCGCTCGCACCAGCGGCGGCGAGGGCATGACGATCCACCGGCCGGCGAACCCTGACGAGAACATCGTCTCGGTCACCGCGCCGCCCAGGACGTGCGGCGGGATGTTCCCCACCATCGTCACGCAGCAGCGCGACGGGAACCGCTTGGTCGCCCTCGTGTGGCTCCCGATGTACCCGTCATACACGCCCAGCAGGATGCGCCTGGAACTCTCCTCCCAGCGCGCCGCGTCCTTGGTGAACAGCGTCGCCACCTCGTTCCACGACAGCAGCCACGACGGCGGGAAGTGCGTCTCCCAGTCATCGGCGTCCTCCTTGCTCTCGGCTGCGAGCAGCTCGACGATCCCGGCGTCGGTGGTGCGTATCAGCGGCTCGAACCTCAGCATGTCCTCGTCGGGCATGTAGGTGCGCGCATCCCTGATGGCCGAGCGCGCGTTGCTCATGGTCGAGGTCTTGGCACCGAGCGCCGACTGGCCGACCACCAGCTGCCACACATTGCAGAACTCCTCGTTGCTGAACCACGTCAGCCGGAGCTTCGGCGCGGCGATGGCCGAGACCACCGCGATGCCGGTGACCAGGTGCGCCTCGGGCGCGGCCTCGCCGACGTGCCCGAGCGTGTTGCACCACGTCTTGAGGAACCCGCTGTCGGGGATCACCAGCGCACGGTCCAGTCCGGCGCCCACTCGCTCTTGCGCTCGAGCACCCGCGGCCTGACCGCGGCCCGCTTGATCTGCCCGCGCACGACATCCGCCGCCTCGCGCCGGGGCAGCCCGGCCTCGACGCCGGCCGCGATCAGCGTGTCGCGCGCCGTAGGCTCGGGGAGCTCGCCGCCGGCCACCAGCCTCCCCGCCGCCCACGCGGCACCTGAGAGCGCCTGATTGCGCCCGGCACCACCTGACACCTCCTGCCAGAACCTCGAGCAGATCGCATCGAGGATGCGCTGCCCCGCGGCACCGGAGTCGAACGCCGGCCGCAGCCTGGCGCGCTCGGCCGCGATCTGACGGGCCCGCGCCTCGGCGGCCGCGTGCTCCTCGCGGATCGCCACGAGCTCAGCCTCGATCCGGTCAGCGCCGCGCGCGGCCTCGTCGGCCTCGAGCCAGTGGGCAGAGCACACGCCCTGCATGACCATCTGCTCGGTGCAGTGCGGCACGGAGCAGATGGTCATGCGCTTTCCCACGTCTTGGTGTGCTCCGAATGGCACCTCTCACTCACCGATCCTCCTCTCGCTCATCTGCATCCATCAGCAGCTGCACCGTCACCTCGGTGTTCCGCTCCTCGTCCTCGCACATCCCGATCACGTCGTCGCACACGCGCTCGACCAGGTACTTCTCGGCCACGCTCAGCCGCTCGGCCAGCTGCCGGAGCGGCGCGAGCATCTGGGTCATGTCGTCGACGAGGCCCGTCACCCCTCGATCTCCACGCCGGCGGGCTCCTCGCCGATGCGCAGCCGCTTCTCCGGCGCGCGGTCCATCCTGTTCCACGCTTCCTTCACATGCTCGACGTACCCGTCGCGCGCGGCGACCATCGGGACCAGCGCATCGCGCAGGCGCACGCTCAGGTTGAAGTCGCTCGACCATGCCTGCTGGCTCGAGCCGAAGGCCCGGTACGGGAAACGCCGCCACATCTCGCGGCTCATGCACGTCAGCGCGAAGCCGACGAAGCCCGTCCTGATCAGCTCACTCGGCCACGCAACGACGTCGGCGTATCGGTAGAAGTCATACGCGCCGGCCGACGGGATGCACCCCATCAGCGGCCGCTTGGTGATGTTCACCTCGGGATGCGTGAGATCGAGCCGGCAGTACCCGGTCACCACCGGCACGAGCGCCCCGTCGGCGTCGCGGGCGATGCCGAGCACGGCGTCGAGCGCGTCCTGCCCGACGACGCAGTCGTCCGACACCAGGCACAGGTGCGAGAAGCGGATCGACTCGTCGTGCACGATCGAGGTGATGACCTCGATCAGCTCCCATTCGGTGTAGTTTTGGAGCCACGCCTTGCGCACGTCGAGGGCGTCGAACGCCGCGATGCACTCGGGGATCTGCCGCGGATTCATAATGGCGAGGATCGGGTTGAAGGTGCTCACGACCCGACTACCTCGCGGTCGTCGTGGTCGTCCTCGCGGTCGTCCCACAGGCAGTCCTCGCAGATGCGCCCGGAATGGCCCACGGGCTCGCCGCATGCCAGGCAGCGCTGCTTGGCGTCGCTCATCGCGGTGGCCTCAGCGTCCAGATCAGGAGTGCTACGAGGAAGAACACCAACGCCCACATCACGCCGTCGTACATGGCTCGACCTTTCGCAGAGCGGCACACGCGATGGCGGCCGCGTCGATCTCGTCCTGCGTGCGGCCGGCGATCTCCGGCCACTGTCCCTCGGCCCACCTGCGCACCGGCTCCTTGCCCGCCTCCCGGATGCCGAGCAGCTGCCGCCATTCGCGTGGCTGGATCAACTCGATCAGCGCGTGGCCGAACACCCGCCAGGCGATGGCCTCGACGTTGCCGACCCAGCGCGCGTGGTCGACGGTGACCTTGCGGTTGAGGCCCGCGAACGGGGCCTCGACGAACACGCCCACGACATCGACGTCGGCGGCGTCGGCGGTGTGCAGCACGCCCACCAGCTCGTCGCGCACCGCGCTCAGCGCGTGCCGGCGGTCCTGGTCGTTTCGGTCCACGACGATCGTGCCGGTGGTGACCAGGCGCTCCTCGTCGGTGATCAGCGCCCAGCCGGTCACGCGCTGAGCGGCGTCGATGCCGAGGATCATCGGCTCCCCTCGATCCAGACCAGCATGAGGATGCCGAGCGCCGTGATCCACTGCGCCACGGTGGACAGGATGGCGGTCACGCGGTCTCCTTCCCCAGCATCGCGCGCAAGCGGCTCATCTGGATCACGTTCTCCTCGGCGTTGCGCGGATCGTGCTGCCGGCAGTAGTCCGACCCCCTGCGCGCGTAGCGCGTGCACGGCTTCCCCACGCCTGGGGCGTTCTTCTTGATCCCGGCGCACCTGACCCCCCGGGTCTCGCCATTCGCAAGTCTCAGTCGGCGACGGTGCGCCGGATCGCGTGAGAGTCCGTGCCGGAAGTTTCTCTCGGTCACCGTGTCGCTCCGCGTGCGGCGATTCCAGCCACGGTTCTCGAACAGCGAATACATCGCCATCGCCATCGCGTGCGGGCTGGTGTAGTCGGTGCCGGGGTGCACCTGCGCGCATGCCTCGCGCATTGACAGGCCGGACAGGTACAGCCTGCGGACCTCGTGCAGCTGCTCCTCCGAGCACTTCCAGGGATAGCCTGCGTTGCTCGAGCGCCGTTCCTTGCGCTGGTCGCCGAGCCGGTCGACGATGTTGGGGACCGTGTTGCCCCCCGTCTGCGTATCGCACCACAGGCACGTCCCGTCGCTGCGGCTCGGCTGGACCTTGCGACACCGCGGGCAGTGGGCATCGAGGCCGGGCTGCATGACGTCCGACGCCGGCTCGTGCAGGTCAAGCATGACCGTCAGCCGGTCGATCCACTGTTCGCTCATCCGCCCGATGCGCTCGGCCAGCATGATCTTGCTCGCGGCGGTGTCCGGCAGCAGTCCGAAACGCTCGCCGACCGCCTGGCTGAACGTCGCCAGTGTGATCTCGTTCTGCTCGCAGTGACGACGCACGGCGGCGGTGATCTGCTGCGAGGTCAACGGAACCCCTCACGCCTGACATGCCGCCAGTACCCGGCGATCACGTCGCCGCGCGCGATGTGCAGCGACCCGGCTGCCCTGGTCAGCGCCGTCGTGCGCGCGATCCCGTCGGCGCAGTAGGCCTCCACGGCGTGGAAGCACGCCTCGTCGAGCTCGCGGCGCTCGGTGCGCTGGGCCTCGGTCATGTTCACCACGGCGAGGAGCGCCATCAGAAGCATCCCCACGCGCTGAACCCGTACTTGCGCGCGAGCGCGAGGGCGTGAAACGCCTCCTCGGCCGGCACGCTGGTCGGCCACGGGTAGCCGGTGATAGCGCGGGTGGTGGCGAAGTTGCCGTTCCAGATCCCGAACGCGGAGCTGTAGGTGCCGTACAGCACGCCCCACTTCACGCGCCAGGGCGAGCCCTTGACCTTCGGGCCCGTGCCCATCTCGCACTCGGCGATCCGGTGGAGGGTCGCGTACTCATACGCGCTGGCCCGTGCCTTGAAGTCAGACCAGGTCGGCTTCGCCGGGTAAGCCTGCTTCGCACGGTGATCGAGGCACGCATTCTTGGCGTCGCCGTGATGCGACGCGCACGGCCTCGCCAGTGCGGGGGAGACGGAGAACCCCAGCACGCTCCCCGCAGCCGCGGCGACTCCCCACGCGGCGAACCTCAGCAGGCCCTTCGCATGTCGCGTCTCCCCGCTTTCGGGGGACGCACCACCACCTATCCCCGCACTGCCACCGGGGAAACGGCTCCGTTGGTCAGTGAACCAGCTCTTCTGATCGCTCACGCTAATCCTCCTGCACATAGGGGGTTTTGACTGCGAGTTTCTCCCCATCGGGCCTGATGTCTCCCCGACGTGCGACCATGTAGTCGGGCTCACGAAGGGAGACGGGGTGCCCGCACTGGTGAAGAAGTGCCGCCACAGCCGGGGAGAATGGGGAGAGTGCGCGTGCCAGTGGTACGCGGACTACCGCCTCGCCGGCGAACGGATCTACCGGCCGCTGGGCCGGGACCGGGCGCAGGCCCGGGCGGCCTACCGGGTCGTGCTCGCCGAGCTGGCGTCCGGCATCACCGGTATCAGCGGCGATCCGTCGTTCGACGAGGTCGCCGACCTGTACCTGTCGGCGTGCCGTGTGCGGGTGCGAGCGCAGTCGGTCGACCGCTACGAGGCGGTCCTCGCGCACGCCCGCCGCTACTTCGCCGGGGGCACCGCCTCGAGCATCGGCACGCCCGAGGTCGCCATGTTCGCCCAGGCGCTTCTCGCAAGCGGCCACGCGCGAAGCCACACGCGCATGATCGTCGGCCGGACGATCGCCGTCCTGCGCCACGCGGCCGAACTCGGGCTCATCAGCGTCGTGCCGGCCTCCCCGTCGGTCCTCGCGGATGCCACTGACGACGAGCCAGAGATCGAAGTGCTCACGCTCGAGGATGCCCGCAAGGTGATCGGCAGGCTGCCCGAGCCCGAGCGAAGCCTCAGTACCCTCGTGCTCTGGACGGGCCTGCGCGCATCCGAGGCACTGGCACTGCGGCCCGAGAACGTCGGCGACGCGGTCCTGCTCGTTCGCTCGACGCAGGTGCAGAGCAGGCGCACCAAGGGCGGCGAGGTCGTGACCAACAGGCCGAAGTCCCGCCGCGGCAGGCGCGACGTCGACCTGATCCCGCAGGCCGCCGAAGCCCTTGGCGGACTCGTCCTCCCGATTGACACCACCTACCGCCGGTGGCTCCAGCGCTGGCAGGGTGCCTGCAAGAAGGCGCGCGTGCCCGCGACCGGCCTGCACGCGCTCAGGCACACGAACGTCAGCCTGCGTTTCGCCGCCGGCCAGACGCTCACCTACATCGCCGACCAGGTCGGTGACAGCCCGCAGACGATCACGCGGCACTATGCCCACCTCCTCCGGGCGCAGACGCCTCCGCAGACCGATCTTCTCGCCGCCGTCGCGGCGGCCTGACCTCGCGGGCGAACGCACCGCTGCTCGGTGCGACACCGGGCCGCACGAGCTCCTCGAGCGACCAGCCCGGGACGTAGTAGCGCCCGTTTATGCGCATCGACACCACGCGGCGTCGACGGATCAGCGCGCGGACGAAGTCGGCCGAACGCCCCAGCACCTCAGCGGCCTCGGCCACCGTGAGCAGCTGCGCGTTCACCTCGTGAAGTCCTCCGGCCGGCAGTGCGGACACACGACCGGCAGTGACCACCTCCGCAGCGGCGTGCCGTCGGCCAGATGTGCCGATTGCGGGGTTGACGCCAGGATCGCGCCCTGCCCGCCGCAGTGCGCGCACTGCTGCCGGCGCTCGCGGATGCGCATGTAGGCCAGAAGGGACTGCCGGGCGTTCTCGGCGCGCTGCCATGTGGCAGTGCCCTCGGGTCGCCATCCCTTGTTCGGCTGCGGAGTATGCACGCGCACGCCGCCTCCTTCCCTAGAACGGGATCTCGTCCTCGCCCTCGGCCTTCTTGCTCTTGCCCTTGGCGACCTTCGCCACGGCCTGGAGCTCCGGCCCCTTCTTGGCGATGTCGTAGTTGTGGTACTCGCGCCCGGACTGACCGCGGCGCGGGCCCCGGTAGATGACGTACACCGACCAGCCGGTCGACGGCGGATCGTCCGCGGCGCTGCCGAGCTCGGCCTTGAGCACCGACCGGCTGAGCCGGAAGGTGAGCGTCCCGTCGCCCTGCGGGACGTCGTTGATCGTCACGTTCTCGACCAGCAGCTCCTCGGTGTCACCGAAGTCGGTCGTGACCGTCTGATGTGCCGGGTCGGCCACCGTCCCGGCGAACCAGTCGCCGACCTCGGTGAGCCCGATCCAGTCGCCGCCGCTGCCCTTGGCCTGCGCGCGGAGTGCGGCGATCGTGTCTGCGTCCATGCTTCCCCGTTTCCTAGCTTCTGACCTGAGCGGCCGGCAGCGGTGCGTAGACCGCCCGCCACTCCTTGTTGTTCTTCACCGCCCACAGCCGCCTGGCGGCCATGAACCACTCAAGGGCGTTCGCGTCGGCGGCCACCGGCACGACATACGCGCTTTCGGGCCTGACGTGGAACACCACCGCCCCGTCGACCTCGGGCATGTCGATGACCGTGCCGTCGTCGCCGGTGACGAGCTTGTCGGCGTGCACATAGGCACCGCCGATCTGCGCGGCCATGTCCTCGTAGACCCCGCGCGATGTCTTGACGTCGGCCACCAGGCGCCTGCGCCCGCGGCCGGGGACGAACATCTCCACGATCAGGTCGAGCGTGCCCGCCCACTCGAGGCCCGGGCTCAACCCGTACACCGTGCACTCCGAGTGAATCGGCTCGACCTCGTACTCGGCCATCAGCCCGCGGAGGTTCTGGACGATCAGCTCGGCGGTCGGCGTGAGATCCGGCTTCTCGGTGCCCTTGATCTGCGCCTCGAGGTACTCGTGGACCATCGTCCCGGCCTGCCCGGCCTCATCGAGCTCCGAGCGCCATGCGGTCTTGATCGCCGAGAGCGCCATCTTCTCGTCCTGATCGACCAGCGCGGCCAGCGCTCCCGACTTGTGCATCTCAATCGCGCCCTTCGCCGCCCGGTCGACCTTCCAGTTGGCGATGGCGGGCTTGTCCACCACGCCCAGCACGGTCGTCACCGACGGCACCCACATCTCCGCGTCGGCCGGCGGTGGCGGCCACGGGTACAGCCGCGGGCCCCAGCCGTTCTTGGTGGCGTTCCTGGGGGGTGCCATCACGCTCCCCGTTCCGGCGGGAGCAGGGGCGAGCGCTCCCGAACGCGCTCTAGCCCCTGCTCACCGACCGCGGACGTAGCCATCGCCCGGCCGCAGGGAGTTGCGGCCATGATGCGGGGGACGTCGATGACCTGCGCGCCCCGCGCGCGCCCGGTTGCCCGGGGGAGGTGCCGCTCCATGAGAACGGCGGCCGTCGGCTCGAACGTCTGACCGGCCCTCGCGCTCAGTGCGATGCGCGGGGTCTTGTGCCGCCGACCGGCGGCCTCGGTGTGGGTGCTCATCCGAACACCCGCTGGATGAGCTCTGCGAGGTACGGCCCGGTGTAGTCGAGTGTGTACCTGGTGGAGAGGAACACCGCGAGCATCGACGCCACGATGATCCACATGAGAAGGGTCGCCGGCGTCAGCGCGCGCTTGCGGCCGCGGTGGTGGCGCCTCACTGCGCACCGCCCCAAACGTGCTTCTGGACAAGGTGCTCAGGCACACCGCGATCAAGCAGCATCGTCGCAAGGCGGTCAGCCGACAGCAGTGGCGACTGGGTGTAGTGTGGCCGCTGGCCGCTAGTGCGTGCTCCATCCCTTGTGCGCAGCAGCGATGCAAGCGCAGCGGGCAGGGGCGGGACGTCGGTTAGCGAAACAAGCTCGCGCTGCGCGACCCATGACCGTGTCACGCCCGACGGCATGAGGGACGGCGGTGCGACCACGTTCTCACTCTTGATCTCGAGGCCGGGAGCCAACAGACCCGGACCATCTTCCGTGCGCACGAAGTAATGCACCCCACGCGCGGTTACTGCGCATGGCATCTGCTCAAGATCCGCGTGGGACACGAGATCCTCAAGGGCGTCAGCGCCATCGGATGAATCAACGTCTATGACCGCCAGGCCGATCGCCCTGAGACGCAGCCCGATGTTGGCCGGATGCCCTTCACGCTGCAAGTGCGCGAACGTCGCCTCGGTGGCGTCCGGGTCCGCCGTGATCATCTGCCAGCCACGGTGCCGCGGATGTTTCCCTGCACTCCGGCAGTGTTCGCCCAGCGGGCACGAGCAGGCGCCGCCTGGCGCTATGCCCCACAGTGGGATGACCGGAATGCCCATCTGCGCGTAGCGGGCTGCGTGGCGCCTCATCCGAACAGCGTCCCGTGTTGCGCGAGCGCGGCCGCTTCGGCCATGCCCCGCGCCAGGCTGATGTCAACCTGAGCGACGTGGGCGTTGATGCGAGACTCGGTCGCGGCCTGATCCCACGGCTCGCCGGTCTCGAACGAGTCGAGCGCGTCGTCGAGGTATCGCGCGGCCTCGCGCAGCCGGCTCGATGCCCGCAGGAGGTGGAGCCGGGTCTCAGTCCTTATCCGCTCGTGGCTCATCGTTCTCCCTTCGTGAGCCCCTGTATCCGATGACAAGGTTAGCGGTCAGAACGCTAACTCCTGCATCGGACGACATAGGTTTTCACGCATCTAGCGGGAGAACCGTTTGAGATGTGAACTTGAGGTAAGCGTCATCAGAACGCGAAGCGCGTTGCTGTACGATGACCACTGAACGAACGGCTAAGGGAGACGCCGTTGTCGTTAGGGGCGATGATCCGGCAGGCGCGTGCTGACGCGCAGATGTCGCAATACGAACTCGCCGACCGTGTTGGCGTGCGAAACTCGGCCGTCTCGTCGTGGGAGCTCGGGAAGGCCAACCCCAGCCCCGAGAACATGGTCAGGCTGATCGACGTGCTCGGCCTGGACGCGGACGAGGCGGCCGCGGCCTACCTCGACGCCTTTCGCCGCTAGTCCTCCCGCATCAGGCGCCGCATCGTCGCGGCGTCCGCGATCCAGTCACGCCCGATCGGCGTGAGCACCAGCGCCTCGCCGTTCTGCTCGATGACCTCACACACCCGCGCAATGGCACCGACGGCGTCGTCCATGCGAGCAGCGGGGTCATCTTGCGGGTTGATCATCCGCACGTCCGATCTGACGCGGGAATCCCGGGGAGGTCCGGGGAGACATCATACAGCGGGGGGGGGGGTATTCAAGGGTAAACCGTAATCTTACGTCGCGCGCGACGGAACGCCATGTACGCCCACAGGTCCGCCAGCTCCTCCTTCGCGTTGTCGGTGAACCACGGCTCGTCGCGGCTGGCCCAGTCGCCGGCGAAGGTGTCGCAGCCCTCCTCGTAGCGCTGCCTGACCATCTCCACCAGCTCGCTCGGTGGCTCCTCGACCAGCGCGAGAACGTCCTGCCAGGCGTCCTCGAGGTTCTCCTGCACCTTCGGCCACAGCGCGCGCGCCTCAGCTGGTCGCATCATCGGACCCGATCATCTCGGCGAGGTTGCGCAGCTTCTCCTCGCGTGTTGCGTGCACCGGATGGCGCAGCACGTCGGCGTCGATCAGTTGCAGCACGGCGTCAAACCCTTTCGCGTCGAACGGCCGGACCTTGGCGCCGGCCTTGATCACCTCGGCGAGCACCTGCGCGCGCGGCGACAGGTGCGCACGACCGAGGCGGAACTCGTCGATGTAGAAGCGCACGGCCGCTAGGCGGCGAGTGCGGGCTCCACCACGCGCCCCTGGTGGTACTTGATCCACTCAGGGACGATCCCGACGACCGAGCCGTCGTCGCCGAGGCGCAGCTTGACGACCCACGCGCCGACCGCGGGTTGCAGGCCCAGCCTGACGAGCAGGTCGGTCTGCCACTCGAAGCAGCCGGCGAGCAGTGACGGCACGCTCCGGTGCTCGAACCACCCGGCGACGTGGTAGTGCCCGTGGATCAGCAGCGCGGGCTTGCGGCCGGGTGGCAGGCCCTCGATGTAGCGCTGCGGCTTGTAGCTGATCGCGTACCCGCCGCCGCCGCGGCCGTGCACCATCGTCGCGTGGGCGCCGTTCGGCAGCTCGACGCTCCCGTGGTACGCGCCGCAGTAGACGAAGTCACGGCGTCGGTGGCACACCGCCTGCACCGGGTCGGCACCGATCCTCCCGGCCTCCCCCTCGATGTCATGGTTGCCGGCGATGATGTAGGTCGTCATCCCGCTGATGCGCGGGTAGACCTCCACGGCGTAGTCGACCTGCTCCTTGTAGGTGTGCATCCCGGGGAGCAGTCCGTTGGCGACCTGGCCGCGATAGATGCCGACGCCAGCGACGAGATCGCCGGCGTGCAGGACCGTGTCGATCCCGCGCGCCTCGAACTCCGCGTAGGTCGTATGCAGCTCGTCGAGCGCCTGCTCGCGGCTGCCGATGTGCGTGTCGGACACGATGCCGAGCGTGATCTCGTCGCCGGAGATACGCAGGCGCGTCACGTTCACCGATGCCGGTGGGAGCTTGTTGAGACGGACGGTGCCCGGCTGATTCTCGTCCTCGTCAACCCGGAAGCCCTCTTCCTGCAAGCGACCGATGACCTCGCGTGCGCGTCGTGGCGAGACGTCCATCGCATCCGCAAGCGACTCGATGGTGACCGATTCCTTGCTCCGGTCCAGGAAGTCGCGCGCCATGTCGAGCATGTGATCGAGGCCGGCGTCGGTGTTCTGCACGATGGCCGGAACCAGCGGCAGGTCGAGCCGCTTCGTCCAGATCCCCAGCGTGCGCTCGGAGACTCCGGTCGCACGCGACACTGCCGCAAGCGTGCCGTGCTTGGCGAGCATCTCGCTGAGCTTGTCCCGGTCGCGGTAGTACGGCACCTCGCGCTCGGACTGTGATGGCGGCGGAAGGTCCGGCGCATCCTCGCGCAACGACGACCCGCCGGCGGTACTGCGCGAGAGCGGGATGCCGTGCTTGCGCGCCCAGTGGTGAAGCGTGGACGGTGTGACGTCACCGCTCGCGGTGGCGACGGCGACGCATGATCCGTGCTCGCGTATCGCCTCCAGGAGAAGGTCACGATCCCACCACCACGGCTGGTTGGCAGCGATCGGACGACCTACTGCTGGACGTCAGTGGGCGCGGCCGGAAGCTCGTCCACGAGCTCCGACGAGATCACGGGAACCGGCTCCGCGTACATCGTCTGCACCATCGCCTGCATCTGCCGGCCGAGAACGACGACGACGCCGAGCACCGTCGCGCACGTCGCTCCCCATTGCCAGGGGAGAGTGCTGAACACCGGAGCCAACGCGGCCGCGACTGCGCCGATGAGCCCGATCCATGATGCGGGCCCGAACTTGACGGACTGATTCACAGGGTCATTCCTTTCGTCAGGTGGTCTTGCCGAGCGCCTCTGGCGCTCCTTGAGATCCGGCCTCGTGCCGGACGCGGGAGAACGGGCGAAGCTGCCGCCCCAGGCGCCGCTCGAGCACGGCTTTCGCGTCCTGCCGTCCGATCTCGTCGAGCCACGGGCCATAGACCCTGCGGCCGAGCTCGAACCCGTACCTGCCCTTCACGCGCACCCGCCGGGCCAGCGCCCGCTTGCCCGGCGCGAGGCCCGCGATGACCTTCTCGCGCTGCTGACGTGTTCGCCAGGGCCCGTAGAGCTTGGGGACGGCCTTGACGTCCTCGAGGAAGTAGACGCGCTGCGGCGTGTGCCTGCCGTAGCGCAGCTCCGGGGAGACCACAATGGTCGCGCCGGCGAGGCTGCGCACGCGGCGCGCGACCGAGTCGGCGGTGTTCCCGCCGATCGTCGCCCAGGTGTTCGCCGCGCCGCGGACGGGCGCGACCAGGATCTCGACGTGCGTGCCGCACCACACGATAAGGGCACCCGGCACGGGCGTCGTGGTCTCGTAGCCCTTCATCCGCGCGTTGGTGCAGATCGCCGCGGTTGACGGATTGCTCACGTCGGTCACGTCACTCTCGCGCAGGATTCCCGACGCGAAGCACCCGCACCACGGCACCGGCCCGATGGACGTGCCCCGGCCCATTCCCCAGTAGCGCTGCCACTGGTCGATCGGCCCGCCGTAGTCGGTGTTCGTGCCCTTCTCGCGCACGCCGATGTAGCGGGCGGCCGTAGCCACGACCCGCTCGTTGGCAGTCATGTCGTGCTCCCTTCCCAGCGACTAGATGACGTCGCTGTCGTCGATGTAGAAGCTGCCCTCGGCTGCCGCCTTGGCCGAGCCCTCTCCCGCCCATCGGTACGAGTGCTTCCCGGCCTGCGTGCTGGTGAAGTCGGCGGTGTAGATGCCGGTCGCCGTCTTGGTGACCGACGGCGTCGAGGTGGTCTCGTCGGGCAGCTTCACCGTGCAGACCGGCGTCGGCGATGGATCGGTGGCGACGCCTGAGACGGTGAAGGTGGCCGTCAGCCGGATCACGTTGCCCAGCATGTAGTGGTTGGGGTTTGGCATGCTCAGCCTCCGAGGGTGTCGGCGAGAGCGAGGTCGCCGGTAGCGGTGTCATCTGTCGTGGTGCCGGCGCGCTGGACGTCCGCGAGCGACGCGACAGCGGCAGCGACCTCGAGCAGCTGCACATCCGTCAGTCGCGCGTCGCGCAGTCCGATCAGCGCAAGCGCCACGTCTGCGGACGCGACATCGAAGGAGCGAAGGCCGTCGCCGGTAATCAGCAGCGCGCGAGGCCGGTCAGTCGCGGCGATCGAGGCGGAGTCGGCATCGACGACCGGCGCAAGCGCGCGTTGTATGTCCTGGTCGTCGGCGCTGGCGATGATCTGCTCGAGCAGCGCGGCCTGCGCGATCGCGGCTTCGCCGAGCGAGACCCGCCCGGGGACGTACACCTCGGGGACCGAGCCGATGGCCTGTGCGACGGCGGCGATGGCCGCCAGCGTGATCGAGAGCGCCGGAGCGGCCGCGGCAGCGGTCGCCGGTGCCACTGGCGCCGGGACACGGGTCTCCGGCGTGACCTGGGGAGCGGTCGCTGCGGCGGTCGCCGGCGCGGACACTGACTCGACCGTGAGGTCGATCTGCGCGACCGGAGCAGCCGCGGACGCTGTCGCCGGGCACGCTGACGCAGTGAGCGTGATGTCGTTCTCGATCGCCGGGGACGTGACCGCCGCGGACGCGGAGGATGCCGGTGCCGGCATCGACACGACAGGCGCAGGTGCGGAGATGTCCGCCGAACTCGCGCCCGCGACGCCGGGGAGAACATGCGACGGGACAGGCGCCGCCACGGCGCCGGTCGCAGCGGCCGCGGCGGGAGCGACGACCAGCGAGGCATCCGGGCCCGTCGCGGCTGCCGTTGCCATGCCAGCAGGTGCGGCGACCGACACGACAAGGCCGGGCACGGTGCTCGCGGCACCTGCGTCGGCGGCCGGTGCGGTGATCTCCACGTCGCCGCCGGTGCCCACGACCGGCGCCTGGGCGCTTGCCGTTGCCTCCGCCGGCGTGGCCGCAACGGTCAGGTCGATGTCCACCGCGGGAGCAGTGGTGGCGGCCTCGGCCGCAGCCGCAGGCGGTGCAGCCGCGATGGCGACGCCTGGTGTGCCCCCAGCGCCAGTCGCACCGGCGGACGTCGCGCTGACCGTCACCTCGAGCGTCGGCGACGTGGCATCCGCCTGCGCTGATGCGACCGCCGCCGCCAGCGTGACGGAGAGCGCCGGCGCGGTTGCGTCGGCGTCCGCCTGACCGGACGGTGATGCGACCGAGACCACAAGCACGGGCGTCGCGCAGTCGGCGCTCGCCGTCGCAGCCGGCACGACGAGCGTGGTGTCCATGCTCAGCGCCGGAGCGGTCGCGGCAGCGGTCGCCGGTGCGGGGGTGCCCGACACCGACACCGACACGCTGAGCGCCGGAGCGGTCGCGGCAGCGGTCGCGTCGGCTGCGACGCCGGTGACCGACACCGACACGCTGAGCGTCGGTGCCGTCGCGGCAGCGGTCGCGTCGGCTGCGACGCCGGTGATGTTGACGTCCGCACCCTGGTCGCCGGGGTACAGCGTCGAGCCGGGATAGACCGACCCGGACGGATAGAGCAGCGCCATCGTCTAGTCCGGCTGCTTGATGATGACGGCCTGCTGGAAGGTGTAGTTGTTGTTCACGTTGCCCGAGACCAGCGTGAGCTCGATCAGGTTGCTCGCCGTGGTGTTGATCGAGGTCTGCGCGGTGTTCGCCACCACCGGGCTCGTCGCCGAGTGCAGGTTGAAGATCGAGCCGTACATCGTCCCGCCCGAGCCGGTGGTGCGGATGGTGACCATCGCGTCAATCACGCCGGCGACGGCCGTGGCGGCGCCGGGGATGCTGGCCGTGGCGGCGATGGTGCCGGTCAGGGTCGTGGTGCCGATCCTGACGCGCGCGGTGGCCGTGGCGCCGTTGGTGCCGGCGCGCGTGTAGTAGGCGCGAATCCGCCACACGTCGCCGGCCGCGTAGGTGTCGGCCGGGATCGAATACGAGATGACCTGCGTCTCGGTGTTGGCGATGGCGCTCGTGGCCGTTGTGCGGACGGCGACCTGCTTGGCCGCGAGGCTGATGCCGGTCTCCATCACGTCGAGGTTGGCCGCGTTGATCGGCGTGCTCGTGCTGGGCGAGTCCGCCCAGTTGACCTTGACGTAGGTCATCAGGCGGCGGTGATCTTCATCACTCCGTCCGTCGCGTCCCACGCGATCGAGAACGTGCCGGAGCTGACGGTCTGATCCGCGCCGAAGTCGACGTACCCGAGCAGCGGGGACGTCGAGCCGACGCCGGTGTCCTTGTAGACCACCGCGTAGCGGGCGGTGAACGACGCGGACGACCAGGAGGTCGTCGCTGCCCGGAGCGACATGACGTTGCTCGCCGTGTCGTAGTTGACGCTCTTGGTGCCCAGCGTCTCGCCGCCGGTGGTGTACCCGTTGCCGTTGGCGACTTCGTTGGTGATGTCCGAGTAGAAGTCGTGCGCGTCCTGGTCGGGCGAATACGAGCTGGTGGTCAGCGCCACCTTGATCGTGTCAGTCGCCCAGTCAACGCGGCGTGCCGAGGTCGTGCCGTACTGGCCCTCGAGCGCCCTGCCGTACCACTTGGCCGAGATAGCCATGTGTCAATGCCTCCTTGGCCCGTCGGCCCGGTGGATTAGAGGAAGTACCCGATGACGGCGCCGAGGATCACCAGGAACGAGCCGGTGAGCAGCGCCCACACGCGAGCGGAGATCGTCGCGCTGCGCTCGGTGTCGTCGTCGTGATGCGAGTCGGCGATGCGCGCGCGGATCTGGAGCTCGCCGACTTGGTTCTCCAGCTTGCCGACCCGGCCGTTCTGCGTCTTGACCTTCGCGTCCAGGGCCTCGAGCCGGTCGCCGACGCGGACGAGCGCGCCCTCCATCAGCGCGTTATGGCGCGCGTGCTCGCGCTCGATGTCGCCGAGGCGGTCGAAGATGGCCTCTAGGCGATCAATGCTCATGCCGGCCCGATGTCCTCGACCAGGATGTAGCCCGGCGCGGTCGCCACTTGCGTGAGATCCACGGTGCCAGCGCTGGTGGAGATGCGGCCCTTGCGCGTGATCGAACCGGAAAGGCCGGTCTCGATCACCTGGATCATCACGGCGAAGAAGTCGCTCGTGGCGAAGGTGCCGTTCCACTGCTGCTTGTCGACGTTTGATGCGTCGGTGATGCGCACGACTACCGTTCCGCCGCTGGTTTTCTGCTGGCAGTACGGCAGGTAGATCGTCGTGCGGTAGGTGCGCGACGATGTTGCCGTCCAGGTCGCCGCGGTCATGCTGGTGATGTCGGCAACCGTGGACACGCCAGTCTGATTAGCCGTCACCAGGTTGTAGTAGACGACCCCGCGCGGGAGATAGTTGAAGTTGGTAGCAGTGAGGACGTCGCCGGTCGAGACCTGCGGCGTCGTGGTGGTCGCGCCCATCGGCAGCTCCTAGTAGGTCAGTCGTGAGTAGGTCTGCTCGACCCAGGCACCGGAGACGCGCTTGTAGTAGCGGCCGGTGTCGGACTCGAGGATGAAGTCACCGTTGGTCGGCGACGAGGGCCGCGAGGCGTTGGTGCACACGGTGTAGGTGACCGTTCCGTCCGGCGGTGCGAACGTGCCCTGCGTGCTGCTGCCGAATACGAAGGGCAGCGCCGTGCCGTACTCGCTCAGGGTGAACGTCGTCACGAAGCGATTGCCGCCGTCGGCGATCTCGACGTCGATGCCCTCGATGATGTAGTCGCCGCTCGTGCCGGCGTTGGCGTCGGTCACCGTCACGCGATCCTGGAGCTCGAGCGAGAGCATCTGCGTCACCGCGGCGGCCGGCCCGCCGTCCATGTCAATCGTGACCGGCGCTGCGAACGAGCTGCGGATGTTCACGATGAACTGCCCGAGGTTGAGCGCCTGCGAGTCGCTCGAGACGTATTCGGTCTCGATCTCCTGCCCGTCGATGACACCGAACGTCCTGACGCTGACGTCGTTCTTGGTGACCTGCGTCGTGCCGTTGGCGAGCGTGTTCGGGCTGGTGCCAGCGGCGCCCGACTGATACCGCCGGGTGACCGCCTGCCGGTTGACGAGATTGTCCAGCTCGAATCCCGGCTGGCTGGTCAGCGCGTAGGTCGTGAGCGTCGTGGTCGATGACGTGCGACGCGAGCGGCTGTTGCGCTCCTCGTAGGTCGCCTTGCCGTCCTTCGAGATGAACAGCACCCCGCGCTCGGCCTCGAGGAGCTCCTGGATGATCGCCAGCGCGCTCTTGCTGCCGTCGGCGTTTCCCACCGTGATCGTGTCGCCGGTGTCGAGCGCGCCGGTGCGCCTGGTCCCGTCGGCCTTGATCCCTCCCTGCCACAGCGCGCGGTCGTTGAAGTCAATGGCGTCGAGCAGCTGTCCGATCCGCCCGCCGGTGGTGCTCGCGGTCCAGCTCATGCCAGCCTCGCCAGGCCGCTGCGCGACACGGAGCCGTCGGTCGCCGATGTCACGTCGGCTTCTGTCCCGTCGTCCGGGGTGTAGGAGTCCGAGCCCGTGCCGCCCTCCGTGGTCGACAGCGCCGGGTCGAGCGGGTTGGTGCGCGACAGGAACATCATCAGGTCAACGCAGGACAGGTGGCAGACCCCGGTCGCGTAGTCGAACCGGGCCGAGCGCAGGAACCCCCAGAACAGGCCGTGGGTGGTTGATGTGTTCGGGTCGGTGGCCCGAATCCTGATCGGTCGCATCGGGACGAACCCCGGGGCGTTGGCCGAGTTGAGCAGGCTGCTCTTGTTCGCGGGATTCCAGTAGGCACGATCCGACGGGCGCATCACGTCGATCTCGGCGGTGCCGGCGTTCATCTGCGCGAGCAGGTCATCGCGCCCACGCTTGATCCTCACCGACAGGACATCGGCCGAGACGTCGTCGTATGCGCCGTTGAAGAATGTCGAGTAGGCGTTGCCGAACACATCCGCGGTCTGCACCACTCCGCTGATGGTCTGGAAACTCGTGTACTCGAACACGATGAGGCCGGCCTGCGCCGAGCTCCACCCGATGCTGACCTCGAACGTCGGAACAGCCACGGATCAGACCGCCAGCCTCACGAGGCGGTCGAGCTCGGGACGCAGCACGCGGGCGGCGTCCCGCGCGTCCAGGACGCCGTTGAACGTCAGGTTGATGACCGGCCCGCCGGATACTCCCGACGCCTGGAGCATCTTTCGCGCCCGGCCGCTGTCGAGCGGGATGACGGCCTCGCGGCCCGCCTCGCCGATCCTGGCGACCGTGTCGCCGGTGACGATGCCACCCTTGGCGAGCTGGATGTTGTACCTCGGGGCGTTCGCCTTCTTCCATGCGCCGAGCTTCTCGGAGAGCCACTTCGAGCCGCCGTTCTTCGTCGTCGGCGCGTCGCCCTTGTGCGCGTCCTTCCACTGCTTCGTCAGGGTTGCGCGAACGCGGCCCACCGCGGCTTCCCAGTCGGACTGGCGTGCGCCCGGCAGCGGGTTGGCCGTCGTGCCGGCGGTCTGTCCGCCGAGCGCGCCTTCGATGATCTGCGTGACCGGCGCCATCGCATCGCGGAACGCGGAGATCCAGTCGGTGCCGAACATCGCGCCCATCTCACGACCGGCGTCGCCGCCGAGCAGCGCCTCGATCTGCGTCTTGAAGGTGTTGGCGTCGATCTCGCCCTGCTGGAAGCGGTTGGCGAGGCTCTTGACGGCCTCCTCGTCGCCCTTGATCGCGGCGTCGATCGCAGCCTGCTGGCGGTCGATCTCCCGCTGCGCATAGAAGTCGGCGAGCGCGTCACTTGCCGCCTGGCGTTCCGCCTCGGTTGCCTCCTCGTCGTCGTTGAGTCGCTTCACTTCATCCTTGAGCGCGTTCTCCTGCTTGAGCATCTGGCGATCGGCCAGTGCCTTCTGCTTGGCCCTGAGCGACATGCCCGCCGCGAAGCCCGTCCCGGCGTCGGAGAACGTGTCGCCGTTGGCGGTGAAGCCGCTCATCCCGGCGTACTTCTCGCCCTTGTATTGCCCGAACATCGACGAGAGCCCGGAGACGGCCGAGGCGGCCGACTGGCGCAGTTGCGTGAACGCCTCCTTGGTGGCCTTGCCGACGACCTTCCTGGCCGTGGCCTTGAGCGCGTCACCCTTCCTCTCCATGCCGACCATGATCCCCTCGACGATCGGCTCGCCGACACCGCGGGCGAATACGCGCGAGGGTGAGCCGATACCGAGCAGGCCGCCGACGAAGTCCTTGAGGCCGGGGACGTACTCGCCGAGCAGGCTGAGCAGGCCGCCCCACGATCCGGTCACGCCGGCCTTGATGCCATCGACAATGGCCTTGCCGATCTCCTTGAACCCCTCCTTGACGAGCCCCCACAGCGCGCCCGGGATCGCCTTGATCTTCCCCCAGATCCACATGCCGATGTCCGCGATGACATTCGCCTTGGCCTTCATGCCCTCCCAGATGGCGTCGCCGAGCTTCTTGAACCCGTCCTTGACGAGCCCCCACAGCGCGCCCGGGACGGCCTTGATCTTCTCCCACACCCAGCTGGCCAGGTCGGCGATCGAGCCGACGCCGGCCTTGATGCCGTCCCAGATGGCCTTGCCGACGAGCTTCATCAGGCCCCAGGCCGTCTGCGCGAGGTTCTTGATCGTCGAGGCCAGCCCGGTCACGAACCCGACGACGATCTGCTTGAGCCCGCCCCAGAGCATCCCCCAGTCGCCCTTGAGGATTCCGGCGAACACCTTGACCACGCCGCCGATCACGTTCATGGCGAACTTGACGCCGGCGACCAGCTGCGAGAGCGCCGGTCCGACCACCGCCCAGATCTGCGGCCAGTATTCGCGGAACACGCCGTAGATCGCCACGACGGCCTCCCCGATGCCCTGCCCGATCTCGCGGAAGGTCGGCAGCAGGTTGGCGCTGAACCAGTCCCACACCTGCTTGGCGATCTGCTGCATCTTCGGCCAGTTGTCCTGGAAGAACCTGGTCACGCCGCGGATGGCCGCGGTCAGCGCCGGCAGCAGTGCCGCCGCAAGCGGGACGACGGCGCTGACAAGGCTCTGGGTCAGATCCTCCCAGGCTCGCTGCGCTCGTGCGACCTGCCCCGGGACGGTTCGGCCATAGGCCGCGGCCGAGCCCTTGGTCTGCTTCTCGAGCTCGCGCAGGATGAGCTGCTGCGCTTCGGCCTTGCGCCCGGTCTCGACGAGCGACTTGATGACGCCCTTCTGCTTGGCGCTGAACGTGACGCCGACGCGGGTCAGCGCGGTGACGCCCTTCTCGGGCTGCTGAAGCGCCTTGCCGACCATGATGGTCGAGCTGTTGAGATCCTTGTGGAACGCGACACTGAGATCCATCGCGGCGCGCGTGGCCCGGTCGAACATCTTGTCGGGGCCCTTGTTGCTGATCGCCGTGAAGGTGAGCAGGAGGTTCTGGGCGGACTGGATGGCGTCGTCCTGGATGCCGGTCTGCTCCTGCAACGCCGAGGCCATGCTCTCGATGTGCCCCTGCGTGACGCCGGCCGCGTTGCCGGTCGACTTGAGCGCTGCCGCGGTCTGCGCGGAGACCTTCTGCTGCTCGCTCATCTCATCAATGCCGGTGCGGAACGCGCTCACCAGTCCTTGCCCGATGGCGAACGTCGCGCCCGCTGCGGCGCCGGTGAGCAGTCCCATGCCGACCGCGCCGAGCTTGCTGCGCTTGCCGAAACGCGACGCGGAGTTGTCCGCCTGGCGGAACGCGCGGCTGAGGCCCGAAGCGTCGCCGACAATGGCAACCTCGACCTTGCGGACAGTGCGCGCCATTACCTGTTCTCCCGATTCATCATCTTGAGGTCGTGACCGATCTGCTCGATCTCATGCGCCGTGAACAGCTCCATCTCCCACGGCCTGATCCCGTACAGGCGCATCAGGCCGGCGTTCCACCAGGTGCGGGGGTCGTCGGGGTCGGGGTCTCCTGGTCGCCGCCTGCGGACTCGTCGGCGTCCGTCGGGGCGGCGTTCGTAGGGCCCTCGTCCTCGACCTCCACCCTGATCGCGCCGAAGTCCAGATCCTCCAGCCGGTCGATGTCGACCTGCTCGCCGGCGCGCTCGGCTGCGATCAGCGCGATGCACACGATGACCTCCGTGTCGACGGCCATCAGGGCGTCCTCGATCTCACCGGCACGCAGTCCGGTGATGCGCTTGATGGTGCCCATCTCCCGGTAGGTGTAGGAGGTCGGCAACGGGTAGCGTCGCTCGCCCTGCGGCCATGCTATGACGACTTCGCTTGCCACGAGCGTCCTTTCGGTTAGAGGTCGTTCTTGCTGAGGAAGGTGTCGAGCCAGTGCTCGAGAGCGCGCTCGGTTTCCGGCAGCGCGTTGATCACGCCGGGGTACAGGAAGGCGCGAGGTCCGAACTCGCCGAACTCGCCGACCTTTCCGTAGATGGCGCCGTATTGCTTGCGCAGCCTCGCGCCGGTCTTGCTCCGGTTGGTGATGCGCGTCATCCCGCGGCGGTGCAGCTGCACGTCGCGCCCGCCGTATTCGTAGATCGCCGGGTAGGCGAATCCGCCCCGGGTTGCCTTGGCGCGGATGAACACGCCCATCTGGGTGACGGCGGGCGTGATCTTCCTGACCAGCTCGCCGGTGTCGACGAGCCCCTTCATCCGGGCCTCCATCTTCGCGGCGTTGGCCGCTGGCCCGGCGGCGTCCTTGAGGCCCTCGCGGACCTCCTTCTTGGCGGTCTTGCTGACCTTGTTGAGATCCCGCTGCAAGGCGGCCAGACCTTCAACCGAGAAGGTCCAGCCGCCCGCAGTGGTTGTCAGCGCGTTCCCTGGGGAACGACGACGTGCCATGATTAGGAAGCGGTGTCCGACGTCATGTAGTTGATGACGATCGGGTCGGTGCTCCCGTCGTAGAGAACCTTGAACGGGATCTCCTGCGTGAGCACGTCCGGCCCCTTGATCTGCGGGTCGCCGCCGGCGTCGAACCGGGCCTTGGCGATGTCGATCTCGATGTAGGGGTAGGTCGAGCCCTCGATCGCGGTCGCCGCGGTCCACTTCGCGTTGATCGCGGCCTGCGTGTCGGCCGTGAAACGGGTGTACGCGGTCAGGTCGAGGAACTCCATCGTGATCGAGCCGGTGATCTCGGTCATGCCGGCGAGGATCGGCTCGCTCATCGTGGCGCCGCCCAGGAAGTACCTGTCCGACTTGAGGTTGTTGTTGACCTCGACGGAGATGTCGGTGACCACGGCGACGGTCGACCCGGCGACCTTGACGACGCCCTGCGTCCAGTAGAACTGCTCATAGGCAGCGGCCGAGCCGGTCGTCGGATAGGTGGCCGTCGCAAGCGACTGCCCCGTCGTCATGTCCTGGCCGACGAATGACACGTCGGCCTTGAGGATCTCGTCGACCGACGAGCTGAGCGAGATCGTGTCGCAGCGCATGCCGAGAAAGCTGAACGGCTGGACGGTGCCGGAGACGTCCGGCCGGCCGACCTGCACGGTGAGCGACGTGCCGTAGATGTCGCCCAGGGTGTGCGCGTGGAGCCGCGCGAGCGTGGCGCCCGACGGCGTCGAGATCGACGAGCTGCCGAGCGCGTGCTTGAGCACGAGCCCGAAGCCCTTGGTGGCGGGCTCGAGCGTCACGGAACCCTCGACGCGCTTGTGTCCCGGCGCGTAGCGGTCGGTGCGGAGCACCCTGTTGTTCGCACGCAGGCCCGGCGACTCCACCCTCTCGATCTGATACTCGAACGACTCCTCGATGAACTCAAGGAAGCGGGTCGGGGTCTGATAGGTACCGAACGTGCTGCTCTCTGCGAGACCCATCTGGGCCGCGAGCGCTGACCTGATGGCCATGTGTTACTCCTCCTCGGCCTTTGGGGCCTTCTTGGTGGTCTGCTTCGGAGCGGCCGGCTCTTCGTCCGCGCTCCATTCCCCGTTCGCCAGGAGAGACTTGGCGATGTCCTCGGGGAATGTGGTCGGCTCGCCGTGCATCGCCGACACCACGCGCCCATCGGCGAGCGGGACATCGACGCCGTCGTGCGGGCCGTGGTAGGTGATCTTCACGGCGTACCTCCTAGATGCGCGCCTGGACGCGCACGCCGATCGTGAGGAGGGCCGAGCGTGTGGTGTCGCTCGCGCCGACCTCGAGGTTGACGGTGTTCACGGCAGCCACGCGGACGGTGTTGTCCATCGTGGGAGACGTGGTTGTCTCGCGCAGCTCGTCCTCGATCTCGGCGAGCAGCGCATAGGCGCGCTCAACGGCAGGCTGGGTCTGCTGGCCCTCGCGGATCACGAACACCATCACTTGAACGGTGTAGACCTCTTCCTTGGCGAGCTGGCCGAGCCCGGCCCACGTCTGCTCGCCTTCGAGGCCGAGCACGTTGATGCTCTCGCGTCCGGGGTCCGGCAGCGCGGGCCCGTAGTTGACGCGCACGCCCGCCAGATTCGTGCGGGCCGCCAGAGCGGTGACCAGGGCGTCCATGAACGCCGGCGCGGTGCTGGTCGCCATCAGTAGATCAGGTGCCGCCGGTAGGTGTTGAGCAGCCTGCGTGCGGCCGGCGGGAGTCCGTAGGACGCCACGCGCTCGGTCGCCAGCTGCATCGCCTCATCGACGTCCAGCGCGAAGGCGCTGATGTCGCGCCGCATGCTTGACGTCACCGACAGGACCGCGGCCTGCTTCACGGGCTCGGGGATCGACGGGAATCCCCACACGCCGGCGACGTCGACGAGGGCGTAGCCGTAGCGCACGGCCGTCGGTGAGGTGAACATGCCGGTGAGCAGGTTCGAGAACTGGATGCTGGTGAACACGCCCTCGGCCTTGGTCACCGGCTGCCCCTGGTACTGATCGGTCACCGTCAGGGCGAGCGGCGCGGTCGACTCCGGGTGGAGGGTCACGGTGGAGATCGTCTGGCAGTCATACGGCTCGAGGTCGAGCCGGTACTGGCCAAGATCCATGCGGAACCGGCGCGTGGTCGGCGTGCCGACCGATCCGGTGACCGGAGCGAACTCGCGGTTGACCTCGTTGCAGATCGCCTTTGAGTAGATGCTGATCAGCGCGTCGATCAGCGAATCGCGGCTCGTGTCGGTGACGGGCGTCTCAAGCGCGAGGCGCACGTCCGTCCGCGAGCAGAGGTCACCAGCGGCCATCGGCTATCGCTCCTCGACCTTCTTGGCGCGGGTCGTCTTGGGGGCAGGGCGCTTGGCGGCGCGTGCGGCCGGGGGAGCGGCCTGCCCGGTGATCTTGGCGATCTCGGCGTCGACGTCCTTGACGCGGTCCTTCATCCCGCGGATCTCGTACCCACGGCGCTCCTCGATCAGTCCTGCGAGGCGCTCGGCCTTGTCCTTGTCATTCACGATTCATGTCTCCATGTAGGGGAGAACGACGCGGGGCGGACCCGAAGGCCCGCCCCGCTTGTGCCGTTACTGCTGTGGTGCGCTTAGCCTCAGAAGCTGGGCGAAGCCAAGCCCGAGCCCGAGATCTTGGCGATGCCCTTCGCGTAGCGCTCGGACGCGAACGCCGAGTAGTTGAAGAGCTGGAGACGGACCTCCAGCGTGCCCGAGAGCACCTGGTCCATCACGCGGGTCACCATCGGGCCCTCCATCAGCGGCATGTCGTCGGCGCGGACGAGGTAGATCTCGTCCTCGTCGGTGCCGGAGCCGTAGGTGGTGCCGATGTTGGCGTCCACCACCACGGGGTAGCCGGCGATCGACAGCGGCACGCCGCCATCCTGCTCACCGACGCCGCGGTAGAACCCGCCCTGCTGGAACAGCGGGAAGGTCGAGCTCAGGTTGCTCGCCAGCCATGCGGCGCGACGGGGGTGCATGACCCAGTGCGTCGGCGGCAGGTAGCGGTTGCTGAGGACCTTCTGCACCGCGTCGAAGAGCTTTGGCATCAGCTCAGCGGCCGTCGGAGAGCCGTCGGTGTAGGTCACCGTGTTGATCGACGACACGTTGCGGATGCCGACGTGCTCCGAAGAGGCGGCGGCGCCGCGGATGCACTCGCGGTCGAGCTCAGTGGCGTGCGCCAGAGCCAGGTCGCGGAAGATGATCTGGTCGAAGGCCGGGTTGCTGCGCTCGAGGAGTTGCAGCGACACGTCCTGCTGACCGGCGATCGTGCGGACGTACACCGAGATCTGGTCGGAGGTGACGTCGGTCTCGCTGACCGCGGCGCCCTCGACCTGTGCCGCCTCGGACGCACCCGTGAGCATGCGCGGGAGCGTGACGACCATGCCGGCGTCCGGGAGCGGAACGCTCGGCAGCACGCTGGCGAACGGACGGCCCGCACGGGCGACCTCCACCGCGTACTCGGCGAGGTAGACCGGCGGGATGAAGCCACCGCCCGACGTGGTGATCGTCGTGTCGGTGTTGCGCATCTCCGCGTCGTGACGCATGAGGCGCTTGGCGGCCTCGGCGTCGGTGCGGTGGTGCACGATGTCGTAGAGGAACGACCGCTGGTCCGGGGAGTCCGGGCGGTAGGTCGGCTCCTCCTTGGTGACGCGGACGTCCGTGGAGAGGGCGGGAGCGGCCTTGCGGGCCTCAGCCACCTTCTCGTAACGGGTGACGGCGCTCTTGCGCGCCTCCACCTCGGACACCGCGCCGTCGAACTCGGCCTCGAGGGCAGCCAGGTCAGCGCCCTCCTCGGCGAGCTCGATCGAGTCGGCCGCCGACTGCATGCGCAGCTCGGCGTCCTCGAGGGCCTTGCGGGCCTCGGTGATCTTGGTCTCCATGAGTGTGTTACCTCGTGAGATCGAACTTGACGATGGTCAGCCGGCTCTTGGTCTTGGCCTTGAGCTGGCGAAGCGCCTCGCCCTCGGGGGTGAGCGACGAAGTCGTGCCCGCAGGGTCGTCCTGCGCGACGGTGGCCCGTGCCGGCTGGGGCACGCGACCGGAGCGGAGCGCTCGGTCGAGCAGCTCCACCTTGGTGCCGACGGGGTATGCCGGCCATGTGACGACGCTGACGTCGTACAGACCGTCAACGTCCTGGACGGTGCGGAACGGCTTGCCGTCCCGCATGTCCCACTCGTCTCCGTCCTCGGCGATCGTGAACGCGAAGCTCATCTGATCAACCAGGCCGGAGCGGATCTTTCCGACGACACGCTGGACGTCGAAGTCCTCCATGTCCACCCGCGCCCACATGCGCAGGCCCTTACGGTCCTGCGCGAGCTCGAGCGTGCCGTTGCGCGTGCTCGCCATGACCGTGTCGGGGTCGTGGTTCCACAGCAGGCACACGTTGAGGTCGGTCGCCTCAAGCGCCCGGGTGAACGCACCGGGCGCGATCATCTCGCGGAAGCCGCCGAGGTCGTCCGACGGGGTGTTGAACACCGACGCATACCCGGTGAGGGTCCGGTACTGCGATCCGGCGCCGCTGTCGCGCCACTCGGCCTCGGCGAAGCGCGTCGTGTGCGTCTCCCGCGAGCGGTACGCGCCCATCTCGTCGTCCTCGGCGTCCATGTCGCCGTAGTGACTCATCGCGCCATCGCCGTCGGCGTTGTGGTTCTCGCCCTGGTCGATGTCGATGTGCACCGACACGTTGACGCAGTTGCCCTCGTCGCCATCGGGCTCGTCGCCCTCGGGCGCCTCGTCGGGCTCAGGGGCGTCGATCGGGTCAGTGACGACCGGGTCGACGCGCTCCTCCTCGATGATCTCGCGGCTCTCAACGGCCGCGTCGGCCTTGTCGCGGCCCATAGCAGTGTTGCCCTCCTCGGCGAAGCTCACGCGGAGTCCGCCTTGTCGTTCTGGACGGTCGGTTGCAGGTTGGGAGCGCCACCGACCGGCGTCTGCTGCACCTCGTCGCCGCCTTCGACGGGCGGGAGGTTCTCGATCGCGCGTGCCTCGTTCATGCTCATCCAGCCGCCCTGGCGCGCCTTGAGCAGAGCGTCGTAGCGCGTCTGCGTGTCCGCGCGCAGCAGTCCATCCACCAGCCACTCCGGCTCGAGGTCGGTGCCCTGCGGAAACAGCGCGTCGCACGCACGCAGCGCCATCTCAATGCGCCGGCAGCGCGGCAGCAGGCAGTAGCGCACGAAGCGCAGGGACTCCTCCTCCGCGCTCTGATTCGTGCCGGCGTTCGGGACGCCGAGCATGGCTGGCGGGATACGGAAGATCCTCGCCACCTCCTCGACGCCGTACTGCCGGCTGCGGATCAGCTCGGCGTCGGCCAGTGTCATGCCCAGGCGCTCGAGCGTCGCGCCGTTGGTGAGCACCGCCGGGCGCGCGGCGTTGTGAAGGCCCTGGTGGGTGCTGTTCCACACCTGCAACATCTCGGTGGCCTGCTGGCGTCCGAGGTTGCCCGGGACGGTGATCGCAAGGCCCGGGGTCGCGTCGTTCGCGTAACTGCGGCCGGCGAACTCCTCGGCGGCCAGCGCCACGCCCAGGGTGTTCTTGTGCTCGGCGATCGGCGAGACGCCCATCATCCCGCCGCGGATTGCGAAACCGCGGATGTGGAGCATCTCGGCGCTGGTGAGGCTTTGGTACAGGTGACCGTCAACGGTCACGTCAAAGCGCTTCTCCTGCGTGTCCTTGTCGCGGTGCACGCGCACCCCGTAGGGATCGACCACATGCATCTCGACCACGCGCGATCCTGCACGGTTGAGCTGGATGAAAGCGTTGCCGGTGTATTCGATGCAGCTCGCCACATCCGACCAAAACTCCATCGCCGACTGCTCGAGGTTCGGCCGCTCGTGGAGGAGCTGGTACTGCCAGTCACGCAGCGCCCTCACGCGCTCGGTGCCCGCGCCGCGGTAGGTGATGAGCGGCAGCGAGCCGATGGTCTCGGCGATCAGCCTGACCGCTGCCCCCACGGCCGCGAGGCCGGACGCGACCTCGGGCGTGACGTAGCGCCCGGTGAACGCATAGAGCCCGCCGCCGGGGGACATGCCCGGGAGCGGGATCGCGCTGCTGCCCCATTCCTGGGAGCGCTGCGCATGAGCCGCGGTCGCCTTCTTCTGCCAGGGCCATGCCATCAGGCCACGACCTCCATGCGCCCGTCGGGCGTCTCCATCATGCGGACGCCGGCGCGCTCGAGCGCCAGGGCGTCGCGTGTTCGGTAGTAATCGTGCGACGCCGCCCGGCGGTGCGCGGTGCGACGATGAGTACGGTGCTCGACCTGCACGCCGGCGATGCGCGTGCTGCGCTCGAGCGGCAGATTGTCGGTGCCCCACAGGTAGACCGGGTCATCTACGGGGCCGGCGAGGTAGGTGTAGTGATTGCCCTCGACCCGGAGATCGGGCAGGGCGCGGAAGATCATGCGGAGATCGTGCTGGCTGCGCGGCTGGAGGTTCATGGCGAGGTTGGCCTCGCCGCTTTCGTCGTATGCGTCATGCTGGGTCAGGGTGACCTCGATCACGTCGGACTCGATGCAGTCCAGGCGCGTGCGCAGGTCAGCGGGCGCGTGAGTCAGCACCTCGTCGGCGTCGAACACCCAGATCCAGTCGCAGGTGTCGGTGACCAGCTGCGCGAGGCGGAAGGCCAGGGTGCGCTTCTCGACCTCGTTGCCGAAGAACGGCTCGGTCGGCTGGTACAGCGTGAGCCCGATGCCCATCGCGTCGCAGGTCCGCTGGATGACCTCGGCCTGATCCGGCCCGGAACGCGCGACGCCGCCGTGCGGGTAGGCCATGTATGGCCCGTCAACGGCGACGAGGTGATCCAGGTGCCGGCCGAAGCTCGACACGGTCGCCGCGAGCCACGCCGGCGCCTCGTCGTACCAGGAGAGCAGGCCGACCAGCTTGCTCGTCATGGTGCCCTCCCGGCGTCCACGATTGCCGCCCACAGATCGGCGCGACGTGCCTCGGACTCGTCGAACAGGTACTCGCGGGCCAGATCCATGACGTTCTCGAGCCGGCGCATGCGCAGCAGCGAGATCACGCCGTCGGGGGTGGGGACGTCGATCCCGTGCTCCTCAAGCACGGCGCGCAGTCCCAGGTTCTCACCGTGCGCGACCCGCAGCCTGTCCTCGAGATCCCAGATCACGTTCGCCGAGGCATCTGCGGCATCGCGCACGGGGATGCGGTTGGTGTCGGTGGTCACGCCGGCACCTCGATGTCGTCCCACGAGAGCAGGTAGTCCGCGGAGTCGCCTTCCATCTGGCAGCGCCATGTGGCGATGGCCGCGGCGACCAGCGCGTCGATCTTGACGCGCCCCTGCCCGCGGATCTTGCGGACCTTCCATCCGTTCTCGGTATGCTCGGCCTCGGCGTGCGTGACGTGCTCCGACAGCACCAGGTCGCCGTCGTGCGCGATCCGGCCGGTCTGCACGCCGTCGAACCACGAGGCCCACGCGCGGGTCTGATTCGCGCGCCTGCCCCATGCGTCGGTGGTCGTGAATCCCTGCTCGGCCAGCATGCGCGCGGCCAGCTCGAAGCGGTTGGGGTCGTAGGAGACCTCACGGATGGCGTGCGTCTCGGCGAGCTTCTCGATGACCTCGAGCGCGATGCGCGGGTCCATCACGTTCTCGGCGACCAGCTCATGGCAGGCCACGCCTCGCTTCGCGCCGATGACGTGGCACTTGACGCCGATGCGGTCGGTGTCGGGGATGCGCCACGCCCAGGCGACCGCGGTGCAGTCGTCGGCGAGCGCCGCATCCACACCAACGAACAGATCCGCGCCCTCGGGGACGGCCAGATCGGGAACCTCGAGGGCCTGCCAGGCGGCGCGCTTGATCCACGCGCGCTGCGAGCCATCGGTCCAGACGCATGCGTGCAGCTGGAGGAACTCGTCGGGGGAGAGCTCGGGGTTGGCGGCCTGCTTGGCGAGGTACTCCTCGGTGATCCACGACGCGGGGTTGGCGGCCTTGATGGCCTTCGTGTCGGCCGGGTCGGTGGTCTTGGCCTCGTACTTCCAGACGAGCGTGCGGCCGGCGAAGTTGCGCGAGACGGTAAGCGCGCCGTCCTTGGTGAGCTCGCCCTGGCGCTCGTTTCCGTCGATCAGGCGGCCGAGGATGCCGGTCTCGCGCGTGTGCGACTCGCCGGCCGTGGTGATCGTGAACACCTGTGCGCTCTTGCGGGCACCGCCGGCGGTCGTGAGCGCGGCCCATGCCCGGCGAAGTCGCGGTGCCTGCCAGGCGTGAAGCTCGTCAACCACCACGAGCGACGGGTTGAAGCCGTGGAGGCGGTCGGGGTCTGAGCTCATACGGAGGATGCGCCCGCCACCGTCGACGCGCGCAATCTCGCCCACGTAGTCGCGGATGTGAAACTGCGAGGCCAGAAACTCATTGCGGCGGATAAACGCGGTGACCGCGTCGAACAGCCGGCCGGCCTGACGGTCGGATGAGGCCGCGAGCAGGATCTCCGGAGAGCCCTCGTGCTCGAGGCAATGAAACGTGGCATACGAGGCGAGCATCGTGGTCTTGCCCTGCTTGCGCGGCAGCACCGCGCACACGCTCGACCAGATGGTGTTGCCCTCCTCGTCAACTGCCAGGGCCTCGTCGAAGAAACTGCGCTGCCAGGGCTCGAGCTCGAGCGGCTGGCCGGCGAACACGTCGATCGACTGGATGCAGTAGGTCTTGGCCCACCACGCGAAATGCTCGCCCCGGGTCGCGTGCGCGTACTCAGACAGCGTCACTGAGCACCTTCAGCTTGGGCGGCGCGGCCGCGCGGTCGGGAGCCGACACCGCGCCCACGGGGCGGCCGGGCTTGTTCTGGCTCTTGCCCTTGGCGCTGTAGCGCTCGGGGAAAGCGCGCTCGAGGTACCAGGCCGCGGCCTGCCAGGTGCCATCGGCGGCTGCGCGCTGGATGGTGGCAAGGGCCCGAACCTCAGCCTCGGAGCGCGCCTTGCGCACGTCCTGGGCAAGCGCGAGGTAGCGGTCGTCGGCCGCGGAAAGCTTCGCGCCGGCCTCGCGGCGGGTCTCGGCGTCCTCGCCCTTCTGAAGCCACGACTGCAGCGTGCGCTTCGACACGCCGGCGTGCTCGGCCGCGGTCTCGATCGTGCACCCGGTGCGAAGGATCTTCACGATGGCCTCGTGCAGCACATCGTTGAGCTTGCTCGGGCGGCCGGTCGGCCTGTGCTCGCTCACCGGCTCTGGCCCTCGTAGCGCTTGCGGATGACATCGCAGTAGCGCGGATCGAGCTCGACCAGGCGGGCCTTGCGGCCGAGCCGGTCGGCGGCGATGAGCGTCGTGCCCGATCCGCCGAACGGGTCAAGCACCACCTCGGCGTGGTTGGTGGAATTGCGGATGCACCGCTCCACCAGCTCGACCGGCTTCATCGTCGGGTGCAGCTCGGCCTTGCTCGGGCGGTTGATCTGCCAGAGCGAGGTTTGCTTCCGCCCGCCGTTGAAACGGTGCGTCCCCTCGATCCACCCGTAGATGAGCGGCTCGGCATCGGCGTCGGTGTCGACCACGGCCTCGCCGGCCTCGCCGTGGATGATGGGCTCGTGCTGGTAGTGGTAGTCCGAGCGGCCGAGCACCAGGCGGTCCTTGGCCCAGATGATCATGTGCCGGAGCGGGAACCCGGAGTTCTGAAGCGACAGCATCAGGTACATGAGCAGGTCGCCGCCCTGGGGCCCGGACACGTAGTACGCCGAGCCCGGCCGGAGCACCGTGTGCGCTGCCTTCCACGCGCCGGACCAGAGCCGGGCCATATCCTCGGTCGAGAGCGAATCGTTTGCGATCGCGCGGTGCTTGGTCTTCTGCCCGCGCTCCTTCATCGACTCCACGTAGCTCACGCCGTAGGGCGGATCGGCGAACAGCATGCTGGCCTCGTCGCCCTGCATGAGCAGCTGCAGCACAGCCGGGTCGGTGCAATCCCCGCACACAAGCCGGTGCGGTCCGAGCTCATAGACCTCGCCTTCGCGCGACTCGGGCTCCCCCTCTGGGAGGTCGGGAACGTCGTCGGCGTCGGCTGCGGGGTCGCCGGCCATCTCGTCCAGGGCCCGCGTGATGCTGCCCTCGTCCTCGGGGAGAAACGCGAGCACGTCCTGCATGCTCATGTCCTCGAGCACGTCCTCGAGCAGCCGGGCATACGCCTCGGGGTCGTCCTGGCCGCGGGTGCGGTTGAGCACCTGAGCGAGCACGCGGGCATGAGAGTCGTCGACGTCCACAATGTGCACAGGGGCCTTCTCGAGGCCCATCTTGCGGTACAGGCCGAGCCGGTGGTTCCCGGAGATGACCTCGTAACCGCCGTCCTCGCGCGCGCGCACCACCAGGTTCTCGACGATGCCGAACTCCTCAATCGAGCGCTCGATCTTGGCGAGCACCTCGTCGGGAACGCGGTTCGCGTTCCACGGGGCGTTGTGCAGCTGCTTTACGGGAACCTGCTTGACGGTGAGTTGCTTCACCATCGCCTTTCAGGTTGGGTTTCCGTCAGAAAA
>Ga0070749_10000285_pt1 | contig 33500 bp, 47 predicted proteins | sample VirMetDEL_Nov_18_FD_75180 | JGI IMG/M metagenome (GOLD analysis project Ga0070749, IMG submission 75180) | Aqueous microbial communities from the Delaware River and Bay under freshwater to marine salinity gradient to study organic matter... | ecosystem: Environmental > Aquatic > Marine >...
ACAGAATCTTTAGAGACTGCTGAAAAAATTCAGCAGATTTTAGTAGACGATTTAAGTTTTATTAAGGGGCAGTCCAAAGAAGCAGCCATTCAAGATTTACGAGATGCTTATGGACTATCTAATGAACTAGCTTCTGAAGTATATAACGCTAGAAATTTAATTGATGAGATGTCTAAGAATCTTGTTAATTCTTCTGCTGTGCCTGTAAAGCTTAAAGAAATCATAGCTGAAAATTCAGGTAGTTATTTGCGCAGATCTTACAGGCTTTATGAAGACGCAGGTTACAAACCAAGTCCTATTGTAAGAAGAGATGCTGAGTCTTTTCTTGTTGGCAGGATAATGAAAGCTAATCCTGAGTTGTCGTATGAACAAGTAGTACTTAGAGCTAACAATAAAATTGATGAAATACTTGGTGATGCAGATAACGATATAAAAGTATTTGATGAAATGTCAACGATACGCAGAGTTAATAAAGAAATTCTAGCGGGTCGTAAGGATATCCCACCTGAAATAAGAGCATTGATGGGAGAGATAAAATCTCCTACAGAAAATATTGTTCTTACTGCTGCTAAAATGGCTCAGCTAAGTGAATCTAGTCGATTCTATGACGAGCTTTATCAGCTAGGAAGACAAGGTAATTATATATTTGATAAAGATGCAGGTCGTCCTACTGGTATTAAGTGGAAGGAAATAACAGGGACTAACTCTAATCTAGATGGTAAGTGGACTACGCCGGAAATACTAACAGCAATTAAAGGACAGGAGTCTAGGTTAATCGATCCTAACTCTAAAGCCCCTTTAATTAGTCTGTACAAAAACTTCTTAACTCTTAAAGGTCAATCCCAAAAGCAAAAGACTGTATACAGTCATGTTACTCATCTTAGAAATATCTCAGGAGGTTTTCAGTTTGCTTTAGCTAATGGGATAAATCCTTTTTACAACGCTAGAGGCACACTTACTTTACTTAAGAATGAATTAAGTAACATTGGTCAAGAAGGTTTAGATAACATTTACGAGAAGTACTTAAGATTAGGCATCATAAACACTAACATAAGAGTTAATGAATTTAGAGAACTTCTAGATACTGGATATAAAAGTGTAGCAGATGGGAAAATTGATAGAGTAATTGATCTTGTTAAGAATAACAAATATGGCAAAAAGATTCTAGATAAGGCTGAAACTATAGAAGATTTTTACCTAGCGACTGATGACTTCTATAAAATTAATGGGTACTTATCAGAGCTTGATACTCTTAAGAGAGCTTACCCAGACAAAAATTTAGCTGAGCTTGAGGAGATGGCAGCGGCTAAAATTAGGGATACTTTCCCTAACTATGATCGTGTGTTTAAAGGAGTTAAAGCAATCAGAGAGCTTCCGTTGGGTAACTTCGTGTCTTTTCCTACAGAAATACTTAGAACAAGCTATCATATCTTAGGGACAGTTGTAGATGAAATAGGTTCTGGTAATGCTGTAATGCGGAATAGGGGTCTCAAAAGACTTTCAGGATTTGCAGCATCTATGTATGCATGGCATGGTGTTTCAAAGCTAACTGCAAATATGTTAGGCCTTAATGAAGAAGAAAAAGAAGCATTAGATGTTATTTCTGAAACTCCTTGGTCTAAGAGCGCACCCAGACTTTATATTCGTATAGATGATAAGATTCATGCAGCAGACACACAGTTTCTAGATAGCTATAGTTTTATTAAAGAGCCTTTGATGCTTGCTTATGATGAGATTGCTTCTGGTAAACTTAAAGGACAAGAAGCTAGAGAATATTTAGCTAATGGCTTTTTTGAAGGGGTAAAAAAATTATTAACTCCTTATACTGACCCTGCTATTTTATCAGCAGCAGTAGGAGATGTTTATACTGCTATGAACAGCCCTGATGGTAGAACAACAGATGGTAAGCCTTTATTTGTAGCAGGACTAGATACATCTGAAAAATATGTAAATGGAGCTATACATATTCTAGAGTCTTTTGCTCCGGGTTCTGCGACATCTATTCAAAGAGGTATAGATGCATTCGGTGAGAAACCAAATGAGTACACAGGAAGAGATCTTGCTTTAGAGCCAGAGCTTATTACTAATATGTCTGGTATTAAGTTTACAGAAGTCTCTCCTGAAGATAGGCTTAAGTTTAGCTTAGGTGCTTATCAAAGAAATAATAGAAATATATTAAGTAGCAATGCTCGTTTTGGTCAGACCGCAGAAGAAGTACGAGAAGTATATTACAAGCGTGAGAAAGAGAGATACAGAAACCAACAAGAACTTTATCGTATCTTTGATGCGGTCTCAACTATAATAGGAAGAGAGGAAGCAATAGCGATTCTGTGGCAGCAAGACGGAATATCTAATGTAGAAAAAGGTCTAATAGCTATGGGTAAGTTTAACCCAGAGGCTGTTACTAAAGAAGACGTTAAGAGAATAATAGAACGAGTGGATACAGGAGATCAGTCTAAGTCTGAAGTAATTACAAATATTGTTAACATGATTAATAATATGAAGGCTACTGATCTCACATTCCCTGAAGACGAGGAAGACTTAAAAGAATTCCAACGCTATCAGAAGGCTAAGGGAGGAGAAGTCTTCGGAGTTCCTAAAGCTCCCTCAGAGCCTGATGAGCGCATTGATAAGATGACAGGCCTACCTTATAACATACAGGCAGGGACAGCTTTCATAGACGAGGAAGATCGTGCAGGTCTTGCTGAAGGAGGTACGCTGTTTAAGTCTTTAGCTAAGCGGGTTAAAGACGTTGCAGAGAAGGGGATGGCTGCAGCAGGAGTAGCCGGAGGTAGGTTTGCTGAAGTTGATCCTAACCAATTACTGTGGGCTAAGGAGCTAGGAAAAGCGTGGGGTAAAGAAGAAGAGCTAGATGGTAAAGGAGATGCTGCTCGTCACTTAGCTTTAGGTTGGATTGCTCAAAACAATAAGTATCCTAAGGCTGCTAAGTTCTATATCGATGCTAGAGAAGTGTTTAGTTCTGCTCCTGAAGCTAAGATGGATCGACTTAATAACTCTATCGGCTTCGCACTTAAAGCCAAGACACAAGAAGAAGCAGAGAGAAGGATTAGGGACTTAGTAGAAAGGGGCAAGGTAGCCTACCTACCGCCTAAAAGTATGAAAGGATTTGCTAAAGGAGGAAGAGTACTTAAAGCATGTAAGAGTTAATAGCTCTTAGTTCTTTCTCAAGGTCATTATGGAAACCTTCGAATCTTCGCTTGGTCTCCTTAATGGCCTTTTTTATTACTGCTCTATCTTCTTCTGCAAAGACATCATTAATCTTTTCAATAGGGAACTCTGACACTTCCGTGTGTAGGTTCCCCTCTTGATCAACTACTACTGCAAAAGAAATCAAATTTCCATGTGTCATTGAAAAGATACTCGTTCTTGATTCCCACGCAGACCTGCTTTCATATAAGCAGTAGCTCGGCCTTCAAAGAAGTTCTGATGCTCTACCCCTAATATGTCATCTAGCCACGTTAGAGGATTCTCTTTGATGTTATAGTTAGGCTTTAGCCCCAGTTGTAGTAGTCGCCTGTCGGCAATATACTCTACATACTTACCCATCTCTTCTCGTGTTAAGCCTCGTATGTCACCCATCTCAAAAACAAGATCAAGAAACTTCTGCTCAAGATCTACCATATCTCTACAGGCTTGGTAGATTTCTTTCTTAAAGTCATCTGTCCATATATCTATGTTCTCGTGGATGAATTCTCTAAAGAGCTTTGTCATCGCTTCAACATGCAAGGATTCATCCTTAATGCTATAGCTTACTATCTGCCCCATACCTTTCATCTTTCCAAAGCGAGGGAAGTTGAGAAGGATAACGAAGCTAGAGAACAACTGTAAGCCTTCAGTGAACGCACTGTAGACCGCCAAGTTCTTAGCAATAGAACCTTTGTCAGTCTTAGAGATTTTTAGATCGTTGATGTAGTGATGCTTGTCTGCCATCTGTTCATACTCAGCAAATGCTTTATACTCTCTTTCAGGCATACCCACTGTATCGAGCAGTAGGCTGTAAGCATGTTGATGAATAGCTTCCATGTTTGCAAAAGAACCCATCATCATACGAGCTTCAGGCTTTTTAAAGATTCGCATATACCTATCAACATAACCTGCACCTACATCTACATCCGACTGAGTAAACAGTCTAAATATTTGTGTCAGTAAGTTCTTCTCTTCAGAAGACATATCCTGCCAATCCTTAACATCATTGTGCAGGGGTACGTCTTCAGGGAACCAATGCATCTGGTTCTGTTGTACATAATAATCAAACATCCAAGGATGATCGAAAGGTTTGTAATAACTTCTAGTTCCTAACAGGCTCATTTTTCTTTTCCTTCTTGTCTTTCTTTTCTTTGCTTCCGAATATTTTTTCCCAGTTCTTCTCGAACTGATCCTTGTCTATTTGGCTAGGTCTGCGCTTGCTACCTTTACTCATCTTTTATGAAGACCCCATTTTCATTAAGATACCCTTTACGATCTTTAATTTCGTTGTAAGCAAACTGTAAACATTCTTCAAACGAAACACCATATATTTCTGCAATGATAATAAGAACTACTGCGCAGTCTCCCACATCGTCACGAATGTCTTTGCCCTTTGCAAGGTTGTCTGCAAGTTCTCCAACCTCAGAGACTAGTTTTAGTCCCTGAGTTTTTATGTCACCATTTTCTATTATGCGCCTATCTTTAGCCCACTGTATTACTTTATTTACAAGATCATCCTTCACAGCTTAAGCACTCCGCTAAATCTATTCGAGGTATTTTTACATTAACATTTTCAGCTGATCGAGCTGCGTCCGAACGTAAGTAATAAAGAGACTTAAGTTTGTTAGCTCCCGCCCAGTGTACATCATTTACATACTGCAAGTAATCATCGTGTACTTGTTGAGGCTCTGTAGCCTTTGGAGGTATAAAGAAAAGATTGACGCTCTGACTTTGACAGATATAGTTCTGCCTCTGCTGAGCATGTTCTATAATCCAAATCTGATTTATCTCTATAGCCGTCTTAAAGACTTCTTTAATAGTATCATCAAGCTCTTTGATATTCTGAACAGAACCTTGTGCTTCTGTAATTTGTTTCCAGATTTTCTCACGTTTAGTATTATCAGGGAATAACTCGAAGAGCACATCATCTAGATATTTGTTACGAACTCTAAAGCTTCCTGAAAGAGTCTTATGAGTAAACACATTAGCTCTCATAGGTTCTATCGAAGGACTAGTGCCTCCACAGATAATAGAACTAGAAGCATTAGGAGCAACAGCCAACAGGTGTGCATTACGCTTACCCGATCCAGAGACATCTGGAGCTTCTCCCCTTTCATCAGCCAAGAAACGAGAAGCCTCTTCTGCTTTAGTTTTAATAAGAGAGAAGGCTCTGTGGTTAAACGAGGTCGCATACATACTTTCAAAAGGAATCATATTCTTTTGTAAGTAACTATGGAAACCCATAGCCCCTAGACCAATCGAACGCTCACGGTAGGCAGAGTAGGCCGCTCTAGTATAGCCTCTCTTGTCTTCAAAGACATGCTTTGAGAATCGTTTGAAGTTAGCGCTGTAGCCACCCAAGCAAGAAATATCAACGATGTTAGATATAAAATGCTCAAGAGTATTATCAAGCATCGTAACAAGGTCGGAGATGAAGACATCTGATTTACTCCATTCATCAAAGCTTTCGAGGTTAACACTTGACAGGCAGCAGACTGCAGTACGCTCCTCGTTAGTAGGAAGAGTTATCTCAGAGCACAAGTTACTTTGGCGAACTTTTAAACCTAGCTCCTTCTGCTCTTTTGGTAGAGCCTCATTGCATCTGTCAATGTTAACTATGTAAGGCTCGCCTGTTTCTGCTCGAAGACTAATCAATTGAAACCAAAGATCACGAGCAGAGACTGTCTTCACAGCCGTATTACTCTTAGGATCTACTAGCCTCCAATCGCCATCTTCTTTAACCGCCGAAAGGAACTCATCATTGATGTTAACGCCATTATGGAGGTTAAGACATTTACGATTTAAATCACCGCCAGTAGTCTTACGCATAGCCATGAACTCTTCGATCTCAGGGTGAGAGATATCCAAGTAAGCTGCATAGCTACCTCGTCTAGTTACCCCCTGATTGAATGCTAACATTTGGCTGTCAACGACATGCATGAATGGTATAGAACCAGTAGATTTACTACCGTTAGCAGTATCCACACCATTACTACGAACATCGCCCCAATATCCACCAATGCCTCCACCTGCACTTGCAAGCCATATATTTTCATCATAATGAGCAGATAGCCCATGACGAGAATCAGGAACATAATTAAGAAAGCAGCTGATAGGAAGCCCCCTAGTTGTTCCCCCGTTGCTAAGGATAGGAGTACTGAACATAAACCAAAGATCACTAGAGTAATCATAGAGGCGCTGTGCAAGAGCGTAGTCAGTAACCCCCCTATAAGTCGCACCAAAAACTGAGGCACGAGCAAAAGCTTCTTGAGCATGGGTCTCTCCTTGCCAGAAATACCTATCTTTTAAAGTTTCTTTGGCAAAAGTATCTAGAAGAGTTTCTTTATCATAGTCTATCTTGATGCCAAGATATTCTTGTACTCCAAGTTTACTAGTCATCTAAAGCATCCTTCAACTTATTCAAGTACCAAATAGCTTTATCAATATCTTGTTTGGTCTTACCCTTATAATTACATCTCCAGACATACTTGAAAGCTGCGCCACGCAGGTAACCTTTAAATTCTTCAGGAGTTAAAGTAGCTTCCATTGCCTCGATACATTCAATAGAGCCAGTGTTGTAATGAGATGGACTATTAACAGGATCGTAGTCCGTTATTGTAACAGTACCGCAAAGTGGGTCATTCAATCCCATATCTTTTCTCCGTTGTGTCTCCCATACCTTCTGCCATTCTTCTGGCGTTATATCGTCAATACTACCTGCCATTTATTCTACCTCTTTATTTTCATCAAAATATTCTTTCTTAAAATCTTCACTGTCTCTATACTTTTTGTTAACCCATTCTCGTGGAAGTGAGGCCTCACTAAACCATCTAAAGCCATTAGCCGAAGCCCATTCACCATGACTTCTTTTAGTACCATCCTTGCGTCTAGTGGCGTTTGGCATTGGAGCAGAAGGGTTGGCAAATAGGAATACTAGTTCGACATCTTTAGGAAGAGCCTTCTTAATCCATAAGTATTTGGAGAATTCAGCATAGTCCCAGAACCTTCCCTTGGCTTCGAGGAGGACTGTCTTCTTCCCTACCTTCTTAACAAAGTCAGGGTGATAGGTATGCTCTATAGTATAGGAAAGTTGATTAGTATGGTGCTTCCACCCTTGCAGCAATCCATTGTGTAGCTCATGCTCCCACAAAGAATCATAAGTAGAAGGTACGTTTTTTTCTCTAGGACGGACTGCCCTTTTCCTTCTCAGTCCGTTTCTTATTTTATTCAATGGATTACTCCCATGCGATCTTTAATCTCAACATCTAGAGCATCCCTTAGAGCTACTATATATGGGAGATCAATATCATCTATATGAGCACTCTCTTCTTCAAGAAGATACATGCCTAAAGATATTATTAATTCATGAAGCTCAAGTTCAATTTCTTCCTGCTCTTTCGATTCGCTCAAGAGTAGTCTCCATGCCCATTTGTTTAACCCTTTTACAAAACCACTTAAACGAATACGGTAGCAGCTTGAAGTTGCCATTATAATAAGTGTGTGTATCTTTAGGCATATAACGCTTAAAGTTTTTTAATGTAATAGGAGAGTGTTCCTGCTCACTCATTAGAGTGGACAGCCATTGTATTGCTATAGCTGAGGCTACCTTGCGTTGCCTCTTTGCTTGTTTACCATTCATAAGACTTCCTCGACTTTTGGTTCGCTGACAATCTTACTAAAGTATACAATACCTTTACTATACTTAAAACCTCTAAGCCCTTCACCATCATTGGCGTCAGCAAAACATTTATGTTTATAAGCACAGTACTGACAGTTCTTATGAATCTTCAGGTTTCCTTTTGTACCCTCGGGTACTTCTGACCAACAACGAGGAGGCATTACATCAGACTCTACTGCTTCCTTTAAGGATTGAATCTTCGAAGAAATATTGGGCTTGTCCAAGTCTTCAGGTACAAACATAGCAAGCTCACCACTTTCTTTATTGATGGCTAAGAAGCCTCCTTTATTTGTTCCTTCTGCTGCTTCATATCCTGCAAGCTGAGGCAAGTAACCGAACGAATCATCTTCAGGCAATGAGCCATATTTAAACTTCCTGAAGGCAAAGGAGGAAGCTGTCTTTACATCTACTACTTCCCCATCAATCTTACAATCCATGTGTCCAGTTATACCCTCTACTTGGACTGACTTCTGCTCGTCAGTTACAACATGCCCAGATAATCGGGCTAACACAAGAACAAGCTCTTCTAGGATATGACCATAAAGAAACTTAATCATTGTAGCAGGAGTAGGTTTACTATCTATCTTTTCTCTTTTATCAAACCATAGCTGCCTTGCAGGTTTGCCAATGTTAGACATACGCAAGGAGAAGTTAGCATTCCTTTCTTCGGGGTGCGCCCATTGTTTGATGACTGTCTTTAATGCCTCGCCAAACTCATCGATCTCTTTGTCTGTTAAATCCAAAGGCTTGCCTTCACATAAAGGCTCAAGCTTGTGATAAATATCTTCAACTAGAGTATCTAGGTTTTTCATTTTTTATGCTCCACAAATCTAAGCTTCCTAGTGTTCTTGTCAAACATTACAAGCTTTATATTATATTTCATTTGTTCTTTAGTTCGGCTTCGACCAGAAGGATAAGAACCTTTTGTCTTTATATCTAAAAGAAGGAACTCATTTTTGGACTTATCCCAAGCAACAATATCTACTGCGCCATCGGAACCCGCATTTTTAAAAACTTCATAGCCATTGTCCCACAACCAAGTAACAGCATAGTGTTCTGCTACATCTCCTAATCTATTAGAACTTTTTTTAATGTGTGTCACTCCAGTTATCTCCTATCTTGTATTCCCCATCTAAAGGACACTTAAGCTCTAAAGAAATACCTGCTTGCTTTATAGCTTCCACCCCAAGTCTTCCTACTTCTTCTGCTTGATTTTCTATTACTTCTATCTGCCACTCATCATGGATGTTAGCCACAAACTTTGCATCTAAAGTAGTAATATTTTTATCAAGTATAACAAGAGCTTCTTTCATTACAATAGCACCTGCACTTTGCAGTAAGCTATTTAAAGCAGCATGTGCGGATCTTACAAAAACTTTTCGTCCATCTAGTCCTCTTAGATACCCCTTTGTTGCCGCTCTCGATACTCTGTCAACAAGAGATTTAAATGCAGGTAGATTATCGAGGAAAGATTCTCTAAGTCTCTTGCCGTCTTTTCTGCTCCCTCCAACCACTGTCCCAAGCTTTGCATCTCCTGCTCCGTACAAGAGTGCATAGATGAATGTCTTAGCCTGATTTCTTGATTGAAGTCCTGCAGCACTTTGGTTAGCTGAGTGTATGTCTCCATTGAGTATTTCATTTGTAAAGCCTTCATCGTTCATATAATGAGCAAGCATTCGAAGTTCTAAGCCACTGGCATCTATACCAACCAACTTGTAACCAGAAGGAACAGTCCAACAAGCACGGCACTCCTTGCCATAAGGAGCATTAATGCTAGGAACTTGAGCCATGTTAGGGCCTCGATGGGTCATCCTACCAGTAATAGTACCATTAGGATTAACATAGCCATGCACCCTGCCATCTTCTCCAAGTTCTTTGAACCAAGAGTTTATCTGAGACACTCTCTTTTGAAGCATAAGATACTCAGCGATAAGCCCTGCTTCGGGTATGTTCTTGACTGTACCTAGTACAGCTTCATCAACAATTGGCTGTCCTGTAGGTGTAAACTTCTTTGGCTTCCATCCAAAGTCTTGTAAGTATTCACCTATCTGTTTTCTTGAACCTAAATTAAAAGGCGTTTCAATCCTACGAACAATATAGTTTTTATCGCTCGCTACTAGCTCTTGGTATTCTTCACTTGAAAGCAGAACTCGTTTACTTCCATCAATAACTTCCGCTTTCTTAGCAAGCTTGCCGCTGTTTAACCTAACACCAAATAGTTTCACATCCTGTACTTTAGGTTTGAATACCTTCTTTACCTGCTTCTCTACTGCTTCTAGTTTTTCTTGAAGCTCTGCTACTAGAAGCGATGTATGTTTCTCATCAAGCAAGAATCCGTTCTCTCGCTGCTTGTCTACAATCAAAGCAACATCGTGTTCAAGCTGTATTGATTTAGCACTAAAACCTTTTGCCTCTTGTTTCAAAGCATTGAAGACACGGTAGTTTAAATAAACATCACGCTCACAATACTTCATCATCTCTTCTGAATATCTATCGTATTCCTCGAACTCAATCTTAGGAACTTTTAAGCGATAGCCCCAACTCTCAAGACCATGATTGCCTTCACGAGTAGGGTTAAACAGCCTAGACAATACTAAGGTATCGATTACTTTTTTATCTGATAGATCAACACAAGCAATCTTCTTGACCACAGGAATATCATAGTTAAGAATGTTATGACCTATCAGCTTTTCAGCTTTGCTCAACATGGAGTAAGCTTGGTTAAGATTCTTAGGGCTGAAGCTGTACTGCTTCTCTGCTTCAACATCATAAATAGAGATACACCAAATCACATTGGCATCAAGTCCATCAGTTTCTATATCGAAAACTAGCTTCATAGTATATCTTCTGTAAGTTCATCTTCTTCTTCAAGTTCAACCTCAGTAAGCCTACCTGTGTCTTTGTCATAAAGCAAGTGAGTAGCCATACCAACATCTCCTGTATATCTAGACTTCAATACTCTAACATGAGTAGTAGAAGCTTCACGAGCATCATCTGATTGTTGGTTTCGTTCTAAGGCTATCACGCAGTCTGAGAGCTGAGCTATGCTTTGAGAGCCTCGAAGATGTGAAAGATTTACTTCTACTCCATTCTCATGCGCTCTATTTCCTTCCATCCTTCTGAGGTGAGAGACCAGTATCATTCCTGCTCCTGTCTCCTCTACAATTGAACGAAGTCTATGCATGATAGTATCTATAGTTCTTCTCTCATCTCCTTCAGCAGAAGCCGACAGCAGCATGTGTAAGTGGTCTACAATTATCCACTGACAATCACAACCAATAATCATATATCTTAGTTTAGAAAAGATCTCATCTACGTCATTAGCTCCAAGATGTGAATGAATCCAAACTCTTTTATCTTTGAAGAGCATCGTCCCTATCTGATCAATCTTATCTTGATCGAAAGACTCACGAACATGATCGATGTAAAGTCTAGCGTTAGCTTCAATCGACATCAAGCAGTCTACTGTCTTAAAGTAATCCTCTTCAAGGGCGATGATACCAACGTTATCCTTTGTTTGTTTAACAAGCCAATGCTCAATTTCTCTAGTGATACTAGACTTTCCTAGTCCTGTCCCACCAGTAAGAGTAACAAGCTCACCTTTTCTTAGCCCATATAACTTTTCGTTCAGCCCTGTCCAAGGATAAGGAATTGATTCTTTCTTAGGTCTGTCGTTGTACTTGCTAAATATATCTGAAGCATTTAGAACTCCGCTTGGTGTGTAAGTTTTAGCTTCCCACCAACAGTCCATATATTGACGGTGCTTACCTTGCCGAAGCATATCATTAGGATCTTTGAAGCCTTCGGGAAGAGATAATATCTTAGCCTTTCCCGGAGTAAAAAGCTTTGCCACCTTTCGAGCTGCTTCTTTACCCGGAGTATCATTATCAAAAGCAATGATAATCTTTTCATACTTCTCAAGAAACTCAATAGAGTTCTTTATATCCTTGGTTGCACCCGCCGCACCATTCTTTAATGAAACTACAGGCCATTTAGAACCTGCTAATTCGTAAGCCGCCATAGCATCACACTCACCTTCAGTGATGGTTATGTACTTACCTCCTTCATCACGGAAAAGCTGTTCACCAAACAGCCCAGAGCCTTGGCTCGTGCCTTTCCAAGAAAAAGTTTTATTAGGTTCTCTTACTTTGTAACCTCCAATTTCATTGGCAACATAGTAAGGGTAGGAGTGGATAACATCTTCGCCTTTAGAGTTTAGAACACTCTTGACTCCATACTTCTTTGCTGTAACAGCGCTGATGTTTCTTGTTTTTAACTCGTTGAATTCCCCTTCTGAAGTATTCATTGTATTTTGTTTGTAGGTTTTAAGTTCAGTTACTACTGGCTCTCTACCTTCCATCTCTGCTTTATAGTCCGGTATATATTCACCGCATGAAAAACATTTAGCAGAACCATTATCATTTATTCCACAAGGATCTGAACCCCCACAGCGAGGGCAAGGTTTGTGCATTGCTACAAATGCCATTTCTAGTACTCCAAAGTTTTGATGTTTTATCATATCTGTCTTTACATTCACTACAGATATCACTAACTTTTGTTCTTGGTGTGCGTTGTTTACACAACTCACAATATTTGTGATTCATTATTCCTCCTAAAAAGAAAGGGGCTTTACGCCCCCTCCTCTTCTCTAAGAAGTTTTTGCAACTCTTTATGCAAACTAGTTAAAGAATGGTTCAGCACAATAGATCGATGATTGAGTTCATTCATCTCTTCATTAACTTTTGAAATCGACAAAAACAATTCTTTAATAGCAGGAGTACCGATACCAAGCATTTCGATATCGAACTCTTTATCTTTGTATTTATAGATTAAACTCATAGCTCATCATCATCCTCAGATTCTAGTACATCAAACTCTGAACCTGCGTCTCCGGCATAAGCAACAAGATCTATTACTTGCATTGCCATGAAGTCTAGACCCCTATAGGTAGTCCCATTTCTTTGGGATTCCCACTCCTTATACTGAACTCGAACCTTAGACCCATTGCCTACCTGACAATCAATCTCGTTCTTCATACGATCATAAAGCTTAGGAGCTTCTCTGATCATTCCTCGGGGGCCATTGACCTTGCGCTTAAGTACAATCGCAGAGCCTTCTTCCATTGACTTAACGGTAAAGCCTCGCTCTTTAAAGTCTTCTGCGACTTCATCAGCAACAACAAGGTTGACGCTGTAGGTTGGCTCATAAGTTGTGTTTGGGGTTTTTACGCTTGCCCAAAAAGCAGTGCCTTCTAGTACTGGCATCACATACCTCCTAGTATGTTTTGGTTAGTGGAAGTTGATCTTATCAAAGGTCTTCGAACAACGCAATATCAAAATGGATAACAGGCTCAACATCTTCCCAATCCCCTCTGTCATAGCGTCCTCCTACTTTTATTTGATAATCTCTAAGCTCGCTTAAGTTAATACAACCATCAGCATCATTCCAACGAACAGCCAGAATGGTGTTAACCCCAAGCGTTTGCTTATACTCTTTAGCTTTCAACAACTTACTTAAAGATATCATGTAAGTAGAGTAAGCTTTCTTGCTATTAGTCCGGTTCTTTAACTCTAAGAACCCTTCTAATTCTTGGTCACCTGAGATCATTGCATAATCCAAGTGGTATTGTCTTGGTAGTTTTGACAGGTTGACTTTACGTTTATCCTTAAAGTCAACTGCAAAACTTCTTTCATTTGATAAACTTGTAGCGTTCTCATAAACTTTACGCATAATTCTTTTCCCATCCTTTTCGTGCTTTCTTTTTACCTTCTGCTAAAGCTTTATAAAATGCATCTGTTGCAGCGGCATTCCAATACATCTGCTTTAAAATTTCCCTGCCTTTTTTAGTAGAGTATTTTTTCTTTCTAGCAGTTCCAAAAACTGGAGCAACTGTCATCCACTTGCTTCCAAAGTTTATATAACAAAGTCGTTGGCCTTCTAAGTAAAAAATTGTTGTGAGCTTATCCCCCTTTTTGGGATTCAATAATTTATCTTTTAAATCTAAATGTTCTTGCATGTGCTCCTCCTAATAAAAAATATGCTTACCTATTTTTCTTTTCGTTATTAGATGCTTTGTCCAGTAAGGTTTAATATCCTCTCTGTGGTAGTAGGTTGCCCCATAAGTTATATCTACTAACTTATCTGCGTTAACTGCAATGGACAGTGCTAATGTATAAGCCTTGTCTTCTTCTATGGTTTCAGGTTTTCCATCACACCAAAAGGAGAAGTGGCATTTGTTTTTTATTATTGTTTCTCCCCAATACTTTCCTTGTTTAACTACTTCACAAGGAGTATTGGGGAAGTAAGAAGATTCAACTCGGTTCATGATCGTGTTAGCTACAGCCACTTGTCCTTCTAAAGGTTCTGATCTTGCTTCAAAATAAATTGCAGTAGCAATACAAACTATAGAATTTATTAGCATAACTAATCCTCATTGTAATTAAAAACTATTACTTACTCCTTCTTTAAACCATATTGGTACTTGCCTTGAAGTCCATTTAGCCATGTAAGCTTTAGCATTTATATAATAATTTCTATAAGCTTTTATAGAATCTTCACACTTATAATCTTCTGGCATTGCCTGAGGAGGTTGTTTGAAATCTTTAGAAACTTTAATATTCTTAGGAAGAACATCGAGAACTTTTAAATATACAAAACACTTATGAGTTTTGTCATACCTAAGTTTATATTCATAATGCAATTCTTTAAGAAGATTATATAGCCACCAATAATGTGATGAAGATTCTCTAACCCAAACTGCTGAAGGATGATTTACATGAGTAGCAGAATAAATTACTTTGTCTTTTAAAGAATTTTCAAACTTCCATCTTTTTACTTTTCTATTATTTTTAGAAAGCTCTATTGTCTCTTCGCCATCTAAAACACGATGGGCTGTACACAATAATTGTGTATACTCAAGTATCATTTTTACAACATGTTTATCACAGTGAGCTACCGCTGCATCTTTAGGTTGCTCATCTAAAAAAAATACATTCATGTCAGATTCTCCCAAGTGCGCAGTCGTTTAAAAAATCTACAAACAATTTAGTAATTTGATTGTAAGACTGTGTGTGGTTCTGCCAACTTTTAGGAATATAAAGACCTTCACCTTCTATTCTTTTAAAAGCATAAGCTTTAAACTGTGAATATAATTCTTCACTAGGCTTACCCCCTCCTATTCCAAACGTAAACAATTTAAACCAATCTTCTTCAAACCTATTCAAAAACAAGTGACTTACTGCACCCATCACAAACTCCTTTCTAAGTTATAGTCATCCACCATACAAAGTATTCTTGTACTTTCGTTCTGAATGTATCCTTTTTCTTTGCAGTTTATTAATATGTTTTCAAAGTGACGGAAGTCAGAGAATACAAACAAGACTCCCATCAGACAGAAGAAAACACAGACCATTAACAATAAGTCTAATATAAAAACTTTATTAGTTTTTTGACCAAGCAGTTCCATCTTTCACCTCCTTTATCTTTAAGCCGACAGACTCAGGATTGTCACAACTACTATTAGCTGCCGAACCTTTTAAATGTTTATCAAAACTTTCTTCATCTGCAAAGAATTCTTTGCATCTGCAGCACTGACAAATATCATCACCTATTAGAGATACTTTAGTTAATTGTTTCATTTTCATACATAGCTTCTTCTCTTGCTGACTCAACTATTTTAGCAACCATCAAGTCTAGTTGTTCATAATCTATATATTCTTTTATAGCAAAACTAGTCTGCCCTAGAATTGTGCTCAGCGCAGCGACTAACGGTAAAGAGTTTGCTTCCTTTTTGACTAACAATTTATTGATAGCTTTATAAAGGCTTTCTGCTTCTTCAAAAAATTCTTCGTTCATTATAGGTCTCCAAAAAAAAGGGAGTCATAAAGACTCCCCAAGATGGCACACAGCAACGTGTTTCTAAGCTGCCAAAGGGAACTCCTTTAAAGTCTCTGCGACTTTAGATGCCCTTCGCATTTTTAACAAGGTTAAATTGTTACTTTTTTTAGTTCCTTCAGCATGAGTTGACCAATCTGTAAGTGAATTATAAACAGCCCAGTAATTAGTTCCTAGTCTAGGTCGATAAATTTCATAGTACTGCTTTCGCATGTAATCAAAAGCTTTGCTTGACTTTTCACTAGACAAATAATCAGTAAGGTTTCGAAATCCTGCTGCTTTAGCAAACATATTGTAAGCATCTCTAGGATCTTCGAGACTAGTCTTACTCCAAATATGCCACTTATGATTCTCATTGTCTAGTACATTTACTCCATTTTGGAGTAGTTCTGAGCCTTTATCTAATGAAAGGGCAGGGCAATGCCTAGATTTATAAAGAGTTGCAGCGCCTGAAGTAAAGACTTGACCATTCATACAGGCCGATTGTCTTGCTCCTACCGAAAGGTAGAAGGCAAACGTACCATCAAAGCTATTAACACCTAAGAATGTAAGGTCTGCTGTGTCTTGATCGGGAGTAATAATTTTATGAGAAGGAAGTGTATACTTTACAAAGCATTTACTTCCTTTAGTATCTGTTGTTATTTCCTCTTGTATACCATTCGTATTGAGGTTACTCGCTTCAATAATATCTCTAAGTGTATCAATCATTTGATGATGTTCTACAACTCTATACTTCGAACTAACTAAGTTTAAATACTCTTGAGTATCATTTCGATACAGTACTTTTTTATTAGGAATTTGTTTTCCTAAATAAAAAGCAGGACTTGAAACAACATGGAAACCTGCAGAACCATAGCCAGTACTTCTTAATTCATTGATTGCATTGTCATAATTATAATACATAACTTGTGCCTCTTATTTATAAATGATTCGCTTTCTAAAAGCTAGATCGTTGTATTCTTTTGAAGTCATTTTTAGTAAGACTTGTTCACCCTTATCGAATTGTTTAATTACACCTCCTTCTGCTAAGAAAAGCTTTATTTGTTCATCAAGCTTTTGTTGCAGTTCTATCTTCTCTTGCGGAATTGTGCTCCTCATTTTTACTTTCTCCAATTTGGATAATGCTTAACTTATCTATACCACAAGGTATATTCTCTAAACTTTCAACAACTTCTAACCAAGTTTTATTTTTTATGATTAGAGGATGTATAAAACCAGAGCCTATAACTTTCCAATTAGCTTTTAAGTCTTTAGTTTTCAAGATAAAATCTCCACAGGTTGATGGGTTTCAATCCAAACTTTAGCGCCACAGCTCAAAGGCTTGTCTGGACTATAAATTATTTCACCTTCGGTGAACTTCACTCTGTTGCAGTAAGTATTTGATTTATAAGTCTTTACAGTAATTACAGGCTTGTCTGCTCCTTTAGCATTAGCTTTAATGTTGTGTTGATTAACATGTATAATTGTTTTCATTAATCTATACCTTTTAATTTTTTAACTTCTTTTATAACTTTATTTGACTTCTCTGAACCAAGAGCCACTACTAAACTTAAAATATCATTAGACTCTTGTTCTCCTTTCTGCCATGCCTTATGGTCACTTTCAAAGTGGTAGTACCAATCATGTTTCATGGCTAAAGATCTTAGTAACTGCAAAGCTTCTTTTTCTATCAAGTACTCTTGAGTTTTAAAGTCATAAAAGAAATTGCTTATTTTTAAAAACCTATCAAATAATCCATCACCTTTCTTTTCTGGCGCTTGCCCAGAGGTAAGTCGGTGATTTGCTGTTGTATTCGTTTGCATAATGTTTATCTCCTATTGAATCCCTTAAAGTTGTAATTTCATTCCACAGTTTATCTACTTTTAACTTTATCATTTCGTCAATCTCACTATCTTCATTAAAACTTTTAAGCCAGAGCTGACGATTAAATCCATAATGACTCGATAAAGTTATCAAAGTATTTAAGTCATCATAAATGCTGTTGTCCATGCTGCTTCCTCTTGGTACTTTATTTATCTCTCTCGTAAACTACGAGAGATATATAAAGTTCTTTAAAGTTAATTAGATTAATTTGATAGATATCCGCTCAACCCACATCCTTCTTCTTCATAAGTTATATCAAAGTGAAATTTATGTTCCTCAGCTCCTCTTGCTAAAGCTTCAAGCGGAGGATTCCAAGGAGTTTCAAAACTTATCATAAGGTCTTCACCCTCTTCATAAATAGAATTAATTTGAGCTTCCCACTTCGTTCCCCAGTTTGAAATCCTCCACTGATACCAAGTGTTAGTATTATCTTGAGGTTCAGGAACTAAAAAGTTTAAAAGACGCCCAGATAAAGCTGAATTTATAATCTCCTTTCGCTTTTCTTCAGATACTTTACTAATTATTACATTATTAAAACACCAGTTTGGCATTTTACACCTCCACAATAAAAGAACTGTTAGACTTTCGAGCCTTACCTTTAGCCTTAAGACCAATTATAACTTTACCTGCTAAGACATTTTTAAGGTCTGACTCGTCACCATCAACTACCTCTCGACCCATAAAAGTTTTAGGTAGTTTCTTACACTTAAACACTACTGCTATTGGTGCATCAGTCTTTTCAGCTAATTTAACTTGAGACTGATACTTAGGAGAGCCAGAGTAACTAAACATTAATTTATAATTACTTGGCATGTCAACACTGTTAAGCCTTGCGGCTCTCTTGGTGTAGTCATAGAAAAATAGATTAGGAAACTGTTGAGGTATCCCTAGCTTTTCCCAATTAACATCAGAGAGAACATTCAATCTAACAGCACCTTTCTTGCCTTGCTTGCTGCAAAGCTTTTCGAAGTTAGCAAGTTCCTTAACTAATTGCTTTAGAAACTCTGTCTGATTCGATTCAAAGTAGTCCGTTTTACGCTGCCTTGCTTCGTTGACAGTCTTATAGACTCCGGCTAAACCGGAAGACTTCAAACAATCAGTCATGCAATCAGCGGCTTTAGAGCCGGGACAAAGCCTATAATTAGGCATCATTGATAATCCGGCAAGTCTATATTCTTCAAAAGACTTCTCAGTCTTTTTAAGCTTAAGATTTCCACCATTGGTATCAAGTAGTTTCATTACTCCTCCTCCTCTGCCCCGTATAAGGTTTCCCAATCTTCTTTAGTACACCCTGAAATAAGAAACTCTCTTTCGTCTGCTGTTAAAACAGGGAAAGCTTCTTGAACTAATAACAAGCCTGACTGCCATTTGAGAAGGCTGTCAGTAGATATATCTAGATCTAAAGTGTTTTGGCGTCCAGTGATAGGACTAGTTCGAGTGATTAACATACTATTTCTCCGTTGCTGTAAAGGACTTTATCAAGCTCTCTCACTGACGTAAGAGAGCTTTGTAAAGTCTTTTAAAACCTTCTGTTAGCTTGTTGGAATTGGAAACCTAAGTTTTTAATTTGAGCAATCTGCCAATCATTAAAAGTCTTAACGCCTAGCAGATCTGCAAATTTATAGCCAGTTTCATTAACCGGATAAGCTAACTCCCTGCCATAAACATACTTAATCTTAACTACTATTAAATTATCCATTGTATTCTTCCTCTCCTTTGTAATTAAAGTAGGTCTGAGAGCCATCAGGGAATGTGACGGCAGTCACAAGATCGTAAATCTCCGCATGTTCACGGTTAAAACCTCTAACCAACGTTTTGACATCGGCAGTCTTACAGAACTTTAAAACTACTTCTTCATGGTACTCATGCTTAAGATTTATACCTTCAGAGGCTATCCAATCATGAAATTCATTAGCTAAAGTCATACTTTTCTCCTCTTAATCCCAGTAAGATTCAACAGTGTTTCGAATGTTATTCGAACTTAACACAGCACTGAACTCATCAGCCCAAGCTTTATAGACCGAAAGCTTTTGTGTGTTAAGATTCGGTGGATAAATTGAAAGGCCAGTAGGATAATTTTTAGAAGCTAAATTATTCTTTTTCAGCCATCGTCCAAACTTAGTGTTAGCCGGAAGCTTTAAAAAAGCTCTACCACAAGGGAACCAGTTATCACCAGTTTCAACATCATTTTCAACGGCCTTTATCAATGCAATCTTAAAGGCTTTTTTATAAATTGCTTGGAAATTTGTCTCTCTCATGTTGCTGCCCTCCAAAGGCTTTAAGAATTTTTGTAGGTCTTTCGTAAACAAAAGACCTACAAAATTCTTTATAGTTTAATTAAACTCGGTCGAATTTAAAATTCCTTCCTCGCCACTGAATTTCAATCTCATCAAGATAGACTCGGATGAAGCTTCTTCGGCGGTCAATAGGATTACTAAACTTATAATAATTAGTAAGCCTAGTCCTGCTGCTGATCAGAGTTTTAATCAAGAATAAAAAAACCATATTAGATTCTCCAAAGATCCTCTAGAGACTCCTAAGAGCCTCTAGAGGCGGCTGTGTTAGCCCTTGATTGAGAGTAAGATTTGTTCCATGCCAGACTTTATAGTCTGGATGTCATCTGAGAGGGCGCTGACCTGTTCTTCTTGAAACTTCATTCGAGTTGTCAAACCTTTGACCGTATCCTTGAGGTCATCGAGTTCGTTGAACTCAGTCTGCATGAAGTCTATCTTTGACTGCTGCTCGCCTAGTCTTTTCTTAAACTCGGCGGCAACTTCCTGCTTAACAGACTGAACAACAGTCTTAGGCTTTTGGGTCATTCGCTTGTCTGTTACTGACTTCTTTGAGTCAGTTCGAGCTTGCTTTTCAGTCTTGGGCTGCTTGCCAGTTTTAGACTTAGCCCACTTCTTAGCCTGTAAAGGCTTAGAACCTTTGTCGATTAGCTCGTCAAGCTGTAGGTTCCCTACCAAGTAGTCCGGCAAGTCGGTAGTTTTGAACCAAGCTTGTACTTGCTCAGATGTGACCCCTTCGGGGTTGTGACGGGCAAGGACTGCCTCGACTTGCTTCCAAAGCCGGAACCAAAACTTGTCTTCGACAGACCGAAGAGCTTGGATTTGCTTGGCGAATTTAAATACTACCGCTCGGAATTGCTTAACGGTTGCAAGCTTAGGAGTTGTTGCTGTTGCTGATTTTGCCATTTTGAGTTTCCTCTGTAGTTTTAGTATTTTTGAAGAAATATAAAATCTTCATAAATGAAGAGATTTTATATTTCTTCAAAAATACTAAAACTTTTTAGCCCAGTACTATAAAGAACTTTATAGTACTGGGCTATTTTTTCTAACTAAATCTTATAAGTACTTATAAGATCTAGTTAGAACCTTTTAAGTCTGAGTAAGACTTAAAGATGATTTGAGGCTCAAAACCGCATCTTCCTTGCGTGGTTTTTAGAGTTTTTTGAGATCTCTTAGGAGATCTCAGTAGGAGGAGGAGATAAGTCTCTAAGCCTCTGAAATTGATAGATTTCAGAGATCTTTAAAGTGATACTTTAAAGACTTTCAGAGCCTTACAGCTCTGGAAACTAGGAAGAAGAGTCTAAAGACTAGGAAATTTTGAAGACTTCAGAGTTCCAAGGAACTCTGGAGGGCTTTAAAGATTCTCCAAAGGAGAAGTTTTAGAGATTTCTAGAGTCTTTAGCTTGCCTAAAGACTCTAGGAGATGCTCGGGATCTTTAGAGTACTCTAAAGACCCCGGGGGGCAGGAGGCCTACGGGGTACCCCCTATATATATACTAAATCATATACATTTCGGAGGTCTTCAGATGTTAACCAGTTCTAGTCGGCTGACTCCAAAAACCTTTAAAGTCTTTGGAAACCAGTTAGCTCGGGTATACTATAGTCTTTAAAGTGCTCTAAAGGAAGTACTACTGGTACATATATATCTATATGCACCCGGGGGGTCTTTACAGTATTATACTAATAAATTAGCAATTTGTCAAGTAGTTTATAAAAGTACTTGACAAATAGAAAAAAACTATGTATAATTAGGATATTATGAAAAAAGAACTTACTGTCCAACAAAACTCTTTTTTAGATTACCTTGTACAAACAGGAGGTGATCCGAAGCAGGCTGCGGAGCTTGCGGGCTATGCACCGAATAGCCACTATTCAGTAGTTAAAGCACTCAAGTCTGAGATTATAGAACTAGCTGAAGGTATTCTAGCACAGTCTGCACCTAAAGCTGCTATGAGGCTTGTACAGGCTATGGAGTCTGATACTCCTATTCCTCAAGCCAACATTAAGCTCCAAGCAGCACAAACTATCCTAGACCGCACAGGCTTAGGCAAGAAAGATCGTTTGGAAGTTAACAACACTGTACAAGGTGGTCTTTTCATACTTCCGGCGAAACAGATGATTGATGCGTAGGACGAGCAGCACAGTCCCATTTGGCTACAAACTAGATGCTAGTGGTGAGTATCTAGAGCCGTTACCCGACGAGCTAAAAGAGCTACAAGAAATAGTTGAAGCAGTTCGTAAAGGATGGTACGGTTTACGAGAAGGAGCAGATATCCTAACGGCTACTACTGGTCGTTATATCTCTCATACTGGCCTACGGAAGATCATGCATGAAAGATTGGGAAACAAACCCTGAGAACTATTGTAAAAACCCTGATGGGTCTTTTGTACTAAAGAAGGATGGGACTCCCAAGCGTAAGACCGGAAGACCAAAAGGCTCGAAAGGTAGAGGTTACAATTACCACAGTGAGACTAAGGCTAAGCTCGAAGCCCGTAGAGCCGTCCGGCAGCGTACTAAAAAGAAGGAGCAAGCAGAGAAGAAACTTCTAGCCGAACGTAAAAAGCTAGAAGCCTCTAAAGAAACTCTAAAGAAAGTAGATACAGGTGGTGTTGTTACTACAGATACTTTAGAGAATGCTCCAAAGGCCATTAAAGAGTTAGCAGACGAGAACGTTATCTTCCGTCCTAACGAAGGCCCACAAGAAGATTTCTTAGCAGCTCCAGAGACAGATGTCTTATATGGAGGAGCAGCAGGAGGAGGTAAGTCTTATGCGATGCTTATCGATCCTCTTCGTTATGCGCACAGACCTGCGCACAGGGCATTAATACTAAGAAGGTCAATGCCAGAGCTACGGGAGCTTATAGATAAATCCCGAGAACTCTACCCTAAAGCTTTTCCCGGCTCCAAATACAGGGAAGTCGAAAAGCTATGGACATTCCCTTCGGGGGCTAAGGTAGAGTTTGGATTCTTGGAACGTGATGCAGATGTCTATCGTTACCAAGGACAGGCGTACTCTTGGATAGGTTTCGATGAGATTACTCATCAGCCTACAGACTTTGGTTGGAACTATATGGCGAGTCGTTTAAGAACGACAGACCCTGAGATTGTTCCTTACATGCGTTGTACGGCAAACCCCGGAGGTGTCGGAGCACATTGGGTTAAGAAAAGATATATTGACCCTAGTCCTCCTAATACGTCCTTTGAAGGCCACGATGGGCTAACAAGAAAGTTTATACCCGCAAGACTAGAGGACAATCCTTTTCTTGCTTCTGATGGGCGTTATGAGCAGATGCTTAAAGCCCTACCAGAAGTCCAACGCCGACAATTGTTGGAAGGGAACTGGGATGTTGCAGAAGGAGCAGCGTTCACAGAGTTTGATACAGAAGCACATGTCATACCTCCGTTTGAGATTCCAATAGGATGGGAACGTGTTAAAGGTATTGACTATGGTTATGCGAGTGAGTCAGCTTGTATTTGGGCATGTGTAGATCCTACTGATGGTACTTTAGTGGTCTACAGAGAACTATACCGCAAAGGACTTACTGGCGAAGATCTAGGACGTATGATTACCGAAATGGAGTCGTATGATCCGTTTAGTGTTGCAGGCGTTCTTGATACTGCTGCTTGGGCTAAAACAGGTACAACTGGGCCAACAGTAGGAGAAACTCTACAAAGGATGGGACATAAACTTCGTAGAGCTGATAAGAACAGGGTGCAAGGTAAAGTACAAATTCACGAATACTTAAAGATACGCTCTAATGGTAGGCCTAAGCTGCAAATATTTAATACATGCCCGAACCTTATTAGAGAGCTTCAAAGTATTCCCTTAGACAAGAGTAATCCAGAGGATGTGGATACACATGCCTCGGATCACGCTTACGATGCGTTAAGGTACTTAATTATGTCAAGACCACGCATTGAAGATCCATTATCTAGACTTAGATATATGCGCATGGAGCAAGCCTATACTCCGATAGATTCTGAGTTTGGCTACTAAAGGTAAAAATAATGGCAGATGAAAATACAATACTCGGAGCCGACAACCTCTACTTTCAAGATGTAGAAGGCGAAGAAGGAAAGCAAATGGAACTTGAGGATTCTCTCAAGTTGAAATTTGTTGGTATTATTGAAGACAGATACCAATCTGCTAAGCTCGCTCGGGAGTATGATGAGCAACGATGGTTGAGCGCTTATCATAATTACCGAGGAATGTATGGAAAAAATACTAAGTTTAGAGAGTCTGAAAAATCCAGAGTTTTTGTCAAAGTTACAAAGACTAAAGTACTTGCTGCTTTTGGACAGCTTGTTGATGTTATCTTTGGCTCTGATCGCTTTCCTATTGGTATAAGAGAATCTAAAATACCTGAAGGTATAGCAGAAGTAGCTCACTTAGATACTACTGCTCCTTTACCGGGAATTGAAACCTCTGCCCCTGTTGTTACTCCTGCTGCTAATCCTTACGATGTAGGTTATGCAGGAGATGGTAAAGACGCAAAGATCCCTACTGCCTCTGAAATTAAAAAGGGGCAGTTCGATGACATGGATACAGTACTCCCTTTAAAAGATGGAGTCACTAAGAATCCACAAGTCTATGAAACTCGTCCGGCTGAAATGGCAGCTAGGCGTATGGAAAAACTAATCCATGATCAAATAGAAGAGTCTCATGGATCTAGTGAAATAAGAAACGCACTTTTTGAATCTGCCCTTTTTGGCACAGGTATTGTTAAAGGCCCTTTCAACTACAACAAGACGTTGAACAAGTGGCAAGAAACAGAAGATGGTTCTAGAGAATATTCTCCTGTTGAAGTGCGCGTACCACGAATAGAGTTTGTTTCTATCTGGGATTTCTTTCCAGATCCTAATGCTACAAACATGGAAGAATGTGAATACGTTTTCCATCGTCACAAGATGAATCGATCTCAGCTTCGTGCTTTATCTCGTATGCCTTACTTTGATAAAAATGCAATACGAGATTGTCTCATGATTGGAGCTAACTATGAGCCTGAAGATTATGAGCAAGAACTAAAAGATGATCAGAGATCAGAAGACTATGGCGCAAGTCAATTTGAAGTTTTAGAGTATTGGGGAATCATTGACGCAGAGTATGCTCGTGAGATTGGCATGGAGCTATCTGAAGATGTTGATGATCTAGATGAAATACAAATTAATGCATGGGTATGCAACGGCATTGTATTACGTTCTGTAGTCAATCCTTTTACTCCTCATCGCTTACCCTACCACTCCTTCCCTTACGAAAGGAATCCTTATAGTTTCTTTGGGATCGGAGTTGCGGAAAACATGGAAGATTCGCAAAAGATTATGAATGGTCATGCGCGAATGGCTATTGATAATCTAGCCCTCTCAGGCTCACTTGTCTTTGATGTGGACGAGTCTGCTCTTGTGGGCGGTCAGAGTATGGAAATTTACCCCGGAAAAATCTTTAGGCGACAAGCAGGTGTTCCGGGCCAAGCCATAAATGGTCTTAAGTTTCCTAATACCTCTAACGAAAACATGATGATGTTTGATCGTTTTCGTCAGCTTGCAGATGAGCAGACAGGTATTCCAAGTTACTCACATGGACAAACAGGCGTACAAAGCATGACTCGTACTGCTTCTGGTATGAGTATGCTTCTTGGTGCAGCCTCTTTAAACATTAAGACAGTTATAAAAAATCTTGATGACTTCTTACTTCGACCTCTTGGTGAAGCTTACTTCCAATGGAACATGCAGTTCATGGATAGTAAGTTAAATATCACAGGTGACTTAGAAGTTAAAGCAACTGGTACAAGTTCTCTTATGCAGAAGGAAGTACGCAGTCAGCGCTTGACAATGTTCCTACAAACCGTCCAAAATCCTGCCATAGCTCCGTTCGTGAAGATGAACAAGCTACTTACAGAACTTGCTTACTCAATGGAGCTTGATCCAGAAGAACTGATCAATGACCCAGAAGAAGCAGCACTTATGGCTCAAATTATAGGAATGCAAAATGTTGGACAAGAAACTGGCCCAGAAGCTCAATCCGGTGGTCAACAACCCGCAGGTATGGGAGGTATTGGAGGAGTATCTCCAGAAGGCCAAGACCTCGGAGCTACAGGTACTGGCGGTGGCAACATCGGAACTGGAGCTGTACCGCAGTCAGGGGAGAGTGAGTTCTCTGGTACGGTTGGAGGGACTCAGGGAACAGGTCAATAGGATTTTAAAAGAAGATGGCTAAAGATGTAAAACATTATTTTAAAGACGGTACTGTTCATCAAGGCGGTTATCATAAACACCCTGATGGCAAGTTAATGACAGGTAAAAAAATGTCAAAGACTTCAAAACCTCTTTATCATTATGGTGATTTATCAGATAAAGCAAAAGCCAAGGCTAGGACACAATGGTGAGTAAAACCAAAAGTAAAAGTACCACATCTACTACTTCAAGAGTAAATGAGTCAGGAAATTACACAAAGCCTACTATGCGAAAACGTTTATTCGAAAAGATTAAAGCGGGTTCAAAAGGTGGCAGCGCCGGACAATGGTCTGCGAGAAAAGCCCAGATGCTTGCTAAGCAGTACAAAGAAGCCGGAGGTGGTTATAAGTGAAGAAGCCACAAGAAAGTTTAAAGAAATGGACAGAACAAAAGTGGCGTACTAAATCAGGTAAACCTTCTACTCAGGGGCCTAAAGCTACAGGAGAACGTTATCTACCTGAGAAAGCTATAAAGGCTATGTCTTCTTCAGAGTATGCGGCTACTACAAAGAAGAAACGAGAAGATACGAAAAAAGGTAAACAATTTTCTAAACAGCCTAGTAAAGCTGCAAAGACTACAAAGAAATATCGCTAATGCCAATTAACAAATCTTTAATGGATTCTCTTAAAAAAGAGTATGGAACTGAAAAAGGCACAAAGGTATATTACGCTATGGAAAACAAAAAGAGAAAAAAATACTCTAAAGGTTCTAAAGTTGCTAAAGGCGTAATAAGTCTTCTAGGTAAGCTTGACGAAAAGAAAGCCATTGAAGAAACAAAAAGATTGACGGAAAGAGGCCGTGGTCTAAAAGAAGATATGGTCAAGCGTGAAATGATTGCTAATGAATTAATGGATACGCTTGAAAAAGATCCAAGAGCTTTTGATGAATTAGCAGAACGCGATCCTGAACTAGCACAAGATGTTATGGATATGCTGCCTGAAAATATGCAGCGAAGGGGTGGCAACATCCCTGACGAATCTGTAGATCAAATAGATCCAGTTGAGATGGCTAGAGGGGCTGACCCAGAAGAAGTAGCACAAAATCTTGAAGTCTTCTTCAAAGACTACGAAGACATTGTAGCATATATTCAAACGTTAGATGCAGGACAAGGCAGACGTTTTATTGATAATCTTTCTGATGAAGATTATGAATTATTCCAAGAGTTTGAAACTGCCTTGCCTGAGTTAGGCCCAAGAGAAATGAAAGCAGATGGAGGAGAAATGGCAGTTCCTCCTGAAATGGCTGATATGGAAGTTCCTGAAGATACTTATGCTAATGTATCTCCAGAAGAAGCTGCTGCTGCACAACTTCCAGATGAAGAAATGATGCAGCAATATGTAGACTTTATTGTTGATGAATCGCTAGAAGATGAAGAGAAAGAATATCTCTTTAATACTTTGCAAGAAGATCCTATGCTAAGTCAAATATTTGACAAAGTAGTAGAGACTGCTTCCGAATTTACTGGAGCCGGAAAGGTTACTGGCCCCGGTAATGGTATCTCAGACTCTATTCCGGCTAGATTATCTGCCGGAGAGTTTGTGTTTACCAAAAAAGCGACCGACCAATTAGGCGCAGACAATCTCCAAAAAATAATGGATGATGCTGAACGTGCTTATGACGGAGGTCTTATGTCTGGAAATCCAAATAGAATGGAAGTAATGACAAGCCCTGCTGAAGATACCCAACAGCAGATGTTACTTTCAAACAGGATGCCCAGTATTCGTTAACCACGGCTACCTTGAAGTACCAAGCCCCTACTAGCATGACGATGCATTATGGTAGGCAACCTTGAAGACGACAAGCCCCGTTTGGAGATATTATGATTGAAGAAAATGCAAATCCTTACAACATGAAAAAAGATTGGCATCAAGGAAAGGATAAACCTTTTGTTGACGCAGACAGTATTTTTTTTGATGAGAGTCAAGCTCAGGCTACCTCCAGTGAAACTGAAGCCCCTGCAGAAAAAACAGACTCTAAGGAAGTCAACTACAAAAAAAGGTACGATGATCTTAAGAAGCATTATGACCAGAAAGTTTCTCAGTTTAAACAACGCGAAGAAGAGCTAATAGCAGAAGCAAAAGCTAGTGCTCCTAGTTACAAAGCTCCTAAGAGTGTTGAAGAAATTGAGCAATTTAAACAGAAATATCCTGACTTGTATCAGACAGTAGAGACTGTAGCTCACTTACAAAATGAGCAACAGCTTCAAGATATCCGATCTGAACTGGTGACACTTAAGCAGCGTGAGGCAGATATTGCTCGCAAAGAAGCCGAAGCTCAGCTTAAAGCTCGTCATCCAGACTTTGAAGATATTAGAGCTGACGATAATTTCCATGAGTGGGCAAAAGCTCAGCCAGAAGAAATTCAAAGTTGGATATATCAAAACTCTAATAATGCAAATTTAGCTTCTCGTGCAATTGATTTGTATAAGATGGAAAACGGAATTGCAATTCAATCAACCAAAACTCCGTCCAAACAGAAGGCTAACAATGCAGCTGATATGGTTTCAACTAAAACAAAAACCATTGATGCTCGTCAGCCTAAAATATGGACGGAACGGGAAATTGCCCGTATGTCCGTTGCTGAGTTTGATAAATACGAAGATGATATTAATCAAGCAATCAGTGAGGGGCGGGTTATTAAATAACTTTTGTCTTTTATTGAGGTGATTAAAAATGGCTAATAATGTTTCAGACCAGTACTTCGAGCCGAGTACGGATACCGATGCGAACTTTGCGAACTCCGTAGCAGGTCAAACTAACTCGTTCTTCCTTCCTGCCGTCTATAGCAAGAAGGTACTAAACTTTTTCCGTAAGGCTTCTGTAGCAGAAGCTATCACAAATACGGATTATGCGGGTGAGATTTCTGCTTTCGGAGATTCTGTAAGGATCATCAAAGAACCAACAATTACTGTTTATCAGTATGAGCGTGGTCAAGATATCACTCAGACTAAGTTGACAGACCAAGAGGTAACTCTGGTTGTTGATACAGCGAATGCTTTCAAGTTCATCGTAGATGACATTGAATCAAACATGTCTCATGTTAACTGGCGTGAGGTTGCAGCCTCTTCAGCTGCATACTCTCTGAAGGATGCTTTTGATGCAAATATTCTGAGCAAAATGAAAGCAGGTCTTTCTGCTTCTGGCCCAGACATGATAATTGGTGCTGATGCGGCAGTAGGCAGCGGCGGTGTAGGTGAAACTACAGCTTCTGTTGACCTTGGTACTGCTTCTGAAGTTGACCCTCTAGATCTTATGGCTCGTATGGCTCGTCTCCTTGATGAGCAGAACGTACCAGAAGAAGGTCGTTGGTTTGTAGCTTCTCCTGAGTTCTACGAAGAACTGTCTCAGACTGATTCTAAGTTGCTCTCAGTAGACTATAACGGTGGTCAGGGTTCTATCCGTAACGGTCTTGTAAGTTCTGGTAAGCTTCGTGGCTTCAGCATGTACAAGTCTAACAATATGCCTGCAGCAGCTACTGCTACTGGTATTGTGTTGGCAGGTCACATGTCTGCAGTTGCAACGGCTCAGACTATCGTTAACACTGAAGTACTACGCGATCCCACTTCTTTTGGTGATATCGTTCGTGGTCTGCATGTTCACGGTGTTAAGGTTCTGCGTCCAGAAGCTCTGTCTGGTGCTTATTACACTATCGACTAATAATCGAGGAGAAAGGGGGTGGGAAACTGCCCCCTATCTTTTATGAGACAAAAAAGAATTGTTATAAAATCCCGCAACAAACAAAATGGTCGGCCTAGAAAAATAAACCAAGAAAAGTATAACGAATCTTGGGAAAGAATTTTTGGAGGAAAGACTGATGTACGACAAGAAAAAAATGATGAAAAGCAATAAAGCCAAATACACTTATGGTGGTATGGCTAAAAAGAAAATGAATATGGGCGGCTATGTAACTGAAAAAGGTTCAACACAGCCTGTATACAAAGAGGCAATGCCTAAAGCTAAAGGTTGCTAACAAATGGCTACAACGTTTCTTCAGCTAACAAACGAATTGCTCAGAGAGTTAAACGAAGTTCCTTTGACTTCTAGTAACTTCTCTTCGGCTATTGGAATTCAAAAACATGTGCAGGATTGTATTAATCGTGCCTACGCTGACATTGTTACTGAAGAACCTAAATGGCCTTTTCTTGCAGTAGCTGAAAGCGGAACAACAGATCCTATGTATGGTAATGTTTCTGTATCTACTACTGCAGGAACAAGATGGTATGAATTAAAAGCAGCTAGTGATAGTGTTGCTGATGACTATGGTGCTATAGATTGGGAAAACTTTTACATTACTACTGTAGGAGTTGTTGGTGAAACGGCACCTTATGTAACTCGTAACTTGCGTTTTATGTCTACAGAAACTTGGAAAGACTTTAGACGCACACACGAAAATGATGACGATGCTGATACTCAGAACTGGGGAGAACCTAATGCAGTTATCCGTAGTCCTGATGGGCGTAACTTTGGATTAAGCCCTATACCCAAGAAAGAATATAAAGTTTGGTTCTTTGCTTGGAATCAGCCCACAAGACTTTCAGGTTATACTGATGAAGTTTTATTTCCTGATATGTATACGAATGTGCTTATTGCAAAAGCTCGTTATTACATGTGGCAGTTTAAAGAAAATCCTCAAGCAGCTGCTTTTGCTATGGAGGATTATAAAAAAGGATTAAGAAGCATGCGAGAAAATCTTCTTGATTCTCCTATTAGTTATATTAAAGATGATAGGATACGGTTCGTATAATGTCTCAGCCTTTTGGATTTTCGTGTAAGGGTGGTTTAAACACCAACTTAAACGAGTTTGATATGCTCCAACAGCCCGGAATGGCTAAAGAGCTTTTAAACTTTGAAGTTCACCCTGACGGAGGCTACAGGCGTATAAATGGCTATAGTCATTATGGTACTACTCGTCCAGAAGCCGATACAAGAGTACATGGAGTAATACCTTATGCTCTTGGCGTTGTAGCTTGTGTAGGTACTAGTGTTTATTATTCTGAAGACGGTACAACATGGCTGCAAATAAATAAAGATACTGGGCATGCAGGAGTTATACAAGCTGATTTAGCAGCTCTTGCAGAACTAGATAGGCCTAATCAAGGCCAAGCTCAGTTTGTAATTATGAGAGCGCCTACTGGACATACAGATAGTGAGTATGGCTCTTTAACCATTGCAACAGGCGCAGACAACATAGGCCATTTTCATATTGATGGTACAGGAGCTACTCGTAAATTTATTTATCAAGAGATAGCCACTCCTGCTGCCGGAAAATATGTAGAGTTACTTGATAGACACCTTTGTGTTGTAGATACAGAAAATGCACCAAGTACAGTCTATTACAGTAAAACTAATGATGATAGAGATTTTACAGGCACTGGTTCAGGATCAGTAACTATTGCAGACAGAATTACAGGAATAAAAAGTTTCCGTGGTTCTTTATTTATATTTTGTGAAAATACAATTCATCGTTTAGATAATATTAATGACTCAGCAAATACATCAGTTGTCCAAATTACTAACAACGTTGGATGCCTCAGCGGTTATAGCATTCAAGAAATTGCAGGAGACATTTTGTTCCTCGCTCCTGATGGACTTAGGCTTGTTGCTGCTACTGCAAGGATTGGTGATGTTGAATTAGGATCAGTATCTAGACAAATACAAGCTTTAATATCTGATGTAACTAGTAATATTTCAGACTATACAATTAGCAGTGTTGTTCTTCGAAATCGTTCGCAGTATAGATTATTTTATACAGGAGCAGGATCAGACATTAATGCTTCAAGAGGTGTTTTAGGAACATTAACACCTAATGGATTTGAATGGTCTGAAGTTAAAGGTATACAAGCTCCGGCTATTTATTCAGAATTTGATGCTTCTGGAGAAGAAAAAGTTTATCACGGTGACAATTTAGGATACATCTACAATCATGATACAGGTAATAACTTTTATCAAGATGCTGTATCCCAAACTATTAATGCTTATTATAAAACTCCTAACTTAGATTTTGGAGATGCAGGAACTTTAAAAACTTTAAAATATGTAAAGATTTCCTTTGGGCCAGAAGGAACTATAGCACCTTATTTAAGAGTAAGGTATGACTATGAAGATCCTACTGTTCCTCAGCCTAATGATTATGCACTAGAAGGAATAAGAATACCTTCTACTTTTGGATATGCTATTTTTGGAACAGATTCATTTGGAGGATCTCTAGATCCTACATCTAGAAATACTATAGAAGGAAGTGGACACACAGTAAGTTTCCGCATTTTTAGCGAAGACAATAGCGCACCTTATTCTATAAACGGTTTATATATTAATTATACCCCTGCGGGTAGGAGATAATAATGGCGGGGACTACCTACACCAGACAAAGTACATTTATTGATGGCGATGTAATCAATGCGTCTCTATTTAATAATGAGTATAACCAATTAGAAAATGCTTTTATATATGCCGCTACAGGTACTACAGGCCATCAACATGATGGTACAAATGGTCAGGGCGGTAATATTTATATTATTGGCGATCAAGATTTTTTAAATAAAATTGAAGTTGATAGCAGCAACAATCGATGGGGCTTTTATATTTCTGTTGGCGATGTTGCTGTAGAACAAATTAGATTACAAGATGGTGCTATTGTTCCTGTAACTGATAATGATATTGATTTAGGCACAAGCTCTTTAGAATTTAAAAATATATATATTGATGGCACTGCGAATATTGATACTCTCGCAGCAGATACTGGTAGCACTACTGGAGATTTTTCTGTAGGAGGAAATCTTACAGTCACAGGCAATGCAACAATTAATGGTAATCTTACGTTTGGTGATGCTGCTACAGATACAGTAGCTTTTGGCGCAGACATAAATAGTTCTATAATTCCTGAAACTGATAATACTTACGATTTAGGAAGTGTTACACAGGAATGGCGCAACCTGTACATCGATGGAACTGCCAACATTGATTCTTTGGTTGCAGACACTGCTGACATTAATGGTGGTACTATTGATGGTGCAATCATTGGAAGTTCTAGTGCGGCTTCTGGTACGTTTACAACAGCAACGGCAACCACGGGTAACATCACCACATTAAACTCTACAACTGTAGACACTACCAGTTTGGAAGTAACCAACCTTAAAGCTAAGGATGGTACTTCAGCAGGTTCTATTGCTAATTCTACTGGTGTAGTTACTATTGCTAGTTCCGTTTTAACCACTACAGATATTAACGGTGGTTCTATTGACGGTACTAGTATTGGTAGTTCTTCTGCATCTACAGGTAATTTCTCTACTTTATCTATTAACGGTACAGCTATTACAGCGACAGCTTCAGAGCTTAAT
>Ga0070749_10000290_pt1 | contig 33380 bp, 45 predicted proteins | sample VirMetDEL_Nov_18_FD_75180 | JGI IMG/M metagenome (GOLD analysis project Ga0070749, IMG submission 75180) | Aqueous microbial communities from the Delaware River and Bay under freshwater to marine salinity gradient to study organic matter... | ecosystem: Environmental > Aquatic > Marine >...
AGGGTAACAGATCAGCTTGCATTTATTATTGATCAAATCAGAATACTACCGGAAAACGTATGTTCGCCGTGCTACGAAACATTAATGAAAACGCAAGCAGCGTTGATTGATATAGCAGATAATTTGTTAATGATTGATGTTGTAAATATGTCCAAAATTTGTCCAAGCCACTCGGAGTATGTACAATGATTTGCACATTTATAGAAAATAATGAAAAACTTGAAATATGCAACGACCTAGACGACGGGGGGTTTTTGCGAATCTCCTTAGACGACGGGGGTTATTTTCGAATTTGCGAAACAAATCACGACGTACAGACTCAATACGAAATTGTGCTAGATGAAAAACAAGTTAGGTTTTTAAAAGCTGTTCTGGATCAAACCATAGAATAGAATAGCTAAAACTACAATGACAAAGCCACGGAGAGCAAATGTCACAATTCAAAAACTCAAAACGAGACGATTTAAACGCGCGTTTAAACATGTTCGACCAGCCATTATTGCTAGCAAATTTGACTACAGCAGAACGTGACGCACTGACAGAACCCGCTGTTGGTTCACTAATCTACAACACTACAACTAGCACAGTACAAGTGTTGACAGTGTTACCAAACACGTGGGTTAATCTAAATTAATGGCGCGCGTTAAAAAATTCATTCAAGGCGCTATTAAACGCCCGGGTGCGCTGACTGCTAGGGCAAAGTCTCACAATCGCACTACAACTGAACAAGCTCAGGTGGACGTTAAAAGCGGTACGACATTGCAAAAGCAACAAGCAAATTTTTTTCTAACAGTGCTCAAAAAAGCGGCTAAAGGAAGACGGAAAAAAACACTCATTAAATGAGACAGGCGCTTAATCAAATACGAAAAATAAAAGCTGACTACCTGCTGGATCAACTTGAGTACGAGCTAAAAGTATCAAGCTCTCAGGCAGAAACAGAAGCGTTAAGAAAGTGTACAAATTTTGATCAGGTGCTAATTATACTGGAGTTAAATGATGGCTACTAGAATAGTATTACAACGCGATAGAACGAGCAACAATCTGTTTGCTAAACCGATTTCTGACACGTCAGCGAGCGCGGTGTTACTCGCAAACACGGTCACTACTATAGCAGTGCCGAGCAGTACGCATCTTGCGTTTGTTACGGTTACAGGGAACGAGGCATACGTTGCGCTCAATGAAACGCCCGTTGTTCCGACTACTGCTAATTTTGTATTTCAACCGGGTCAGCAAATCAATAACGGTGCAATGGCTGGTTTTCCTTGTAATCCCGGTGATGATATAAACATAATCAGCGATAACGCAGCTAAAGTGCAAGTGTCATTTTATGAAAACGAGTATATACAGTAATGGCATACGACTGGGAACATCAGCCGTTTAATGAGACGTGGCGGCTCGTCATGTACGGCGCTGCGTCAATTGGAACCACGTCGAATATTAATCCACCGACAGATTCGCTATTGCAAGAATCTGGATCGTTCATACTGCAAGAAAACGGCAGTTTTATTTTAATTTAGGCATGCCATGGAGAACCAAAAATGCCAGATCTACCAATCAGTGCACTACCTGCTGCTACTACACCGCTGGGCGGCACTGAAACAGTCGCGCTCGTGCAGGGCGGAGTAACAAAACAAACAAGCGTCATAGACCTATCTGTTGGCTCAGTAACGTTACAAACCGCATTTGATAACGGTCAAACAATAGCAATGAATGCTGCATCTGTACAGGGTTTCTCAATAACATTTACAGAAGATGGTCCGGTAATTCCGTTCAAACTTGAAGATGAAAACAACTCGTTCCCGTTACTAATAGAGTCAGATACATCAGGATCAAAATTTTTGTTTGTAACTCAATACGATTTTTTAGTTAAAGAGAATCCGTCAGCGCCGTCATCAAACTGGGGTGTTAACGGAGCATCAAAACTATTAAAATTTGGGATGGAAAAAACTGCGTTTCGTGTGGGGCAGGCAAGCCTCGACGAATACGACGATGCAAATATAGGTTTCAACACATATGGGCTCGGTAATAATATTTATTGTTCAGGCTCAAATCAATTTGCAGCAGGAAAATCAATCAATCTGCATTCTAGCTCAGTTAATGCGTTTTCGATTGGTGTAGTGAATAATGTTTTTGATGCATCAAACGTGATGGTGCTAGGGTCGCTGAATACTGTAACCGGGCAAGGCGATAACATAAATGCACTGGGCAGTAATATTAACATTGCGTGTAATCTGTCTAATAACATAACAGCAATCGGACAAAATATAACGTTGATAGAAACCAGTCACTCAAATGTTATTGCAATGGGCGCTAACATTAGCCGAATAAATGAGCGGAATTCATTTATTTATAACGACGGGTCAACGGCGCTATCGTCAAGCGATGTGCTAGGGAATAACACATTTAACGTTATAGCAAGTGATCGTGCTTATTTTCGAACACAGACACTAGCAACTACAGCAAGTGAAATATTTTTTGATCAAGAGGTAAATACGTTAGGAACATATACGCCGCGAGTCACGTATAGGGTCGCATGTGACAACGCATGTAGTGTGGGGTCACCGCTCACGGCTGAGGGCACTGTTGTTCCGTTCGTTCTACGATCTGTATTAGCAGTTGACCCAGAGGACACTGCAATAGTTGCGATCGCATTAGAAGCAAGCCCAGGCGGAACATTTATTAAAGTTTGCGCGTGTTTGCTAACTGTATTAAATAAAAGCGCTACAATTTCAATTACTCAGGGAGATTTGCTAGAAAAGGACAACGCGATAGATGGTGCGGTTAGAGTTGGAAACAAAGCGGGTTCGTTTGCAGTTGCTGCAGAAAATGCAGGACTAGGGACTACACAGGTCAACGCATGGTTATTAAGAAGTGCACTATAAACACAGCTACATATTTTTCTGTGATAGCACGAGTAAAACAAATTGGTGCCTAAAACCAGGGTACCGGCACATATTCATGCTGACGCACGACAAATTCAACTGGATTTTGATTGATCCAGATTGGCGTTTTTTGAACGTTAAAATTATGCCGTATCGGGCGCAATTCAATTTGCCAAAGCAGATGATGAAAGACAGCCCAGGCTACAAGTGCCTGCACGTACGGCATTTAGAATCTACTGAAAAACACCTATGCGTTCCGTGGAAATGGTTTTCATGTGTTGGAATCATCAAGTATTCAATCGGGTTAAACATGTGGGCATTCACGCCGTGGCAACTATACAAACGATTGAAAAAACTAACTAATCCAAAGTGCTGCACATTCCATAGTAGCATTTTTAGCGTTAACGAACTGGAGAAATAATATGGGCAGATCTAGTCATACAGATAATTCACAAGATCAGGCGTTGCAAGCAGAATTGGCAAAACAGCGCGAGCAGCAACAACAGGAGCTGGAAGAGGCGCAAAAACGACGCCTAGGCTTGCTCAGGCGCCAGATGGGTGGTAGTAGTAGTCTAATTCCATCAGGCAATAACTCATCGTCTACACTGGGTGGCTGATGCGTAACATATTCAGAGAAACAACAGATCAAATTTTAGATAGGTATGACGATAACGTAGGACGTACGCAGCGCTGGCAGGCAAAATTGCAAGACGCGTTTAGGCTCGTTATTCCAAATCGTAGCGATATCATTGGGGCTAATAGTGACTCAATCGTAGGCGGCGCGAGGTTTGAACGCGGGGAAGACAGATTCAAGAACATTTTCGATACAACCGGTCCTGAAGCTGTACAAGAATTCGCGAACAATTTTCAACTAACGTTGATGCCGCCGTTTGAACGCTGGGCCAATATTGAGATTGTCGACGACATTCAAGAGCTACCCGAGGCATTTACGCGTGAGTTTGGGAAAATATCGGATGAGACGTTAAACGATATCAAAACGCAGCTAGATAACAATATGGAAATATTGTTCAGATATCTCAACGATAGCAATTTTTCTCAGGCAACTAATGAAGCGCTGCAGGAATATGCGGTCGGTACTGGTGCGGTAATACTGAACGAAAACGAGGATTTTAACGACCCACTAGATTTTCAATCAGCATCAATCACAAAGATTGTTTTTGATGAAGGGCCTAACGGGACAATAAAAAACGTCTGGCGTAATCTGCATGTACAAAACAGAAACATAATGTTGAAATGGCCAAATGCAGAGCTTCCAGACAATGTGCGCAATACGATCAACAACAACCCCGATAAATTCACCGACTTTATAGAAGCGTCGTTGTACTACCCGCAAAACCCTGAAGGATTTCAGTACTACTACTCAATTATACTAAAAGGAGAGCGCAAAGAGATATTTTTTGAGTGGCGCGAATTGAACCCATGGATTGTGTTCAGGTTTACTAAAAGTCCAGATGAAATACTAGGAAACGGTCCAGCGCTGACAGCATTACCAAAGATTCGCATGCTGATCGAACTGATGGAGTTTGTTGTAGCTAGTGCTAAATTTACGGCATACCCTGCATATACTGCACCCAGCAGTAATGAAATGAATCCGTATATGTTGCGTATTGAGCCAGGTACTATCATTCCGATTGGTCCAGAGTTTGCTGGTTCAGATATCATCAGGCCGATACCACAAAGTAATTCTCGAGCAGCCCTGAATGAATACGTTATGAATGCCAAGCAAGAAATTAAGGATATTTTATTCAGCAATCCATTGCCGCCAGCGAACCAGCCTAGCGAAACAGCAACATTGACCAATGCTAGATTACAACAATGGTTGCAGAAAAACGGTGGGGCGATCTCCAGGTTTGGTGTTGAGTTTACTAAAAATGTGATCAATTCAGTTGCACATATTTTGACCAAAAAGGGTATTATTCCATTGATCAATATCAACGGTAAACGCATTCCGATGACGCTAAACAGTCGATTGCTGAAGTTGAGCCTTTCTAATCCATTGGCTAAAGGCAAGAAGCAGGAAGAGGCGGCAGCAATTATCAACGCGGTTCAGTTTGCACAACAGTCATTCGGTGGACTGGAAGGGCTGTTGACGTTGGATATCGGCAGATTCCCTGAGGAATACTTTGATTCCATCAATTTGCCACAACGGTTGATAAATGGAGATTTTAAAAATAGTCCGCTTGTTCAACAGATTCAAAACAGCATACAGCAGCAGCCGGGTCAGCAACAGCCTCAGCAAGCGGGTCCACCAGGTTTGGTATCTCCCCCAGCAGCGGTTGCGCAAGGTATTCCAGCAGAGGGAGCGCCTGTATGACAGAGAACCCAGGTAAAACAATAGAAGACGAGTACAAGCAATACATTGCGCAAGTGTATCACGTTTTTGTTGAAACTGAGCATGGCAAATATCTATTAGAACGTTGGAAAAAAACCTATTTTTTTAGGCCTATATGCCTAGAAAACGAACCCGTTGAGTCAGCAAAACGAGACGGAGAAAACAGGTTTGTACGCGATATTTTAATTGGTATAGAACAATTTAAAAAACTACTGGAGTCAAACCATGGAAGAAGTAATAGCAACAGATAGTCAAGTTGAGGCAGTCCCACAAGACGGATCGTTGATTGGTCAACAAGAAAATTCCACATGGAATCTGGCAGATGGCATCCCAGGGGTGGGAGAAAAACCCGAATTTTTCAATGATAAAAAATATGGCTCAATCATTGAGCAAGCTAAAGCTCAACGGGACCTGGAGAAACGTTTTGGTGGATTCACTGGCGCACCTGAGAGTTATGAGCTATCACTAGATGAGGGAATAGAAACTAGCATAGATCACGAATCAGAAGAGTTTAAAGCGTTTGAGCAGCTGGCTCGTGAATCGAACATGAACAACGATACATTTAATGCGCTGGTTAACACGTATCTAAAAAGCGTCGACTCATTGCAGACCCAGGAAATATCAGAGGAAGCGCTAGAATCATATCGTAAGGAACAGTTAGAGCTGCTAGGTGATAATGCATCTTCTATTATTGATGAGGTTAGTGCATGGGGTCGAAACAATCTAAGTGATGAAGATTTTGAGGCATTCCGTGGATTAGCAGATACAGCGGATAACATTAAGATTTTGCAAAAAATGATCCGTAAGGGTTCTGCAACTAAAATCCAATCAGTTGAGAAGTCACAGCCTCAATACTCAAGGGACGATCTTCGAAAAATGATTGGCGACCCACGTTATTTAAACCCAGTTAGTAGGCAGGACAAAGAGTACCGTGCCCAGGTTGACGCACTATATCAACAATATTTGCAAAATAAATGAACAAATTGTATTGACTTTGTACAATTTTAATGAGATAATATAGGCAAGCTAAAGATTTTCAACAGGGATACCGCAATCGCGCCCCTTTTCTTTGGTCCAAATTGGATACCGCAATAGCGCCCAGTTTACATGTTTAAGAAAAATTAAGCTTTGTAAGCAGGCGCATCTCTATATCTGAAATTCACCTAATTACAAAGTATGGATTAACTAATCACAAGGATGTGAAGTATGACTATTTCTTTGTCGGCTGTTGCTATTGAGCAATTCCCGGATATGTTTACGAATGTTTATCAAGCGATAAACAAAATGTTACCACCTACAATTCAAAACCAGCGTGGTATTATTGGTGATGCATGGCATGCGTCGGTAGTTGGACAATTTACGTTGGATGATCGCGGGGCTTATCAGTCTGATATTCCGCCTAGCGACGTTCCACACAATGACGTGGTAGGTACGTTTCAAAACAAAATCAAAAACTTACCCACCGATGCTTTCCAACAAGGTGAAGTAAAGGCCAATGAGCGTCAGAACTTGGCAAAAATCTCAGCGTATGCCGTGTCCCGCCAAGAAGATCAGATCATCATCGATCAAATGGCATCTGATGGATTGGTTACCAAATCCGTACCAGACGGTGGCGTTAACTTGACCGTTGATAAAATTCGAGAAGCCGCCAGGTTGTTGGATTTGGATGAAGTACCGCCTGAAAATCGTACATTTATTGCGCATGTTAATCAAAAAGATAGTTTGCTTAGCCAGACTGAAACAACTAGCGCTGACTATAACACCGTACGAACATTGGTAACCGGTCAGATTGATACTTTCTATGGTTTCAAATTCTTGTGGTTTGGTAACAGGCAAGAAGGTGGTATACCTTTAGCTGGTGACATTCGCACATGTTTTGCCTATCACTACGATGCAATGATCGCATCATATGGCGACATTATGAATTTTAGCAATCCTGATATCGAAGTGGTATGGGATCACCGTTCGCAGTCGCATTTAGTCATTCCGAAATTGCGGATGGGCGCTAAGGTGGTCTTGGGTGACGGTATCGTAAAAGTCGATTGTAACGAAGCGTAAGAGGTAAATTATGGCTTTTGATTCAAATAAAATTGCAAGAATTGGTTCATCACAAACAACTCAAATTCCTACAATTTGGCAATATATTAGCAGTTCGGACACAATCAATACTATTTCCGCAGATGGTTATTTTAATGAAATTATAGACCGTCTTCAAATTGGCGATAGAATTTTTATAGTAGATTCAGCCAACAAATCTGCTGGTTTGATTGTACAATCCTTTTTAGGTGGAACGGTTAAAACTGAGTCAGATGGACCTGGGGAATTTAAAGTTGTTGCGGGTGGAACGCATTTAACTACCGGCGGTTCTTCGACTGAGTCTTTTCCAGTTTCTGGTGTTTTAGTTAGTGATGTTACTCTTGTAACAATGAATACACCCGGCGCAGCTACTACAATTAATAGATCGATTGCATTAGCTGGAGCGGTTGAAGTTGAGTTCAACGTTGACCCGACAAACAATACTATTGTTAATTATATGGTATTTAGGGCCGTTGTTTAATGTCACTAGTATCTGGCACTAGTAAAACAGAGATCGTTTCACAGGCGTTTAGCGAAATTGGTTCGCCGCGCCCTGTGAACGATCTTAACGATACACCAACAACCTCGGCCGCATCAAAACGCTACGACGTGTTAAAACTGAATGCGTTGAGTTCTCACCCGTGGCGTTTTGCAATGAATACTGCGGCACTGGCAAAACTAAATGAAACGCCGCTGCCCCGTCAATGGCAATACTCATACCTGTTGCCTGACAATTTTCTAGTTGCGTATCGCATACGCCCGAATGTTGACTATGAGCAATTCAGGGATCGAATCTATACAAACTACAACAATGCCGGCGGTAGTGACTTAGTATTGGATTTTTTGGAAAATGTAAATGAAGGCGATTTCCCGGCTTACTTTGTAGAGCTGATGATAAAGGCGCTAGCTTCTTCCCTGGCGATGTCGGTAGCGCAAAGTGAGCCGCTCAAACAATTGTTGGTCGAAGAATACCGCATGCAAATGAATATTGCTCGCACCATTGATAGCCAATCAACACCAAACCCAAGATTCAATCGTGATGCGCTCATTGCTGCGCATCGTGGTTCTGGTCGTTATGTGAGTAGCAGATAGCATGGGAACGCTCGTTGTTCAAAACGATTTTACCCATGGAGAGATGGAGCCACGCCTTATCGGTAGGTCAGATATTGTATTGTACAAAAAAGCAGCAAGACAAATGCGGAACGTTTTGGTGTTGCCAGGCGGGGGAGCAAAACGGCGATTTGGTACCGAGTTTATTGCAGATATTACCGACTCATCTACCCAATTTAAACTAAATGATTTTGAGTTCAGCGAAGAAGTTGCATACTTACTGCTATTTACGTCAGCAACTTTACGTATTTATTTAAATGGTGAACTTAAAGCGACGCTTGTTACACCCTACCCAGATTCGGTTATAAATAGTTTAAAATTTGCACAAACTACAAACAGGTTAGTGATTACTCATCCGGATTTTATCCCGCATTTTTTAAGCCGCGGCGGTGATGATGTTACTTGGAATCTTTCTCCATTTGATTTTACCTTTGTACCGTTCCATGATTTCATACAGGGAACATATGACAATAATACGTTCACATTGTCCGGTACAACGAAAGGGAATCACGAATTAACTGTAAGCGGTTCTGGCCCATTTTTATTTACAGATGCGTACGTAGGTGGAGCATTTTTTGCATCTGGTTCAGATGTTACCCAGCCACTAGGGTACGCTAGAATAACTAACAAGGTTAGCTCTACGGTTGTTGATGTAGAAGTTGTTGTAGAATTTGAAAAAAGTGCGTATAGTGGAAAAGATTGCGATGTACTAGAAAAGGCATGGAGTGACCTTGAACCAGATGGATCTGGAAACAGAGGGTGGCCAATCAGCTGCACTTTTTATCAGGACCGCCTGTATTTTGGCGGGAGTAGGTCCCTGCCTCAAACTATATTCGCATCCCAAGTGGATGATTTTGTTGATTTTGATATCGGAACGGGAGAAGATGATCAAGCAATCATTGCAACGCTCGGATCGAACAAAATTAACGACATCAAGCACATTGTGTCAGATAGGTCTCTTCAGTTGTTTACATTTTCCAGCGAGTGGTCCGCGCCACAGATTGAAGACTCGCCGTTAACACCATCCAACATTTCAATACAAAGACAAACAGGAAAGGGCGCCACGAATGTTGACCCCGTCATACTCGACAACTTCACGTTTTACGTTAAGAGAGGTGGCAAAGGTGTTATGGCGTATGATTTTAATTTTGATAGCCAATCATATAATAGCAAGAATGTTTCTATAATTAGCTCCAACTTAATCCGTCAACCCCTTGATTCATGTGTTTTAAGAGGGTCTTTTTTGGATGATGCCGATTATTTATTTCTCATCAACAACGATGGGACAATGGCCAATTTCCAATCATTAGCAGAGCAAGACGTAAGCGCATGGACATTATCCGAAACGCAAGGCAAATTTTTGCGGTGCCAGGAAGTCGGAGACGATATCTTTTTCATTGTTGAACGCACGGCAAACAATCTACCGGTAAGGTATATTGAGCGGCTTAACTTTGATTTTTTTATGGACTCTCAAAAAACTCAAACGTTTGGGAGCCCAACCTCAAGTATTACTGGACTTGAGCACCTTAATGGAAAAATTGTGAAAGTTCGTGGTGATGGATTTGTGCAGCCTGATAAAATGGTGATCAATGGAGAGATCACAATAGACGAAGCTGCAACAGTAGTTGAGGTCGGTCTTGGGTTCAATCCCCTCATTGAGGTATTGCCAGTTATCATACAAAGCCAACAAGGCCCAACAAACTATATTCCAAAAAGAATCAATAGGATATGGGCGCAATTTCATGAAACACTTGGGGTTTATGTAAATGGTGAACAGCTAATACCAAACCTACAGCTTAACGATGTATTTGACGAAAACACGTTACAACCATCTGCTGAACCTCAAACAGGATCATTTCAACTTTATAACCAGGGTTGGTATATCAGCCCGGGTGGCCGAGCATCTGAACGCGAACCTAAGACAATTACCATTACACAAGAAGACCCGTTACCGATGAACATCTTATCGGTGGGATATGAAGTGACAATTTAACGTGTCGATGAAATCGACATATACCAATAACGTGTCGATTTTTTTTAACATTCACGCAAACCTTCAATCTTTACGTAAACGTTCCCAATCTTTTATGAAAAATAGTTTTTAAAGGGGTTTTATTCCCGGCTAAGTTCCCGGCTAAGTTCCCGGCTAAGTTCCCGGCTAAGTTCCCGAACTCCCGCAAAACTTCGTAGACATTTGTATACATTTGAATCATTTACACCTAGGCTATCACCTATTTTGTTAGATTACCCTTGTATTTTTATTGATATTTTTGTAAAATAATTGTACAATTATTTATCCCAATTATTACACGGATGTACAAATGGGCGCAGTATCAGCCGCAGAGTCAGCGATAGCGGGAATAGGTCTCGCCACTTCATTATTTGGTAGGCATGAACAAGAGAAAGCTCAGGAAGAGGCAATCAGATTACGCCTAGAACAAGAAGAAGCGGCAAACGTAGAGCGCTCTACACAGCGAGCACATCGGTTGAATGAGGTCATGGCTGCACAAGTGGCTAGGGAAGGGGCTAGTGGGCTAGCTCTTTCTAGTCCGTCTTTTTTTGCAGTAGGTCGTGATTCATTTGATCAGTTTGCACAAGATGAAAATGCAGACGCACTAAACCTATCATTCGATAAATTATCAGCATTGAACGCGCAAAAAGCATCAAAACAAAGCTCAATGTTTGGCAGCATGGGAGACGTATTCAATGCTGCTACAACTGTGTTTAACGCTGGCGTATTTACAAAGTCGCCAGCTCAACAGCCGGTATTTACATCTCAGCAACAAGCAACACCGTTTCCGCTAAAACAACATCAATCGGTAATGGGTGAATTGTACTCAAGCACACCAATGCAGGATTTTATACTATGAGAGGATTACCCAGATTCACTGCGCAGGGCCAGGTACAGCAGGGCGGTATTTCTGAGGCATCGGCGGGCGCTCAATCACTCACCCAGCTTGGCCAACGTTTACAGCAATTTGGTTCGCAGCAGTTAATCAGAACACAGGCACAAGCTGGTCAAGAGAAAGGGGAGATGGCGGGGCTTGATCCTAATTTCAGGCCTGAGCGATTTGGTGGAATTGCCACGCAAGCATACAACCAGGCAGCCCTTGCAACTAACCGCGCCATGATGAGCACTGATGCCATTCTGGGCACTCAGAAAAACAAATTTGAGGCACAACAGGCCAGCCCTGATGCCAACGTACAGGCTCAGGTATTTAATCAGTTGCAATCACAGTATGCAACACAGATGATTAATCAAGCGCCACAGTCTAACAAGGCGATCATCCAGAACGTTTTGACTCACCAAACGGGTCAATCAATGCTAGAGTTTCAACAACACGCGTTGAAACAGAATCAAATCAAAATGGATATGCAGGCTATCCAGGTTGACAATACTACCCGTTCCGCCGAACTACATCAAATCTCACAGATCAATTGGAATGCAGAGCCTGAGCTTGTAAACCAACAAGTTGCGGCTGCTGGTCAATATTTAAAACAGCGTACTGATGCGATCACGCTACGGCGTATTGGGAATCAGCTAGGGCGAGAAGAAGCCGCGAGCATGATCAAACATGCAAACGATGAATTCAATGAATCTATTATAAGATCCCAGTTTCTAGCAACAGTAAAAAGTGACCCGCAAAAGGCTGCAGATTTTATTAATTTCGTTAGAGATCCCAACGCGCCAGCAAAAGGTTTTGGAAATACTCAATCATTTCTAAATAGCTACAGCCCAAAGCAAAGAGCCATCTTGGCAAAAAGTCTCACAAAAGATTTCCAATCACAGCTTAACGCTTCATCTGTTAAGGCCTCGAACTTTACGGCAATGATTGGAGATGAGCAGCGTGCAATTTTAAATGGAGCGGCGCCTAATGCTAAGTTAAGGTCAGACATTCAAACCTACGCACCAAAGCTGTTGCCTAAATTCGATCGCATGACTGAAGACGCGCAATTGGTTTCCGCAAGCGTTAAAAGCATACTTGCTGCCCCGTTGTCTGCTCAAGACCAAATCTACTCATCACAAAAACCTACACCACAAAATAGCGGAGATGAGTTTGGGCGCGACCTTGGAAACTGGGAAAAAGTCGGCAGTATGTTGGCAGCAGCTAGGAAAGCGCAAAATTCTGATCCAGCTGCCTATCATTTAAACCAGCCCGAAATGTCGAGTGCTCTAAATGAACAACTAGTGCGCAACCAGGTGGGCGCTGATTTTAATACAATGCCAGCCAGTGGATGGAAACCATTGCCTGTTAATGTGATGCGGCAATTGGCTTTATCTCAAGAACATTACACTGGAAAAGATCAGTCACAAGCATCTGTGCTGACAAACAACATGGCAACCGGGATGGTTAACCAGTTTAACTCATTATCAAACGCAGTAGAAAAAGCTCAGCTGATGCAAAGATGGGCGCAAAGTGCTGGGGAGTATTTCCCCAATATGGTTAGGGATCTAATTACTCGAGGGCATATGTCACCGTCTAATCAGTACATCATTGGGGTAGGTCCCAACAGCCCTGACATAGAAGTATATGACAAAATGACAGAATTAAAGCCGGGTGAGCTAAAAGAAAGTGCCTCAAAAGTTGATAACGAAGTGGAAAAAAATATCATCAAGGCCGAGACTAACTCAAATTTCAAACAATACGAAGATTCATTGAAAGCATATAGCGGCAGCGGCGGCGTTCAAGAGCACATAAACGATACGGTTAAATTCATGCAAAACTATGCAATGGCTAGCATGCTGACGCGCAATGGTATTACTGATGCAAGCAAGGCGTGGAAGAACGCCCAAAACGTTTTTGCAGCTCGGTTTAATTATGGCGAGCTAGACGGTAGAACAATCAGGGTCCCAAGTAAGTATGATTTAAAATCTGTGACTAGTTACCTAGAGAACAATAAGGCCCAGCTATTATCTAAATTCAATTTTACATTAAACCCAAGTTATGCGGCGAATATGAGTACCTCAGCTGCAAAACAACAAACCCTTGATACATTGGTGGTATCTGGTGGATTTGTTACTAACAATACTAATGATTCCATGATCTATGTTGATCAAGATGGGAAGGCAATTATAGATGACAAAGGAAATAACCTGATAGTAAAATTATCAGATATCCCAGTACATAATAACCCTATTTTGCCGACGCTTCATGAAATGATATTAGGCGACCCAAGAACCCAAAAGAACGTTGATGAAAGAGTAGCAGCTAACTTAGGATTAAACCCTACAATATTTGACTCTTTTGATGACAAGATCGACAAACATTTATCGGCTTTTGGCTCCCATATTATTAAAAAGCCTGAAAAATTTAAAGAAACTGTAGTTCCTGGAATTCGTAGGGCAGAAAATGCGACAGGATGATATTAATTACCAAAACGCCTTTGCAGGCGAACCGGCTCCAAATCCAGAAGATGGCCAAATCATGTCAGGCCCAGCGCCTAACAACTTCGATGGTCTATCTAGTGTCCCCTATATTTCAAATTGGCAGAATGCGCTAGTAACATTTAAACACGATTGGCTAACCAGCAGTACCAAAAAAGTCCTAGATGCCCATAGGATTAAGATGCAGCAGGAAGACACGACCTCACCGGTTGCATCTGAGCAGGACGTACAAGACGCCATAAAAGCTGTGCCAGGTTTGAAAGTACCCAAGGGTGTTAGAGAAAATACGCTTACTTCGTTGAAAAGCGAACAGGTTCAAAAAAACAATACTGAATATTTGCTGAGCCTATCTAAACCCGGGTTTCTAAATAGGACGGCGCAGATGGGTAACAAGCTCATAATGAGCACGTTAACCAACCCTGTTTCTTTGGGAGTTGGTGCGGCCGCCGGTACCGCTGTTGCTGCTGCTATTCCTGAGGCATCTATACCAATTGGCGCGGCTGAAATTGGCCCGCTTGCTACAGCACTCGGATTGAATTTAGCCAGAACATCAGCCATAGGTGCTGTGAATTTTGGTGTTGCCCAGTTATCAGATGAGGCGGCAGAAGAACAGTACAGCAAAGCGACTGGGCAAGATTATTCAGCATTTAATGGGTTGATGAATATTACCCAGCAGGGCGTTATTGGCGCAGCAATGTTTGGCATTCCCAAAGCCCTATTAGAAGGATTCAGGCCAGAGGTCCGGCAGCTATTTAGTGCGAAGCTTAAGGCATTCGGGGGAGATCAAGCAGCTGATGCTGCGCAAGCCGCATTGAATCAAGCAGCGTTGCATGGCAAAGACCCGGGCGAGGCTGCAGCCATGGGTTACAGAAGAGGGATTGCGCTATCAGCAAGGATATTCAAGGACCGTATGGACCAGCTAGGTGTATCAGTTGAAGAAGCTAACGAAGCGGCTAACACCATGCGCGTTAATATTGATCAACAGCATCAACCAATTAAAGACGAGATCAAGCGGCAAGATGATCTGTTAAAAGATAATAATCTTAACCTTCAAGACATTAGAGACGCAAAAAACAAGATAAATTCGTTAACCCCATTGGTTGAAAATGCGATACCTGATGAACAGTTAAAATCACTTAAACTAGAGAGAACAGATCTTGCACAAAAAAGAACACTGCTTAAGAAATCATTTGAAGATAGTAACGCACTACTTAAAAAACAAAAGCCAAAACTAAAAAGAAAAGAGAGAGAGCAAATTGTAGAGAAAGGTTTATCAAATGATTTAGAGCCTATTCAAAAAGCAATTGATACCATAGACCAAAGGCTTGAAAGAAATAGCGTTGCCGAAAAAGCTAAAGCAGATTTAACACGATTAGAACAAAAGATACGCCCTTTTATAAATGATGCAACTAGATCTAAAGGCGTTTCGCTTGTTGACTATCTCGAGCAAAGACAGAATTTAGAAAACAGCAACTTAACTTTTGAACAGCTTAAAGCAAGCAATGCATTGCACAGCCACTTTATTAACACAGACGAAACAGAATTGCCTAACGATGCCTTTAATGATTTTTTAAATAACCAGAAGGACCCGCATAATGATTTCAACGATACTGGCGGCGTCCCAACATTAGACGAGCCAGGGAGAGAATTTAAAAACCCAAGAAATCTCTTGGAGGATACTTATACAGATACAGCAAAACAACGAATCTTGCCGGATGAAAGCGTTTTGAGTGATGAGGAAAAGGCAGACTATGAACAGATAAAAAACGCCCCGAAACGAAAAGAGTTGTTTTCAAGAGCTACCGATAATTTGATCAGGTGCCTATTAGGGAGTGAATTATAATGGCAGATTGTTATGATGGATTTAGAGCAGCTCTTAAAAATGACTTTAACGAAGACGATATAGAGGAAGCGATAAGCCGAACGAAAGACTTACTTGCTACTGCTAAAAAGGAAGGTGCTAACGTTACAGAACGATTGATACAGCATGCGGAGCAAATGAAGCAAGATCATGAATTTTTGGCAGCACAAAAAGAGTTTTATTGGTGGAGACAACAAGAAACCATCAATAAAATTGTACAATTAATAAACAACTTTAGAGGCCGAAAAGACGCAATATTCAAAGCCCTTAAGTCATACACAGACGGAACAGAGTTTAACGTACCAGGCGCCAGAAACTCGTTTTCTTTAGTTAAGCAGAGAATGCACAACAAAATATTTGGGACATTGTTCACAAAACTAAAAGAAAATGGGGTGCTGAACCTTTGGAACTCAAAGCAATTTCAAGAAGATTTTGTAAAGGCTTTAGAGGGAAATTCTGTAGACAATCCAGAAATTAAAAAGCTGGGCGATACCATTAGCGAGATAAAAGAACTCATCGATAATCTGGATAAGAAAAACGGAATCTTTCACAACAAACTAGAGGGCCGTTTTTTTAGAAACTTCCACAGCAAAAAGCTGATGAATTACACCGCTGATGATTTTCAGCAAAGGCTAAAAGATCGAAGCTTGCCAGTTGCTGAACAGAGGGAGAAAGCGTTCAATCGCTGGCGTGATTTTGTTAAACCTCGGCTAGATGTTCAACGATCATTTGGTGAGCATTTAACCTTGGAAGATAATGAAGACGAAATCAATGACATTCTGAGCGGTGTTTATGATCAACTTATTGACCAAAAAGAGTTTAAAGGCCAGAGTGATGATATCGTTTCGCTTTCAAGAAAGCAGCGCGTACTTATCTGGAAGGATGCCAAGGGCGCTGTTGAGTATAACGAGAAATTTGGAACAGGGCATACCAGCTCAGCATTAGAAGCAGAATTTCAGGCGGCAGCTAGGCGCAATGCGGTCCTTGAGCATTACGGCGATAAACCGATTCAGACCATGCAAGCGGCTGTTTTGCGTTCTGAAAAGATCTTCCCAGATTTGAAGGGGGACTTTGACAAGGTTAAAGATTTTGACAAGATCAAACGGTTATATCTCGAGGCACGCGGAGTAACGAGAGACCCAAACTATAACGTTGCCAAGGCCTCATCAACCCTAAAAACATTCACGAATGTAACCAAACTTGGGAGTTCATTCTTTAGCCTGCTTTCCGACTTATCACCAGCTACCGTACAAAATAGGCGGATTCATGGCAACTTTTTAAAATCCGCATTTAACACGTTAACAACAACGGTTAAGTCCATGAGTCCAGGCGAGCGCAAAAAGTTTGGCGATCTGTTAGAGCGTGGCGCCAATGCTAATATGGGTGGAAACTCACGCACGTTTATGGACCAGGGCGACTCAGTTGGTACCATGTCAAGAATGCAACGGCTATATTTTAAAGCCGCGCTGCACACACCATGGGATGAGGGCAATAGAAGCGCGCAACAAATCCAAGAAGCTGGACACCTTGCCAACTTTAAGAACAAATCGTTTGATCAAATTAAAGCTGCTGATACTGAGCTGCAAAGAAAATTCCAGCAGTTTGGCGGCCCACTTGCCCAAGGTGAGTCAACGGTTAGCATTGCTCAGCAATACGGAATTACCCCTACCGAATGGGATGCAATCAGAAGCGCGCCTGTTAAATTGGTTGATGGCAAGCAATACATTTTCCCAGAGAATGCGCAAGAGGCATCAGATGAGAAGATATTAGATGCACTTAAGGCCGAGGGAATTGGCTCGTTTGATTCTGATGCGCAAAAGCGTCGATTAATTCAAGACAAAAAAGACGAGATAGAAAAGAAATTTGAGAATTATTTTATTGATCGAGAGGATCACACTATATTTAGGCCCGGCGCAGCAGATCGACAACGCCTATTTTTTAACACTGAATCGGGAACCGCTGCGCGCGAGGCCGTTAGCCTGCTGACACAGTTTAGAATGTACCCCATGACGTGGGTAACAAAAGCAGTTGCGCCACTGATTTACGGTAAAGGCGCTGACTCATTTTGGGAAGCCATGTTCAAAGGCAAGGCCGATTATCTTGGCCTTGTTCAGTTGATGTCGTCTTCTTGGGTGTTGAGATATTTGGGATTAGCTGGCGCTGCATTAGCGGCAGGCAAAAGCATCCCCGACCCATTTGATTCAGAAACAATCAAGCGCAGTGCATTTGAGGGGCTCGGTATCTATGCTGATTTAATTAGTTCGGTTGGTCAAAACAACGAAATGGGAACCTATCGCGAAATAGTTGGCCCCAATATTTCTGGTTTCGTTGATAACTCAAGGTTAATTTACAACGCGCTATTTGGAAAGTTTTCAGGATTGCAGGCGGTTAATTTTTTGCAGCAAAATACACCGGCAGCGAACCTATGGGCGATTAAATATGCCACGGATTACCTACTATTCAATAGAATGAAAGAAGCAGTAAGCCCGGGATATTTTGAGAAGAAGCGGCGAGAGCTAGAAAAACACGGGCAGCACTACATATTGCCGCCTGTTTAACTTTAACCCACGGATGGAATCATGACAGTAAACGTAGATAATCCAAGAAGATTGGAATTTATTGGTAACGGTGTTGATACTATTTTCAACTACAACTATCTAATTTTTGAGGATACCGATTTGCTGGTGATAGTAAACGGTGTCACAAAAATTGTTAACGCCGACTACACAGTATCGGGACTTGGAGAGCAGGGCGGCGGCAACGTCACTTTTATTACAGCGCCGCCTGATCAATCTAGAATTATTATTGATTCTAACGTGCCATCAACCCAGACGGTTGACTTTGAAGTGGGCGGGAAATTCAAGCCTGACACTATCAACTTTGTTAATGACAAGTTGACCGTCATTGATCAGCAAATCAAAACGCTACTTAAACAACGTGGGCTGCTATATTCAGAAACCGCATTTCTTGATGCTAGCGGGAAGGATAATGCTCTACCTGTTTTGCCTGCTCAAACTAATACTGAAATACCGATTTGGTCTAAAGACAAAAACAACAACCTAATTGCCACAGTATTAGAAGAGGCCGGGGACCTCAGCAACCTAAGAGCAGAGCTGGAGTCTGAAGCTGAAGCATCCCCAGGCGCCGAGCTTATTGGTTATTTTGATGAATTCGATTGCAATGCCCCAGTAGGAAAAACGATTAACGAATTGATGAAACAGATTGCGCCACTGATTGATTGCAGAATTGCGGCTATTAATGAGGCAGACCCTACTAAAAAATTGCGTTTTGATTTGTCAGATTTAGACCCAAATACTACGGCAGTTTTGAAGATTCATAACCAGCCTGCGGGTAGTATTCCCACAGGTGGGATCATAATATGGCCAACTGAAACGCCGCCAGATGGATTTTTAGAATGCAATGGGCAAGATATTGATCTAAGATCAGATACCGCGCCACCTTTTGCTTTAGATCTTTTTTTAGCAATTGGAACCAGATACGGTGTTGGTTCTCAAGTATATGAGCCTGATAGAGTTACCGTATTCCCACCTAATGAACAAAACTTTTTTGCAATGAGCATGGGAGCGCCTACTACTCCACCATCTCCAGGATCAACAGGTTTCACAATAAACGTGATTCAACCCGGTTCGTTTTCGTTACGTGAAGCTGTGAAAATTGTTTTTCTTGCTGGCAATGTTATTCCGGCTGGTGCATTTTTTACCCTGCATTCACCTAAGGGAGATAGAAAAAATATTGTTTGGTATGAGGTGGACGGCAACGGCACGGCACCTGTAGAGGCTGGCGCTTTTATCAGTAAGGTTTCTATTCTTTCGACTGACTCAGCGCAGGACGTCAGAGACAAAACCAAATTTGCATTTAGCGGCGCGCAATATAAAGTACCAGATCTTCGTGATATGATAGTTCGCGGATATCATTCTAGCACTGCACAAAATCCAGCTATTTCTGAGATACACGAAATTGTAAACATTGCAAATGGCGGTCTTAATTATCAAGTCAATGATATTGTTTTTACAGCCGACCCAACAACATTATTTCCGTGCGAAATGCGGGTAGAATCAGTTACTGGCGGTGCAGTAGACAGTATAAGAATAATCAACCGAGGTAGATTTATTGGCGCCCCTGCGCCATCGCAAGTTATGTTTGGCGGTTCTGGAAGCGGCCTTGTGGTTGATATAGGTTCTGAATTTTTTGATCCCGGAAAAGATGAACGCATCTCTTGGCCGTGGACTTCATCAGATGAGGCAGAGGATCCTAATATCATTATTGGGCCAAAAATTGGTTCATATCAAGCAGATAGTCCAACCAATTTTCCTGACGTGTTTCCAGTTCCACCTACATTTGCCAACTATACAACTGGCGGGACGATTGTGCAGGCACTCAGCCCTGAAACGAGACCTAAAAACATATATCAAATGTACATTATAAAAACGTGACTTTTTTTTACAATTATTGTATGATGAATAGATATCGCAATGGAGTGTGTATATGAAAAAATTAATTGCCATTACGGCACTTTCTCTTTGTTTTTCTTCGGCATTTGCAGATTCTCAAAATGTCGATTCTCATCAATTATTTAGAAACAATTCGTTTCAAATTGAAGCACAAAGCTCAGACCTTAACACTGATAAAAAACTAAGCGATATCGATTGGGATTTCAAGTTTTCATTGAAAACTGACTACAATGGGTTTGTTTATTCGTTTCTGAATTTTTCAAAATTTAGCAATGATTATGCCTATGGTGCAACGGTTGGATTGCAAGATCCCTTCGATAGCGTAACACCTTATTCTGAGATTACCTACAATCATCTGAATAGTAATAACAAAATGCTTTCATCTAAGCAATTTGATTATGATACAGGAATCAAGATCAATCATTTTTCTAGGTTATCTCCTTTCTTAGAAGCAGATGATTTTCTTGATTCATCTAGGTGGTATATTAAAACCGGCGCACAATTCAATGTGGATAATCGATTTTACGTTGTCTGTGATTACGCATTTCCGTCTAAGACTACCGGCAGCCAGCTCGGCTTAGGGATTGGTGTTGCGTTCTAATAACCATCCAGGCAGGGCCGCGCCTGATCCCCAAAGCGGCCGACTAATCACTATAGATACTCAAAATCTTTCATGTGTTGAATATTGCGAAATGCGTTTCCCAGATATGAAATCTGGAGTTATTCAAAAAGCAAAAAAACTAAATTTCATTTTTAAAAATGGTGATATGACAGTGCTTTTATTAAAACCTTTGAATGAAAGAGTGGGCGATTATCTAATAGATTATAAGAAGACACGAATCTATAACTACTTGGATCACGATAAACAATGGAAGTGTTTTAGTGAAATTCAATCCGGACAACGTTAAAGCGCTTGGATTTCACGTTTTTGGTGACGAGAAAAAGCTCGTTATCAGAATGAATAACGGCAAGAGAATTGATATCGATATAGCGAAAAATAAGATTGAGCTTTACACAAAACGTAATGAGTCAAAAGAGCAATATAATACAGCTACCGTATAAGTTTGAGCCGCGAGATTACCAGGCTCGCATGCTAAGAAACTATTGGAAAGAAGGATACAAGCATTTTCTTTATGTCTGGCATCGTCGTGCTGGAAAAACAAAAATGTGCGTTAACCATCTGATAGCTGCTGCAGTCGAAAGGGTAGGTGCCTACTATATTATCTCACCCCAGCTTAACCAGGCACGCCGGAACATTTGGGAAGCGCGTGGAGATGATGGGATTGCTTTTCTTGATCATTTCCCTAAAGAGTTGGTGCATCGAGCCGATAACCAGCAAATGAAAATCTACTTAAAAAATGGATCGATCATTGGCTTAGCTGGATCTGATGGACAAAATTACAACAAACTGCGTGGTATGAACATTCTAGGCTATGTGCTAGATGAGTACGCAACACAGAACCCAGAAGTGCGAGAAATACTTATACCAATGATCGCGCAGAATGGGGGCTGGGAAATAATTATATCAACGCCAGAAGGTCATAACCATTTTTACTACCTGTACAACCGATTAAAGAACAGTGATAAATTCATCACTGAGATACTGACAGTTGACGACACTAAGAAAGCCAACGGGGATCCAGTATTGAACCAAGAAGCCGTTAAAATGATGATCGAAGAGGGCGGCTGGTCAGAAGAAAAAGCTAAACAGGAACTTTGGTGTGACTTTAGCGCTGCCGTTGTCGGTGCCGTATTTGGTAACCAAATGCGCGCTGTTCACCAGGACAATCGCTTGTTTGATTTTCCAATCACGAATGACACCCCGGTACACACAGCGTGGGATCTAGGGCAGAGCGATTCTACAGCTATATGGTTTTTCCAAGTATATCCTGATTACGTTCATGTCGTCAGTTACTACGAGAATCGATACCAAGAGTTATCGCACTATGTAAATGAGCTGCACAAATTTAGAGAAAAGCACGGCATCGTATTTGGTCATCACTGGTTTCCTCATGATGGCAACAACAAATCTGGACCACGAAAAGAAAGTTGGAAGATGCGAGCCGAACAGCTCGGATTAAACGCACGAATATTACCTAGAGATTTGAAAAAGTCCCTGATGATTGAGCGCGCTAGGTCCACATTTAAAATTTTCAAATTTCATCAAAGCAATTGTCAACGTGGCATAGATTGTTTGCTTGAGTATAAATACGAATTTAATGAGGCCATGCAATTAGTATCAAATCAGCCTCTCCATAACTGGGCATCTCACGGCGCTGATGCGTTTATGTACATGTGCAAAGTAGTTAAAGAAAAACCGGCGAACATAATAGGCCAACCCCTGCATAGAAGGGTTGGCATGTAAAATTTCATTGCATTGCATATCATTTCATGTGAAATCATTTGACATATATAACTTGTAGAATGGTATTGGTTAATAGTCAATATATTTTTTATTATCCAGTAACTTTAATTACTGGATTCAGTATTTGTGTTTACATCCTTGAAAAAATAGTGAAAAATAATCTTTTTTATTCATTGTTTTTTTTCACCAACAAATTTTTCACTAACACCTAGTATATCTTTAAGATTTTCTAATGCATCTTTAATACCTTCTCTCATTATCTCATTAAAAAACTCATTCCCTTTTTCAACAGTTTCATCCATTTTACCTGTTTCTATGAGCCATTCACCAATAACAATCGGCATTAAATAATTACAAATTATTTTTAATATTTTATAAGAATGGTTTTTAAAATTTTCTTCCTTTAAATCACCATAAGTTCTTAAGATATCTTTCATGAAATATTCATCAGGTTTAAGGTCATCAATAACCTTATTAACCACTTCTTTTATCATTATCTTTTTCCTTGTTATTTTATAAAATGGAACACGCTTATAAACGTGCAAATAATAGTACCAGAAGCAATCAACATTTTTCCAAACGTGGTTGTTTGCTTGTCTAGTGCTCGCGAGATTGAATCGTTAATAAACGACTTCATTTCCTTTTCGTGTTCATCTATTAGCTTGTTGGTGTGCTTCATAACACTGCCAAACTCCTTTGCGAGCGCAGTCGCTGCCCCGGGGGGCAACTGACTGGACTCCAAGCGTTCTTTTCCTTCTAATGTATCGTACTGATCTTTGTACATTTCCATAGCGGCTGAACTCCCATTAATCACGTTTTGACTCCTCTTCCATGATTCTGTCGTAAATTTCCTGACGATGCACAGCAATATGCTTTGGCGCATCGAAACCTATGCGTACCTGACTGCCCTTTATACCAAGGACAGTCAGCTTAATATCTGCATTAATTATAACAGACTCGTTTACACGTCGTGTTAAAATTAGCATATTTTCCCCTTGTTGTTGTCTTTATTAAAATGAAATATCTTCATCACAAGATAATTCCGAGAACGGATCTTCTGTTTCAGGAACTGTACCAGGTTCCAGCTCATTGAGCCGATCTCTCGTTAACCCATCAGGTATTACAAAATCCCCCGGTTTTAGCCATTTTTTGATGTTTAAACGGGGACCTTTATTAGTCTCTGACGTCTCTACCTCTGCATAGCCAGTAAATGCTATGAGGTCAAATGGGGTTACTTCTTCCAGCTGCTTAAACTTTTCCAACTCTCCAGCAGATTCAAACAGTTGTTTAAATTTCCACCCCATGTCGGCTAGTATAAAGTCGCAGACATTCCCAATGTTTTTGTTGCCGTCTTTGTCTATCAACGAAACAACAACTTTCATTATTTCCTTGCCTGCATTCTTTTCAGATTGGCAGATCATTTCCTGTGCATCGACAACTTTGTACAGCACTATGCCGTTCATGGCTTCAGCGTCTTTAATAATTTTCATAGTTTTATTTTCTCCATAGTTAATCAAAAAATAGGTAGCTAGTCACTGCAAGCAGTATCCAAAATGTATAATCTGGAAAAAACAGGTAGGTGATCACTGCAAGCAGAATCAAAAATGGATAATCCGGGTCGCACATCATAGTATCGCCCCAGACATCAATTCATTCTGTTTTTTCAAATAATACGCGGGCAGGCTCATTGTCTCCCGCGCCGTGAATGTTGTTTTTGTTTTGAAGATTTCTACACCTCTCTCTATTTGTTTACGCCCAAACTCTATTGCCTCGTCGTCATAGTCACGCTCAAACCAGAAATTCGTCTCTTTGTCGATAAACAAAAACACAAATTTAAGTTTCTGGAACGTTTCTAATTCCATCAAGTCGCCATACAATGCGGCCTGAATGTGATACGCAAATTTGGGGCCATGATGCTCTGCCTCATAAATATTGCTAATAGTTTTCAAGTCATATATCACGCCTTCTTTTTCGTCATACGCGTCTATCCTACATTTTAGTTTCAACTGATCGTTATATACCGAGACTTCCTTTGCGCATGGCTGCAGCTTAAGCGCAATTTCCTCCGGAATACTTTCAACCATGGCCATCACATCTTCGTTTTCTGATGCGTTCAGTATCGACTTACCGGCATTTTCCTGGGAAAACGCATCATACGCTTTCCCTTTTCTAACACCATCCCACACCGCAAATCGTTTGTCGAAGTTCTCAGGTTCCAGAATCAGACAGTGCACGGCTGAACCTATCCGCATGTCCTTAGTTTCTGACCTCTGACAATTTTTCTTGTGCAGGAAATATCTATACGAACGATTCAGATTAGCAATATCCGATCTGCTCAGATACTCGTGCGCAAAATATTCTTTGTCTGTATCGTGTATGATCATTCTATGCGCCCTCCCCTTCTGATTCTGATGATTCAAAGCTAATCTCTTTAAGCTTAGCCTCGATTTCCCCTTTTCGCTTCATTGCCAGGGGGGATATCCTATCCCTGTCCTGTTTTGGCAACGCATTAAACCAGTCTCGCATTTTTCCAACGTCTTCAAATGATTCTATCTGTTTAACCAGTGGATCATCGCAAGATACTGCGGCTGGCACTGATGATGAATCAATGCTTTGTATAGTGTCCTGGTCAAGAATGTTTAACCCGCAGATTGATAGCGTGAAACGCCGTTTTGCTTTTGTTTCGCACTTCATGATCGCGTTACAATAGTCCTCAGATTTGTTTGCCGGCAACGGTAATACAGCTATTGATGTATCCTCTCGACCATCAGCCCCATGACCAGTCACCTTAACAATTACAATCCCGTCACTGATATTGTGTTCAACATTAGTAATAGAAATTTTGTGTATCTGCCGAAGCTCCTCAGCGCCCTGCTTGTTCATGTACATGACTTCCTTACCTTTCAGTAACATGAAATTGAACGGCTGTGTAGCTGGGTTTAGCCCCGTAACATTGCATATATCCAGAACATACTTGGCTTTCTGCTCACGATTCATCTTACTTACGTCGCCGTCTATGATGATATCTGTTAGCATTTTGTTTCGCTCGCTAATCTCTCTCATATTGTCTTTATGAGAGTAGCTACGCATGCCCATGCCATGCTCGTGATTAACTTGTATCGATGATTGCATCTGGGATACTTGCGCATTGTTGTTAATCATTAGTTAACCTCCCCTACTACGATTAATCCAGTTTCAATAAAAACTTGAAGTGCCCTACTCACGTCCTGAACAAATTTTCTATCCAAGTCCGGTTCTCGTTTGTATTTTCTCCTCGCATAACATGCACGCAAGCAATAGATTCCAGTTTCAAAAACCTCATTATATGTACCGCCAGACAACAGGGCGCACAACGTTGACGACTCCATACTAAGACCTCCTAAATAATTTTCTAAAAAACCTAGACACAATACCCACCTGACGAACAGGCTGTTGCCGCATGTTTCGCATGCGATCAGTTGCAGTTATATAGTCATTCATGTATTATTCTCCACGTCTTATGACTAAACTCCTTGGGGCGGCTAATCGGTCAACTAGTCGCCCACCTCTTGTGATAACCAGCATATCCGGTTATCATTTGCTAGCTACTGGGATCGTAAGCGCAGTAGTAAAGGGGCAAAGAAGGTCCCCCGCTCTTTGCCTTTTGGGGCGGGGTACTTAATCTAGTACTGAAAAAAATCGACCGGGCGCACTGCATATTCGTCATACGGCGTCAGGCAATTGCGTTCTGCAAATATTTCAGCCTGTGATTTCATGTAATCATCCTCACCAAGCAGCGAAATATTTTGATTCCTGCAATTTTCAATTTCAGCAGTGATAGGGCCTTTGTAGTACTCTTTGAGCGTCTTAGTTAGCAAAAAATAGATTTCGCAAACTGTTTTTACTAGCTCGTCGTTTTTCGACTCTTTAGATGATCTCAAAATAAGCTTAGTAATCGCATTGATAACGTCCGGGTTTTGGTTTAAATAATCGCCCCGATCAACATAATCCGATTTCAGATCACACAATGCTGCCAGTTTTAGATTGTCTGTTGCATCATCAAGCATAGCCTGCAAATCGCCGCCGTAGTTAAAAGTCACGTTTTCAACCTGATCCAAATACGATTGCTCGTGCTCGCGTCTCTCGATCTCGTCTTTAGTGTTCACGTATGCATCATTTGCCACTTCGATATCAATCGGTAGCGGCCTGTCTTTCTCAATCAGCACGCTAATACAATCAGCACCCGCGGCATTGCGCATACTATCAATGAAAGCTATTTCATTTGTGTTTTTCATGTGTTATACTCCTATATAACAAAATTATTTTTTTCATTTGGACTACTCCGCATAGCTCCGTTTTGTGAAACTAAAATAATCCTTGTTGTTGTTGGTGTACCCGCACACATTAAAAAATGTGCGGGCGCATTTCCTCTGAAACATCCCAAAAATCTTCATCAGAAATATAAGTGGACGGATCACTATCTAGAAATGATATGTGATCGTATAGATCAAACGCACTTGCGTCTGTGTTGATGTTAAAGTTCATTTTTTTAATCTCCATATAAGTTATTGACTGTCCTAGTATGTCACTTTTTAAGTGACGTGTCAACACTTTTTTAGAACTTTTTAAAATATGTCTGGTCGTAATTGTGAACTTTTCACTTCTCCGTTTGTAATCCGTTCTATCTGAATAGCTCGATCAACTGGAACATACAAAATACCGTGTAAAAATTTTCCGATGGTCTGGCGCTTTACATTAAGTAAATCGGCCAGTTCTTTTTGGGCACCAATGATTCGTCCGTTTTTTTTGGCAATAAAGTTAATGGCGTCCTGCACTGCACTCATGGAACAAGCCTTTTGTTCGGGGGTTAAATTAATTTTTCTTCTGCCCATTTTGCATATAGCGCATAGTTTGTGTTATTAATATATAGTATCACTTTAAAAGTGACTTATCAAACGCGAAAGCGGAAATTTTAACAGCGTTCAAGGATTGGGCGCTCAATGTAAAGGAATACGCATGAAAAAAGGCGATAACATGAGTTTATTACTAGATGAGCGCCCGCTCGTCATTCTACCAAAATTAGCAGTAAAAGTGGGGCTTAATGAGGCAATTATTTTGCAGCAGATACATTATTGGTGTCAACGTAGCGAGCACGCTTACGAAAAACAACGCTGGTTTTTCAAATCAATGGAGCAATGGCAGGACGAAATGCCGTTTTTTTCTAATTCAACTTTGAAAAGAGCAATAAAAAACCTAATTGATAAAAAATTGATCAAATCAGAGAAACTTGGCAAAGAGTTTGGCAAAAAATTTGACAACACGAATTGGTACACTGTTTGCATGAGTAACCCGTTGTTACATGACGATAGCAATAGCTGCGATTTGTCAGAATCGACCAATCGAATGGGTCAAAATGACCCAAAGGGATTAGGTCAAAATGACCCATTGCCATTAGGTCAAATTGACCCAGTCTCTATATATACAGAGACTACAACAGAGACTACAACAGAGACTACAAAGAATGCACGCAGTGTTATTAACGCACAGGTAAAAGAAGTGTGGGATTATTATGTACAAAAAATAGACAGCAAATGCAAAATAAACGATACGGACAAACGCCAGATCAAATCACGTTTGAAAAACTACACTGTAGACGAGCTCAAAGCAGCTGTGGACGGATTGCATGCATCAGATCATCACAACGGACGAACAGTATCAAACTCAACTCCGTATTTGCAGCCGAAATACATTTTCAGATCAGACGACCAAGTACGCCTTATGCTAAATGTACAAAAAACGAACAATCCGATAAAACCGGATGGTTCAAATTGCTGTAAAAAATGCAATCGTAGAGCCGCAGCGTTGCACGGTGCGCCGGAATATTGTGACGAGTGCCACTCTCAACGTTTGAAAAACCAAGAAATAGCCGCAGCACGTAAACTAAAAGCTGAGCAAGAAGTACGAGCGCGCGCACAGGCTCAACTTGAAGAAGAGGGGTTCTCTAGCTATGAGGAAAAACTCAAATCTGAGGGGTTTAATAGCCCAATTGAGAAAATCCGCAGCATAACATCAAATCTAAGCGCGAAATTAAAGAATTAGGGGGCCGCTATCAAACGATAACGGCCCAGGCAATACCTACCTACCGCTTTTTATTTTTTGTAGCGCCTCAGTAGAAATTGGCGGCATTCCGCAGATGTATCGAATGCTATCAATTGCAAGCCTCACCCGGTCTAATTTCGACAATGATGGGTCGTTGCTTATGAGTTGATCACCGAATGCTTTGAACGCCAGCATCCTAGAATCGTCAATGAGCATAATTTTTCTCCATCTTTTAGTTAAACAATTACCCCGGGGCCGACCATTCTACTCGTCCTCAGTCGAATTGCAAATGGGGCAGGTTCCATTTTTTCAAATGTTATAGAACGATCTGAAAAATAAAACCGAAGCAACAACGCCAACGCACACCATGAGAGCAGACTCGCAAAGTTAATCATTTTTCCCCCTTGTCTTTTTTGTACATTTGTGTAAAAAACTGAATGCTTGAATCAACTTCCATCGAAATTTCTGATAATTTATCTGAAATTTCCTTCATGTCGTTTAAAATTTTTTCATCCATAAATGGGACAACATTATCATCCTTTGTGCTTTTTTCTAAATTATATAGAATAGCACTTGCATGCATTTTAACGTACTTAACTTCATCAATTAATCGCCAAGTTTCAATTACTCTAATTGTCATTTTTCCACCTCGGATTGTTTAACACCATCATCAACATGCTGGTTAATCATGTTTCTCAGTAGCTCATTTAAAACTACAAATCTCTCACGAGAACCACCACCAGCAACAAAATGCAATTTGCTTACGAATTTTTGCCATTCGTCTTGGCTAGATTTTAAATTTAAAGAAAATCGTTTCATATTTTTCCCCTTTAATAACAATCAATGTCAATTCCGCAGTGCGGGCAAATTTGCCTGTTGCTCTCTTTGTAGCAATTCGGACACAGGTCAAACTGGTTGGATCTGCTCGTTAAAGTAGTGCAGGGGTCCAGATCAAAATCTGGCCCTGCTTGGTCTATTGTATCATTCATTTTATTTCCCCTATTTTTTTTAATATCGCTGCTACGAAATCTGCTAGCAACGTCTGCTTGTCTATTTTTCCGTATTCCAAGATGCACCGTCGTTGAGAGTCACGATCTAGATGCTTGTACGGGTCAAATTTTAAGCAAAATTCTTTGGCTTTTATATCAAAATACAATTCGCACGCATCCATTAACCATACTTGAAAATTCAAACTGTCTCTAAAAGAAGAAAAACCTGTATAAAATTCATTTTTAAATAACTCAAAATCAAAATAAATTCTTTCATGCTCATCCCGTGACCACTCACCAATTTTTTTAAGATCGTCAATTTTGCTTTCTTTTTCAATTTTTTGACCTGATTTGTATAGAGTTTTGGGTATAATATCATTGACAGTTATGTACACGTCCAAAGTATTGCATTTTTCTATAATACAAGCATTAAAAAAAGCCGTATTAGTTACATTTGCGTTTACTAAGTCGCAACGATTAAAACTCGCGCCCTTCATGTAGCTATCATTCAGTAGTGCGTTATTAAAATTACAATCTAAAAACTTTGCTTGCGAAAAATTCGAATTATTGAATGTACTATCGTAAAAATCACAATCAGCTGCATCCACATAACATAGATTAGAATTGCTAAAATCAACGAACGGCGCATATACGCGTTTCATGCTAGCGCACCTCAAATCGACGTTGCTCATATTTAAACCCGTTAGATTAGTGTCATCAAGTATGGCCTTGCTCCCAGCGTCGCAGTAAGAATCAAACCACAGTTTATGATCTGCTAATATTTTTTCTAATTCGTTAGCAGTCAGTTTTTTATTGTTTTTTTGTCGTTCTAATGAACCCATTTTTTTCTCCCGTTGTTGTTGTTGTTGTTCCCCGCCGGAGCGGGGATGGTTTAGCTTATTTAGTAATTCGATAAATCACCTTAATTTCGGACCGAAATTATCAATATCAGTGCATGTTCGTCTATAGCATTCACAACAACACATACAGTAGTCGTCAAGTTGTTGAGTTTTTGTATATGTATTACAAGTGCCCATTGTATCCAGCTTATACAAAATTTTTCTTGCATCAATTTCGCCATTCTGATGAATGTCGCAAAAAATATTCAGTACAGCGACTTTTATTCTACTCAAGCATTCAATCATGATTTCTGTTACACTATCAAATATCAATGTAGAGCAAAATTTTTGTATTGTTTCAGTTATAAACGACTCAGATTTTTCTATCAATTCAACAACAGAAAAAACATGGTTTTTTGCTGCGTCTACTATGAATAGCTGATTATTTAAAAATTCACCATCCCAATTTTTATCAATATCAACGTACATCTCATCTATATGTTTTCTAATATAGTCTATATGATTAATTAAATGTACTGCTAATTTTCGTTGCGTTTTTGCAACGTTCAATCTCAGATTATTATCAATAAAAGATAAAGCCATTTTTTTACTCCAAGTTGTTGTTGTTGTTTTATGCAGCGTTATTGCTACATGTGTGTAGATTACATCAATTACGTAGATGATGCAAGAGTAATTTGAATTTATTTTATTATTGTGTATAATGAATGCATTTGGAAACGGGGAACGCAATGACAGACAGCGAAATAGAAGACATGCAAGAAGTGCTTGGCAAATTTAACGAGATTGCTCAGACGTGCTACACAGCAATTCTCGATATTTTAGAGTGCATAGCGAATTCAGAACAGTGCGAATACAATGAAACACGATGCAGACTGCGCAAACTCAGCTCATATATTAGAGAACGAAATACTGAGATAACGTGCGTACTGAACACTACGCAAGCGATTCGTGATAGAATTAAAAAAAGTGAGTGACATCTATGGCAGGGAATTTGCAATTTAGTAAACATGACTTGCTTAAACAAATAAAACAACGTCAGTACTCAGCACTGTGTATTCAAGCTGCGATTGAGCAAGCTCTAACGACTATTAATACGTGCTACTGCGCTGTCGATTCTGATGATGACTCTATCTATAATATAGACGAGATCAACACGCTAGATGACATGCTGCGAGATATCTGTAATCAGCGTCTGCAAAATAACATCAATCTATTGTTTTCGTAAGCAACATATTGTACAATTCCTGTACAAGTAGGAAATATGAGGGCGTCATGGAAGACAAAAATAGAGCAGAACAATCAGAACATGAAATAGTACGTACGAAATCCGGACGGTTTAAAAAAGGGCATAGCGGGAACCCGACGGGGCGCGCTGCTAGCCCGTTTCGGCGTGAGATACGCGACAGCATACGAGAGCGATTGCCTGAGTTGGTTCAGAAAACAATCGAGCAAGCTTTGGAAGGCTGCACGAAATCAATGGAATTGCTATTCAATAAAGTGTTACCAAACGCTCGCCAAGGCGACATGCCGCTTGGGTTAAACATAACTAAAAACGTCGGTACAGACGCTAAACAGTTGCTAGAGCTGTCAGATGAGTTAATAACGGCAGTAGTGCAAGACAAGCTCGAAGCAAGTGTTGCTGAAAAAGTTGTGATGCTGCTCGCTGAACATAGAAAAATCATTGAGACAGAAGAAGTGCAACGCGAGCTTGATAAGCTGAAAGAAGTGGTCAATAAATGATGAAGTGCGTAAAGCCGGGGTAACTGCTACGACCTGAATAGTTATGGTAAGCGTTCTGTAAGGACGCCGGCCCCCGGGAGCACTTATATTGAAAAAATGTTGCGTAGTTGCATCCCTAGGACATGCAACTGTGCAACTTCTAAGCCGCTTGTGCAGCGGTTAATTACAAATATTCATAATATTTTCTAAGCCGCTTATGCAGCGGTAAATTAAAAATAGTTATAATATTTTCTAAACTGCTTGTTCAGCAGTACACGAAACTGTATCAAATGATACGCGTTTAGTGAACACAAATCAGTGTGAGATATTGACTATTGTTTTGTTTTTGATCATTGTGTACAGTATTAATACTATTTGCTAAAGTAGTCGCGCTGGAGTTTTTGCTATAGAAATCTCACACACGGATGTGGCGGCGCGTTTTTTTTCAATCTAAAGAAAACGACGAAAATGAAGAACAACTGTTGATTTTTTGTTCAATATATGAGATATTAGAACAAGTTGGTAGTTAATTGAACAACACGGATGTTGACTAAATTCAAGCTGAAACGCAAATCAAAGTACAAAAATAAAGCAACTCAATGCGATGGTTTTACGTTCGACAGCATTGTAGAGCGTGATTATTACGTACATCTCAAAGCACAGCAGAAAAACAATAATGTCGCAATGTTCTTACGTCAAGTACCGTTTCACATTGTTTGCAATGATGAGAGCGTTTGCAAATACGTTTGCAAATACGTTTGCGACTTTCAAGTGTTTTATACCGACGGATTAGTTGAGTTTGTAGACGTGAAAGGGGTTGAAACAGACATTTTTAAGATCAAAAAAAAATTGGTTGAGGCACAGTATCCAATTGAGATCAAATTAGTGAGGCGGGGCGAGTTTTGAACAAAAGAGAGATCAAGCTAACATTCCCCTCAGGTATGGCATTTATTGCTATACCACTGGCTATAATTATGTTGCTAACGATATTAATGTGCAGGCTCGTGTTTATCCCGATTGTATATTTTTTAACCATATTGTTAGCATCAACAAAATGGGTTGCAAACAGAATTGCGCGTGCGACACGGATGTTGCTAACTCGCACGGATGCGAGACGCGCACAATGACTAAAGAGGAGTGGCTGCGAGTAGTGAGGGTAACAGATCAGCTTGCATTTATTATTGATCAAATCAGAATACTACCGGAAAACGTATGTTCGCCGTGCTACG
>Ga0070749_10000291_pt1 | contig 33343 bp, 41 predicted proteins | sample VirMetDEL_Nov_18_FD_75180 | JGI IMG/M metagenome (GOLD analysis project Ga0070749, IMG submission 75180) | Aqueous microbial communities from the Delaware River and Bay under freshwater to marine salinity gradient to study organic matter... | ecosystem: Environmental > Aquatic > Marine >...
AACGCTCACATCTTGCAACAGTACATGAATCGTAGGGCGTATGAGACGCGCAGCGATTACCAGCGCAAGATGCAAGAAGTCGAGCAGCTTAAGCAGCAGACTTCTGGCGTTTATGATGTGCTAAAGCAGTACGAAAATGACTACGCCAAGCATGGCATTAGCGTGGCTGACATAGCTAAGCGGTCGATTGCTTGGGACAAGGCAATGCAAGCTAATCCGGTTCAAACAGCGTTAGAATGGCTCGATTCCTACGGGGTCAATCTGCAAGACCTCTACAACGGATACTCACAGCAGCCACAGCAACCGGCAAATTACTTGACCCGCGAAGAGGCGGAACGGATTGCGGAAGAGAAGTTTCAGTCGATACAGGCACAAGAGAAGCAAAACGCAGTTGCTTACTACAATGAGCGACTTGTAGAATCATTCATGAAAAACAAGCCGTTGTTTCGAGATGCTGAAACTGCCTCACAACTAGAGGCAGAAATGGCACCGATAGTACAAGGCTTGTCGGCAACAGGTAGGTATAGCTCTCCCGAAGAGATCCTAGAAACCGCCTACAATTACGTTGTTGCCGGGAACCCGACTTTTTCCAGCCTCAATTCTGCGATGGCTGCAAAGTCGGTTGTTGAACAAAAACAGGCTGCTGTCGCTCAGGCGAAAACAGCTTCGCGCTCAATATCTGGCTCCGCTGGTTCAGGGACTCCCAAGATCAAAGCAAAAGATTTACGGGACAACCTGCGGCGTCGCTTCGTCGGCGAGTAAGTTTGTGGTTGTCCCAATAACCTTTAGGACAACCAAAAATGGCAAACTTAGAAGAGGCAATCGTAGCAACCTTGTTCGATCAGAGCGAGGAAATTGCTGACGAGATCATGCACCACAATCCGCTGCTCATGGCGCTAGACGACCAGGGGCTTATCCGTAGGTTTTCGGGGGGATACGAACTCCGCAAGCCGGTAATGTACAACGATTCAGCAGTAGGCGGCTTCTACAGCGGCTTTAGCTCGTTTGACCTTGACGCAATCGACGATATGACTGCGTTTCGGTTTGCGATCAAGCAGTGCTATGAGCCGGTAGCGATTGACGGTCGTAGCCGTCGTGCTAACCGCGATCAGGCACAGCTTCTTGATCTCGCTGAGACCAAGATGAAGGCAGCTATCGCACGCCTTAAGAACACAGTATCCACTTCGCTCCGTGGCGATGGCACTGGTTCTGGTGGTTTGGAGTTTGACGGCATTAAGAAGGCTGTCAGCACTTCGCCATCGTCAGGCACTTACGGACAGATTGATCGTTCGACCAATACGTTCGCTCGCAACTTGGCTGTAAACGTCACGTTGTCGGCTTCAAACGTACAGGAGACGATCACAGATACGCTTTCCCAGGTTACTCGCGGCAGTGAAATGCCGGATCTTGGAATGATGGATCGTACAGCCTGGAAGTTTCTGCACAGCTCACTAACGGCTATTCAGCGTATTGCGCTTCCGACAAAGAAGGCAGTCGCTGGCTTCCGTGTAATGGAGTACGACGGTTGCAGCTTTGTGTTTGACGGCGGTTATGGCTCAAGCGTTCTTGAGACAAACTCATGCCGACTTCTCAACACGAAGTATTGGTCGTTTGACATGGTTCGAGGGGCAGACTTTAAGCCGCTCGCACCAGAGATGAACCGTCCAGTAGATCAGGATGCTTTCTTCACAGTAATTCTTGTTGAAGGCAACCTGTGCTGTGCTGCACCTGCACTTCAGGCTGTTATTTACGCTTAGGTAGGAGGGACAGAACATGTCACGTTCAGGATCATTCGGAGTAAATTACAAGAAGGTTTGGGATGGGATTACTATTCCCCTACCAGCACAGGTTGGCGATCTCGGAAGCTGTCCGGAAGGGGAGTTTCTTTTCGTACAAGCTGGCGCTGCTGTTGCTCAGTATGCCTTCGTTAAGCTGTCTGATGATGGTCAGGCAGTAGAGCTAACGACAACCAATGCTGGTTCTAACAACCTGCAAGTTGGCGTTGCTCAGGTTGCTGCTGCTGACAATGAATACTTTTGGGTATGGGTTGGCGGCGTAGGTGGCGGTGGAGTTGGAACAGGCATTAAGGGCAAGTGTGCGGCTTCGTACGCTGCTGATGCTAATCTTAACACTACTGCTACAGCAGGTGTGGCTGATGATGCTTCTACAACCAGAATTGCAAACGTCGTAGGGCTCACAACCCTTACGGGCGCTGGTACGGTAGAGCTGAAGTCAACGGGTTACTTGCTTGTAAATTAAGCAACACGGGGGTGCCAGTACGGACCCCCACTTTTTTGTGTAGGTATGTCACTCACACAAGATTTAATGGGTTTAGGCTTGGCTGCTGAAGTTGCAGTCGAGTTGTCTCAGGAAATACAAGGCACAATAGCGGGAAAGCCAGTTGTCGAGGATGGTCTGATAAGTGGAGACACTCTTCAGTACAATGTAGCTTTGGACGCTTGGATAACAACTAACGTCACTGACGGGGGAAATTTCTAATGGCTAATACAATTCGCATTAAGAGGCGCTTAACGGGATCGGCTGGCGCACCTGCAAGTCTGGTAAACGCAGAATTGGCATTTAACGAAGTAGACGGAAAACTCTACTACGGACAGGGTGGCAATTCGACAGCAGCTAGCACCATTATCGCTATCGGCGGTTCTGGTGCTTTTGTTGATCTCACCAGCAACCAGACCATTGACGGTGACAAGTCTTTTGTTGCTACCGTAAACATTAACTCGCTTCAGTTGAATGGCGCTTCTGTCACAGCCAACGCTGCTGAACTTAATCAACTCGACGATGTAACCCCTGGCACCGCTTCTGCAAGCAAGGCGCTTGTGGTTGATGCTAACAAGGATCTAAATCTTTCAGGTGGTGATCTTACTGTTCAGGATCTCGTTGTAAACGGCGATCTGACCGTCAATGGCACCGAAACCATACTCAATACTCAGACTCTTGAGGTCGAGGACAAGAACATTGAGATGGGTGTAGTTGCTACGCCTAGCGATGCTTCTGCTGATGGCGGTGGTATTGTTCTTAAGGGAACAACCGACAAGAGCATCCTTTGGTATGACGCTTCAGATGCTTGGGAAAGCTCTGAGCACTTCAATCTTGCTGCTGGCAAAAAGTTCCAGATTGCTGGCACTGATGTTCTTACTGGCAGCGCACTCGGTTCTGGCGTTACGTCATCTTCGCTCACAAGCGTTGGGACGATTAGCTCGGGAACTTGGCAGGGAACTGCTGTAGGTATCGCTTACGGCGGCACCGGACAGACAACTGCTCAGGCTGCGATTAACGCGCTAACTCAGGCAAGCGGCGGAAGCAACGGACAAGTGCTTACTCGCAACAGCAGCGGTAATGCTGTGTGGGAAGATCCAGCAGACAGCGGAATTTCGTCACTCAATGGGTTGACGGTTGATACGCAGACTTTTGCCATTGGAACAGATGCCTCACAAGAGGTTCCATACTGGTCATCGTCAGGAAGTGTTCACACGCTGAACATTCCGTATGCGACCAACGCTGTTCGCGGTCTTGTTAGCAACCAAAACCAGTTGTTCGGTGGTCGTAAGGCTTTCCTTGATGGCGCAACCGTTGGCGAAGGCTCAGGCATTGGCGGAACGTTCGACGTTTACAACACCGGCAGCGCACCAGCCGTTCTCATAAAGAAGGCGAATGGCGCGACTGGCGAGGCGATCAAGTTCATCGATCACACCAGTGCGGCTGTATTTGTAGTCGATGCTTCTGGCGCAGTCACAACCGGCAGCTGGTCTGGATCGACCATCGCAGTAGCAAACGGAGGTACCGGAGCTACAACGGTTCTTGGCGCACAACAGGCTCTCGAAGTTGAGCCCGGTGTTGACGTTCAGGAATACAGCGCAAAGCTGCAAAGCATCGTTGATCTGTCTGGATCGTTCTCTTCAGGAGTGGTTCAGCTTGTCGGATACTCGGCTGCAAACACAGCAGAGTTTGTTTCGACCACGACCTTTTCGCGATCCTTGCTTGATGATGCTTCGTCAAGCGATGCGCGTACCACGATGGGTCTTGCAATCGGAAGCGACGTTCAGGCGTATTCGGCAAACCTGTCTGCGCTCGCTGGTCTTACTAGCGCCGCTGACAAGCTGCCGTACTTCACGGGTTCGGGGACTGCCGCTGTTGCAGACTTCTCTAGCTTTGGACGCTCGCTTGTTGATGATGCTGATGCTGCTGCTGCACGTAGCACATTGGCGCTCGGTTCAATCGCTACTCAGGCTGCTGACAATGTAAGCATTACTGGCGGTAGCATCGACAACGTGGTTTTTGACGGCGGATCGTTCTAGTAGTAAGCGGGGAGGGGCTAGTACAGCTCTCCCCGCATGTTTCTTCTTATGGCAAACACCATAAAAATTCGCCGCAGCACTAGCGCAAGCAGCGTTCCAACTACTACGCAGCTTAGTGAGGGTGAGCTTGCCCTTAATGTTTACGACGGCAAGCTGTTCTTCAAAAAAGTGCAGAGCGGCACTGAAAGCATCGTTACGCTGCAAGAAGGTGGTGCTAGTGGCATCACAAGCCTAAATTCTCAAACAGGCGCGACGCAAACTTTTGCCGTTGGCACTAGCGGCAACGATGTTGCGTTTTCCTCAAGCTCAAATACACACACGCTAAATGTTCCTGATGCTTCCACTACGGCACGAGGCTTAGTAACGACAGGCGCACAATCATTCACTGGCGCTAAAACGCTAGTGCAGCCTGACGCGAATACCGTTGGCTTTACGTTAAAAGCTGCGGCTTCACCAGTTGCGGCTGTTATGAGCGTGGTCGATTCTACCGGCGCGACAACGTATTCGTACATGGATGGTTTTGGGCGATGGTTCGGTCGTCCAGCGCAGTTTAGCTCGTTTGCTGCAAATACGGCAGCAGTGTTGGGGATCGCTGGTGTTGCTACAGCTCCGTGTTTTATTGCTCGCGGTGCCAGCTCGCAGAGTGCGCACTTGATGCAGTTTCAAGACAGCACGCAAGCTGTTGTTGCCAACATGGATGTTCGCGGCAATTTAACACTCAACACCAACAAGCGTTGTGGCGGTCCTACCAGCGGAACCAACAGTGTTGCCCTTGGGCGAAACGCGCTCAATGCTTCGCTTTCCGGTGCTGACGCAAACACAGCCGTTGGAGACTATGCAGGGGCTGGTATTACGAGCGGCTATCGCTCTACCTGTATTGGTTATGGTGCAAATGCTGGAACGTCTGGTTATGGCAACACCGCGATTGGGTACAATTCTGGCGGTTCGATTACAACCAGTTTTGAAAACACATATCTCGGACAAAACGCCGGAGATACCTCCACTGGATCCCGCAACGTTTTTGTCGGCTACTACGCTGGCATTTCTGGCGCTACAGTTGGTGCGGGTCGCGTTACAGTTGTTGGCTATGCCGCAAAAGCACAAGGCGACTATGCTTTAGCGATTGGGGAAAATGCCTCTGCCGCCGCAAATTCGTGCGTTGTGCGTTGGGGCAACGCGAACAGAATCAACGGGGACAGCAACGGTCAAGTTGGCGTAAATGAAGCCACTCCTGGCGGTCAGTTGCAAGTAACTTCGGGTGCCGCAGCTCGCAAAGCCTTGCTTATAAAAGGCGCGGCATCTCAGAGCGCGAACCTTCTTGAGGTACAGGATAGTGCAGCAACTGCCAAGGCGTACACCCGCGCTGATGGCTCGCAAGTCGTTTCGCTTGCGGCAACCGACACCAATGCAGGAATTACAAGCATTGTTACTAATAACGGCTATACCTGTTTAGGCTTGTGGCAACAGGCAAGCACCGCTGGCGGCGTTTCACAGTATTTAGCTGCTTTTTATAACGCCTCAACCATTGTTGGCAGCATAACACACAACGGCAGCTCGACAGCGTTCAACACATCTTCCGACTACAGGCTAAAAGAAAACCTAGTACCACTGTCAAACCCGGTATCGCGGCTTGGTGCTCTGCCGGTTTATAGGTTTAACTTTAAGTCAGACCCGACACGTACTGTAGACGGCTGCTTGGCGCATGAGGTTGCTCAGTGTGTGCCAGAGGCAGTGGTTGGACAAAAAGACGGCACTGCTCCTGATGGCAGCATTTTGCCGCAAGCGGTTGACTACTCCAAGCTGGTGCCTTTGCTTGTTGCTTCGGTACAGGAGCTTTCCGCAGAGGTAGCATCACTCAAAGCGCGTGTAGCCGTTTTGGAGGGTGCATGAAGGTTCTAGTACAAACCAACAACTTGTGTAAGCATTGGGCGAACCTGTCTATATGGGAGACAAACAATGGCACAAATTGATTGGAACAACTTAATGAACGGTGGTGATACTCGAAAGAAGCGGTACCACGGGGCAAACGTAAAGTTTTTTAACGCCTACCAGGAAAACCGCGAAAAGAGTCTCGCTGCTGGTCGCGCTGTTTTTGACGAGATTCCAAGTGTTTCTATCCAGTACCCCGGCGGTGACGAGACAGTAAGGCGCATTGAGCCACACGACCTTGTGGAGTATCCAGAACTTTATGCAGCTTTCCAGTCAGGCAATACGCTAATAGAAAGCGGCACGCCTCTACAAGAGTGGGCTCCGCTTAATGGCAGTGCGTTGCGCGAGTTGCAGCACATGGGCTTTAAGACTGTAGAGCAGCTTGCGGAAACTTCAGACGACGTGAAGCGACGGCTTGGTACTCTGTCTAAGTTTGTGAAAATTGCGAAGGATTGGATTGATGCTGCCAACTCAACACAGTTCCAGGTGACTGCACTTAAGCAGCAGCTTGAGCGCGAGCAGCGCAGGACAGAGAAGTTGGAAAGTCAGGTAGAGCTGCTGATGCAGCGCATTGAGGCAAACGAGGGCACAGACATGCGTCCTCAAAGGAAGGAGGTGATCCGTTCTATTGCGCCAATGGAGGAAGAGTTTGTTGATTACGGAGAAGCTCTGCCTGAAACAGAGCCAGGTAAGCGAAGGGGGCGACCTAGAAAAATATGAGCCTTTCCACCGTTGTTACTAACGTCGCAAATGAGGCTGGTTACACTGTAGAGTCGAACATTATTGCCTCTACAGAAACGACTACAAAACAGCTTCGCACGTTAGCGAATCGCATTAACCAGGAAATGTCCGACCAGTACCCTTGGACTTCCATGTATGCGAGCGGTGCAATCACCTTGGTGGCGGGTCAGTCTCAATACGAGCTACCCGCCGCTTTTTCTTATTACCTTTACGAAACGTTTTGGAACAGCTCGACCCGTTGGCGCGTTATTGGTCCCATGACGCCGCAGGAGTATGCAGAGACGCAAGGCTACGGGCTTAACACCTCCATTTACACGCGCTTCCAGCTTCGCGGGATAAGCAACAACCAGTTGCTTATTTATCCGACTCCCACCGCTGGAACAGCAGGACAAACAATCATTTTTGAGTACATTGCTGATCGCAGTGTGCGTCCTGCAACTTGGGCTGCTGGCACAGCGTACGACGCAGGTGCTTACACGTTTTACAACGGCAACTACTACAGCACTGTCGCTGGCGGGACGAGCGGCGCTACTGCACCTACGCACACTAGCGGATCTGCAAGCGATGGCGGCGTGACATGGGTTTATTACTCAGGACCGTACAAGGAGTTTTTGGCAAATTCTGACGTAAGCATTTTTAACGAACGGACGTTAGAGTTAGGAGTGCTGGAAAGGTTTGCAGAAATACATGGGCTGGACACAATTCAGCCACGTTATCAAACGCAGCTAAACGAGGACTTTTCGCGGCAAAACCCCGGCAAGGTTATTTACGCAGGTGGTTACGGACGAGGCAACCAGTTTGCGCGTAACAACATAGTAGTCTTTGGAACCTGGATCTGACATGGCAAACATTCCACCGCCGCAAAGCGGCATGAAACCGATGGATTATTACCTGTTCTTGTATCGCTCAGGTGTCAGTCCTTATGAAGCGTATCAGGCAACAAGTGCTGCGTATGGACCGCCAAAAAGTAAAGAACAGTTGGCGCAGGAGCAGCAGAGCAATGCTGCTAAAAGCAACCTTGCCGCAGTAGCGGGACAAACAGCCGGTCTTGTTGGCGGAACATATCTTGCTGGTAAGGCAGCGGGATTGTTCAGTGCTGGTGGCTCTAGTGCTGGAGCGATTCAAGCTGCTTTAGCTGCCAAAGCTGCTGAAGCTGCTGCGGCTGGCGGTGTTGCCGCTGGTGGTACCGCTGCCGCTGGTGGTACTGCTGCTGCTGGTAGTGGTGCTGCCGGTGCTACAACACTTGGAACAATCGGTAGTTATGCCCTTCCGATTGCTGCCGTAGTTGGCACGTTAAGCACTGCCTGGGAAACTGGCATGAAGGACATACTTCGTGGTCGAGGGGATCGCGCTGATTGGATCAATCAGGGGGCAAACTTGGCTACAGCTTTTGTGCCTAATTTAGCACTGAAGTTATTGGGCAAGCGGTCCATTGGCAGCATGATGACGTCTGGAAAATCAAACGCGCAGCTAATCCGCGATGACTTCCGAGGAAAATTACGCGAAACAGGCGTAGCAGATGACAACTATGAGGTCACACTCGCCGACGGATCTAAGTTCAACATTGGATTGGACGGAAAGACTCGTTACAAAAATGTTGGTACCAACATTAACGACAAAACAACGCGCCAAGCTTGGGATGTTGATTTTTCCAACCCTCTAGCGGTGTTTGCAACCGAACAAATTGACCCGATGATTCAACGCATTTACGAGGGAGTAGATCGCAGCAAGATCCCCACGGAGCAGTTTACGGGGATGCTAGTAAACGCTGTAACAAGCAACGCTAAAAGTAACGAGGATGTTTTAGCAAACATTCGTACCGTTCTTGGACAGTCCATCTTTGCAAAAGAAGCGGGGTTTGATCCAACTCCAATACCAGGACCAACACAGGCAATAGTCAGACCAGAAGCCGGCAAAGTTCTGAGAGTGTCACCAGGCATGTACATGAACGATCAAGGAAAAATTAGCCCAGCACTGACAATGAAACAAGCACTAGAACTTAATTACGGTAAGGAGACTTAGTATGCCAATGGATAACAGATCACGAAGGATAGAAAACCAAGCCAGTCGGCTCGCTTCTGCGTTAGGTAGGATGCCTGGACGAGGCATCCCTAACATGGAGCGTATGCCGCGCATGATTGTGGATGATATGAAGGCACAGCCGATGCCGGGAGACGGCACAGCGCGTATCCAGCCGTTTCCGTATCCTGATCAGCCAGGACTTGTGCAGCCAATTAGGGATCTGCGCCGCGACATGCAGCAGATGCCACGCGAGCGCCTGAGCCCAGGCGTGTATCGCGGTGCTGATGGTTCGCTAGTCAACCAGCAGGGGCAAATGCTGCCTAACCAGCCACGCCGCGATCAGCAGCAGTGGCAAGTGCAAAACTTGCAGCCTTCGCCTTTTGCGCGTGATCAGTTTCAGTATTACCAGCCACCGCCTCAAGATGTTTACATTGGTCGCGGCATGAGTATGCCAATACCGCAGCGTCCAGTGCCGATGCCACCGGGCATGATGCAGGGTTACGGCGATACACCAGCTTACGGCGCAGGAATGACGCCGCAACAGATGCAGCAAATGGAACAAAACTTACAAGGCGTAGCGCAAGGCTTTCAGCAGGGCGCACAGCAGTTTCCTTGGCGTTACCCTCTAAAATAAATTTCGATGTCGTACCAAGGTGTAACAATGCCGCCACCGTCTTTAGGGCTTGATCTGGTCAGCCCGATTGATGGCATGGAACCGGCAGCAGCACTTGAGTTAGTGAATATCTTTCCAGGCGCAGGGGCTCCCACCGTTCGCCTTGGATACCAGACGTTTGCTGACTTAGGTACGGCATCACCTATTTATTTCATGCACGAGTACCCGCTGAAAAATGGAACAGCGCAGCTCATTGCAGCTCAAGAAACAGCTTTGTTTTCTGTTGATGATACAGGAACAGTAACAAACATTAGCAAGGTTGGCGGGTACCTGTCCGGTTACTGGAACAAGGAGTTGTTTGCAGGAAACATTTACCTTGCAAACAATGGAGGCGATGCGCCGCAGGTGTACACGGGCACTGGTGTTGCGGCAAACATAAGTGTGGGCGGCGCTGGCTATACACTGACCGACTTAATAAACGTAGCGTCCTACCGTGAGCGTTTGTACTTTGTTGAGCGCGACACGTGCAAGATGTGGTTCCACGCTACTGAAGGCGCAACATTAGTCAGCGGCGGCGCTGTTCTTAAGAGCTATGACTTCCAATACATATTCCGTCGCGGCGGCTATCTTCTTTTTACTGGTAGCTTTACGAATCAGAAAAATGTGACCAGCCAAGACTTGTTCATGGCGGTGTCTAGCGAGGGAGAAGTTGTTTTCTACAGCGGTTACTCGCCGGATGATCCAGATTGGTCGCTAGTCGCACACTTCATTATCGGCAAGCCGCTTGGTCCTCGCGCTTATGTGCGTGTAAATCAGGATGTTTTGATCATTACGCAACAAGGCATTGTGCCTGTGTCTGTGTTGTTTAGCCAAAGCCCACAGGAGGCTTCTGACACTATAAGCAGACCGATCAATCCGCTTATTACGCAGTATGCAACGCAAGTGGCATTAAGCGAGCGGTGGAACGGGTTTTTTTGGGCTGCGGGTCGAAGAATATACGTGATGCTGCCTGACAGCGGGACGACTGCGACCTTGCTTGTATGGTCACTGGATACGAAGGCTTGGACTCAGTTTGCCTTATTTACCGGCGCACACTGCTGCTCTAGCTGCAAGTTTTTAGACTTGCCGTTTTACGGTTCCGCTCAGGGTATCATTTACCAAGGTGAAACTGGTTACTCTGATGGCGCTACGGATGGACTTGGTGAGTCGATTGAGTTTTCTGCGCGTATGGCTTTCTCGTTTTATGGCAGCAGAGGGAACTACAAAGCGTTCAAAGACATTCGACCCTTAATGCGCGGCAAGCGCGGCTTGTCTCTCAACCTTGGTTTGGACACGGATTTTAAGCGCAGCACAACGGTAACGACAGTTACTACTGCTGCTGGGGCTTTTACGCCGTGGGGATCGCCGTGGGGCAGCCCTTGGTCCACGGATGTTGAGTACGTGTTTGATCGTTTTGCGGTCAAAGGACAAGGACACTGCGCTGCTATTCGCTTTGGCGGCAGCATAAAAAATACACCGTTACAACTTTTCGGCTTTGAAATACGATACGACTTAGGCGGGCAGGTCTGATATGGCAAAACAAGGCGCTTTAGCAAAAGATCCACAACAGTATACGCGAGTGTCACCGGGCATTTACCGCGATTCATCTGGAAGGCTAGTACAGCGTTTGCCTGGTCAGCGCGGTGCTACACAGCGCAGAAACCGTCGTCGTGACAAAACACCCGGCATACCAGGCGCTGTAGCTGGCAGCGACGAGGCAAAGTTCCGCAACTTGCCAAGTGAAAAGCAGGTCAATGAACTACGTTCAGACGTTGGAGCATTTACCAATCAGATGTTTGCCAATGCGATGGGATTTAATCCTAATCAGCCCTTTGTTGGTTACGAGCAGCCTTTCAGCCAAGAAATGCAACGGGCGCGTGAGTCAGTGATGGGCGAGTTTGAGCGCACGATGGCACCGGAATTTCAGCGCCAAGACATGCAGTTTAACCAGCGCATGATGGAACAGGGAATTGATCCCAACAGCGAAGCATACCAAGCGCAGTTCCGTGCATTGAAAGAAGCGCAGGGCGGCGCTCGACAAGCTGCTATGGCTAATGCGTTTCAGCTTGGCGCAGGGTATCAGCAGCAAGGCTTTGAGCAGGGACGCGCAGCAGCGATGTTGCCGTTCCAGCAGTACAGCGCAACAGAAAACCTATGGGCGCTCCCGTATCGTACTGAGGCGGAGGCAAGACAAGCGGAGCTTAATCGGCAAGCACAGATTACGGCAGCGCGTATGGGCGGCGGCTCTGCTGTTGCCGCAGCGCAAGTGCAAGCACAAGCGGCGCGTGATGTTGCCGCAATGGAACTAGCGCAAGGCTATAACCAGCCGCGACAACCTAATCCTTGGAACGCTGCCATTGGCGGATTGGCTCAGGGTATAGGTGCCGGTGTGTCTAACTATTACCTGCGGTAAATATGGCTGACAGTCTTGCACAAGCACTTCTAGCGTTGCCGATCCAGCCTGTAGAAACTCCCTACGGCATCACTGCGCTGAACATAAGCAAAAACATTCCGAACATGATTGATCCCTATGGCAATCCGTGGGGCAACCTGGCTATTGGCTTGGGATCGGTTCTAACTAGCGCACTGCTTGGGTATCAAGCTCGACAACAGGCGCTTGAGGAAAATGCTACTCTTGGACCTTTGATAACTGCTGGCTTAAAAGCAAAAACAGCAGAGGAGCTTGATGCACTGATCGCGCAACCTGGTAATGAAAGGTTGGGTCGAGTTGGCACTGAGTTGAAGCTGCGTCTGCTTGAAAATGAAATGCTGCAAAAGCAAAACGAGGAAAAACTTAAGCAGCAGCTTCTGCTAGAGCGCGTGAGGTCTGGTTATATTCCACCGGGCTACGAGGACATGCTTGGTGCAGGACAGACGCCAGAACAGCAGCTTAAACAGCAGATCCAAGGTGAATTGCTAAAAGAAGTTGTAAGGCAGGGCAGAATACCTCCAGGGTATGAGGATCTATTAGGTGAAATGCCACAATACTTTGCCGGTCCTCCTGGCGCAGAGCGCAAGCCGAGCATATTCCCTGGCATTGAAAAGACTTATGACGAGCGGCGGAATGAGTACATTCAGCAAGGCATTTCAATGGGTCTTACGCCTAACAAGGCTTCTGAAGAAGCTGACAAGCGTTTGACTCAAGAGAGAGCGGCTAATGCTGCTGCATTTAAGAAGATTGAGCAGTCGCGTGAAACATCATCCACGTATGAGCGATTAAGTGCTACTGCTGCCGAAGCTATGACTCAAGCCGGCGAAACTGGCGGCTTGATGCCAGGAGCGCGACAAGCTGGCAGTTACCTTGTCGCAGCGTTTGGCAGCAAGACACAAGCCGAGAAGATGGCAGCCACTAAACTGTTGGACAGCATACGTCCTGACATTGTTAAGGCTGGTCGCTCACCTGGAAGCGTAAGCGAATACGAAAATAAGATGCTCATTGGCGCAGGACCATCCAGCCAAAATACGCCAGAAGAAAACGCACGACTAATAAAAGGCATGGCGTTACGTGCCGAGCTTGAGCGCGATTACGCTGACTTCCTTGAGCAGTATGTACAAGACAAGGGCGATGCGGTTGGCGCAGACAAGTTATGGAACGCTTACAAGCAAGCAGAAGTTTTTGTAGGCGGTACGTACAATCCTGATCGCATTAACTGGAAGGATTATTTTGCTGGTACAAGAGAGCCGCGCACGAGCACAGAAACGGAAGCTCGTGCCACCGGACGCGTTGATGTGCTCGAAGGGCAAATTCAGCAGCTACAATCCTTGTTGAGTGATCCAGCAGTATCGGAAGCAACTAAACGCCAAGCGCAAGCCAAAATAGACGAGCTGTTGGGGCAATAGTATGGCAACGGTTGAAGAAATTTTGGCAATGGCTGACGCTGATCGTTCGGCAGGTGCTGTAGCAACTCCGACTGCTGCTAACTTGACTTATGATCCTGCTACTTTTTTTGCTCGGTCTACCCGCCAGCAGATTGGCGATCTGCTTACGCCGACAACCGAAACGCCAGCACCGTTAAGCCGTGGCGAGTTGCTGCTTAAAACCTTGCAGGGCGGTTTGGGCGGCACTGCTGATGTTTTAACGTTAGGCGCATTTACTCCTGCAACAGCGCGAACTTATGCCGGACTTAGTTCGTTGTTGACGGGCGCTCCATACGAGTCGCAACTTGGCAGAATAGAAGAAGAACTACAGGCGCGGAAAGAGTTGTACCGCGAAGCCGCAGGTGATGTTCTTGGTGGAAGTGTTTTAGGGATTCCAATAAGTGAAGTTGCTGCATCTTTTGCGAGCCCCATTGACCGTATTCGGCGTTTGCAACAAGCGCGGCAAGCTGCTGGTCCAGTAGGACGACTTGCGATTGACGCAGCGGTTGGTGCTGGAACAGGTGCTACCACTGCCGCCTTAAGCAGCGATGTTTCGCCAATGGAGCGAGCGCAAGCGATAGAAAGTAGCGCACAACTTGGCGGCATACTTGGTGGCGGCGGATCTGTTTTAGGTGCTGCGCTTAGTCGGTTAGGACCACGACTTATACAAGAGGGTATGCGTATGCGCCGCAGCTCTCTCGGAGCACGACAAAGCGATTACCAGAAAGTTGCTACCAGAGCTGGCACTACCATTCCAGAGGAAAACGCAGCGATCAATGAGGCGTTTATTGATCTACCGCCAACAACAAAACCAGCAGAAGCGGAGACGATTGCAAAACGCAACTTGGATGAATTGTTGCTAAGTGGAGAGCTTGGATCGTCCCGGCAACCAAGCCAGATGGTTGCTACCGTACAGCAAAAGCTGAACACGTTAGCGACTGAAGTAGACAACGTTATTTCTCGCTTTGAACAAACCAACACACAATCTTTGCCAAAAATTGACTTCGATGGCGCTACAAAGTTTCTTGAAAGCGGCAGGGCTGGCGATAAAGCTGACCAGCTTTTGAAGGACATTTTGGATTTTGAAGGGCGCATTTCTGTTGTGCCGCAAAGCCAGCGGTTGTCATTTTTGCAAGCAGAAAAGCGTGCTTTAGCGCGGAAGTATTCGGTTGGAGATCAGACTGATGCAGAGTTTGGTCGCGCTTTCTACGATGACGTGAAGAGATACATCGAAGGCTTAGTGCCCGAAGTTGGCGCACTCAATCGGCAACAAAGCAAGTTGATGACAGCGATACCTATTTTGCGTAGAGGTTTGGCGCAAGAGGAAGCCTTTAACTTGATGGGCTCATTGCAGCGTCTTGGTTACACCACTGGCGGAGTAATGGCACCGGCTATTCTTGGCTCAGGCTTAACGGGCGATTTAACTGGTGCCGTAACTGGTGGTTTGCTTGGTCTTGCGTTACGAGGCGCGGTTACTGGCAGAGGCAAGGAGCTTGTAGGACGTGGGGCATACAACCTTGGTCAGCTCGCACAAGCTGTAATTCCTGAAAATGCTGACGTGCTGGCAATGCAAGCCGCCAGACCGTTTGCTGTGACAAGTGAAACCGACAATAAGCAACAGCAGCGAGAGGCAGAAATTCAACAGTTGTTGAAACCCACACCGAAGGCTACGCCAGCACCTGCAAAAGCAAGTGCCTTAACTGATGATCAACGGCAAAGACTGCTCGACCTGCGGCAAAAAACCGTCACTAAAACAACAGCAAAAAATGATGTTGAAGCACTACTCGTGGGTCGCAGCAAGTTAGTGCAAGCGGTGGTAGCGCAGGAAAGTGGCGGAGATCCGAAAGCTAAAAGCAAAGCCGGTGCTGTAGGATTGATGCAACTTATGCCAGCAACAGCAAAAGCGTATGGCGTAACAGACCGCACAGACCCTCAACAAAGTTTGGATGCTGGCGAGCGATTTTTGAAGGATCTCTACAAGCAGTTTAATGACGTAGAGCTTACGCTTGCTGCGTATAATTGGGGACCAGGCAACGTTCGTAAGGCTCTTAAAAAGATCAAGGCAAAGGGTCAAGCAGAAACGTGGGATAACGTGTTGCGATATGCGAGCGTTCCCGACGAGACAAGCAACTATGTTGCTAAGGTGTTAAACAAGTATCAAAAGTTAGAGGGCTAATATGGGTTGGTCTGGCGGAACGTATAGAAAGGGAAACTACGCCTCAAACGGTTGGACTGGCGATGCGTCACTCGGCATAGGCATCGAGGCGTCACGTCATGACGATCAGGACGATGACTTTGAGACTGGCATTAATAGCTGTTTAACGAAGGACGGTCAGAACACTGCCACGGCTAACCTGCCAATGGGAGGGTTTAAGCACCTAAACATTGCGAACGCTACAGCTCGCAATCATTATGCTGCGGCTGGTCAGGTACAGGACAGTGCGTTTATCTGGTGCGGCACTTCTGCTGGCAGTGCTAACGCGCAGACGTTGAGCCCAACACCTGCGATTACTGCCTACGCTGCTGGTCAGGTGTTTCGTTTCATTGCTGGCTTTACGCCGACGGCAAGTCTGACTATTGCAGTTAGTGGTTTAACTGCGAAAAACGTGATTGATGAGCAAACTGGCGCGCAGGTTGGTGCGCTTGCGACCTACTCCGGTCAAATCTGTGAAATAATTTATGACGGCACTGCTTTTCGTCTTCGCAACGCTCTTGGCAGCAACGTTAATTTAGCGAACTACGATAATGCCAACAATGGTCGCGCTCTGAGTTTTTACAAGAGTCGCGGCGCTGCGTACCCAACAAACGTCATTGTGCAAAGCGGCGACAACATTGGAGTAATAAACTTTCTTGGCGCAAACGGCACTGGTTATGATCGAGCTTCGTATATTGCGGGTTTGATTGACGGCACTCCGGGTGCGTCAAGCGACATGCCAGGTGGTATTGTTTTTGGCACTACCCCTGACGGCTCTGCAACCGCTGTCGAGCGGATGCGGTTGAAATCGACTGGTCAGTTGCTAGTTGGTCAGACTACCGCTGCGTCTGCTGAGGAAATTGTTGCTGCTGGCACAGGTACTGGACAGCAGATTCTTTCCATAAATGGCGGATCATCGGGCACTTCTGGAGGCGGAAACCTAACCATTCGCAACGGTGCTACCGCAATTATGGCGATAGGTGGGCGCAGTGCAATTCTCGGCGGTGCTTACGATGCCACACCGCAACTCTACTTCAACGCCACACCGAAAGTGCAGGGCATCACATCTGCTGTTGGTGATCGTTTTATGAAGTGGTCTTTGAGCACTAATGCGTGGACATACGACGCATCATCGGCACGATATAAGGACAACATCACTGACTTGCATTACGGCTTGAATACTGTCCTTGCGCTTCGTAGCCGCGAGTTTGACTACAAGTTTGAGAACTACAAGCACGACATTGGCTTTATTGCTGAAGAAGTTGTGAAGGTAGTGCCGGAAGTGGTTGGATTAGACCTCGAAGGCAAGCCAGAGGCAGTAATGTACGACCGGCTTACGTCGCTGCTGTGTAAAGCGATTCAAGAGCTTGCTGCCAAAGTAGAGGCGCTTGAGGCGAAGTTGAAGTAATGCACTTGCGGCTTGTGCGAGTAGCGGAGCATAACGACGCCACTCTTGGGGTATTGTGCTTCAATGGGCGACCTATGTTTGTGACTCTTGAGGACAAGTGGCGCGAAAACGAGCGCAACGTATCGTGCATACCAAAGGGCAACTACGTTGTTGCGTTGCACAAGTCGCCAAAATTCGGCAAGTGCTACCAAGTCATGAACGTGCCAGACAGGTCGCATATTCTAATTCACTCAGGCAACACGCATGTGGACACTCAAGGCTGCATTTTGCTTGGGTTGATGTATGGGTCCATGGGAACAGCGAACGCAATCCTGTCGAGCCGTACAGCGATTGCAGCGTTCATGCACGAGATGAATGGCGTAGAGGCAGCAACGCTAGAGGTTGTATGACGGGCAGCGATGTTACAGAGCTTCGGTACTGGCTAGACCTTGGCATAAAGGGTGTCATTGGAATTGTGGTTAGTGTTGTGGGAATGGACTACCGCCACGTAAAGAACACGCTGCAAGAGCTAGAGCAGAGCAAGTATCAGGTTGCCATGCAGGTGGAGGTTTTGCAGGTTGAGTTGTCAGGCATTAAGCAAAGGTTAGACAAGATTGACGAGAAGCTGGATCGGGCTTTGTCGAGATGAGAGCCTTTGTGTTGTGGCTACTGCTTGTAGGCACTGCACAGGCACAAGGCGTTAGTTACATTGGGTTGTGCAATCCAACTTGGGATTGCGATGCAACGCTTAAAACATTTCGGGATCGTCCAGCGGTAGTAGGATGGCTAGAAAACTCTTTTGGGAATAGGTGTGTTTGTGCAGACAGAATCTTGCGTGAGCCGAATCGTGAGAAAGTTATCCGGGTTCACTTGGCTAACTCGCCGTGTCTACGAAACAAGCGTTGCGATAGCCATGATCTCTTTTTCAATCATACGGTCAAAACTGCGAACCAGGAAATAAAGCGTCCTCGGTCGCGGTTACGAAAGAAGTTCAATCGAATTGTCACTCGGTTTGCGGCGCGTCTTGCTGCTGCAAAGGGAGCGGTGACTTGCTACGTCTCGCCTTGTTTGGAGTGTGATCTCGATGACAAGTCTCGAAAGATTTTGCTTAGTGTTGTACGTAAGCGTTTGCCTAGCTGCGTTCCTGTGGACAATCCTTTTGGAGCTAGATGCTTACCGGGCTTCGTGTGTGAAAAGCATGGACCGGATAGACCTGACCGTAAGCCGTGTGTCTATGATCTAGACGGCACCGAGGCAAACTCTGTGGTTGACTTGCGGCAGACGGCTCGTGAGACTAAGGGTTGCGACTTGCGGTTTTACTGGTCGCACTGGATGAATTGCAACACGGTAGGCGGAGCGTTTGTGCCGCCTATGGAGCGTGAGTGCAAAGCAACAGGGAAGATGATGCAGAACGCAGGAGACAGAGCATGGGACCATTTATCGGTTCGTTAGTGCGGCACTTATTGTCGCTAGTAGCTGGTGGGTTATTGACCATTGGCGTTGGAGAAGCGGAAGTTGACAAGCTGGCTGAAGCAGTCACGCCTGTCGTGTCGGGCGCAATTCTTTATGGCGTTAGCCAGGTCTGGTCCATTAAGGACAAGAAGAAGAACTTGTTCTAAGGCACGTTGCGGTAGCGTTTGAATTTGAGCGAGCTAACGAACGTAGCGGGATGCACTTCTTCTACGTTGGTTGTCTCCTTAATGAACGCTAGGATCGCGACGAATTGTTCTTTCTTTTCTTGCTCAAGAAAATGGAGCTTAAACTGCTGTGTTGCCTGTTTGCGTATGTAGTCGGTCATGCCCTGACTGTCGTCGTACAGATGATCGCAGAGGAATTGCAGGTTAAACGGGCACGCAACTTTCTCAAATAGAAACCAGCATAGGCGGTTGAATTCTGCGATTGCCTTAATGTTAAAAACTTTGCGCTGCGAGGATGCAAGTTCTTCCCAGCGGATGAGCTGACCGTTGCCGGTGTTGAGCAGCTTATCGAAAAAGAAGCAGTAATCCTTTAGTGCGCGTTCAATGACAGCAAGCCATAGTTCACGTTCTGGCGTGGTAGGAAACTCGCCTTCCTCGTCCATCATGAACTTGATTAAATGATCGGTCACAATTTCCCTGCGATATAGCGTTCAAGCAGCACTAGAGCGTCCTCGGCGCTCCAGCAAACAGCGGCGTAGTTTCCAACACGATTAAGTGCCTCTATAAGCTGGAGCTGTTCCGGGGACGGCTTATTCGGCTTTACTTTCATCTCGATGTAAAGACCGCCGTACTTCCCGTTTGGGAATGGCACTGAAATATCTGGGACGCCTTTCTTGAGTCCTGCGCGTTTAAGGCTGGCTCTGCGTTGGATGCTTGCTTTGCCTTCGTTTGGCACGTGCCATGCTAGGTCGTAAGCGGGATGTTGCCCGGAGCGTAAGCGGCAGTAATCGAAGAACACGAACATTTCGAGTTCTTCTTTGCCGTGCTTAAAGGGTCGTCTAACCCTGGAAGGGCTCCACCTCTGTCTTTTCATGCCACGCCAACCATAAGCGGTCTGGCTGCACTGGCTGTATGGTGGTGCTTATAGCCGGGTTGTGCTCGTACCAGCCAGCTTCCCACTTTAGCCATGTGTCAGCGGGTTTGTGTCCGACGTCATACCACAGTTCTTTGACGTATCGGATCTCTTTACCGTTGAACTGTATGTGCTTGAGGGTTACCCAATAGGCTTGTGACTCGGTGGGTTCTTCCCAAAGTTCAAACGGCTTCCAGTCGAGTTTCACTTCTTTTTCTTCTTTTTGGTGACGCCTCTAATTTTGCCAGCGTTTTCTGAGGCGTAGAAAACTTTGTCGCCTTCTTCCTTGCCGTAGTATTTCTCCATGGCTTCTCGGATTTTAAGACCTTTCTTGGTGAGTGGCATGAGCGTCCTCCGTTTGCGGTTAGGGTACGCGAAGGTGTTGCGCGATTCACGCTAAATTTTCAGCGTAGACGCCTGTGCCGGAGAGTGTTTCCACGTGCACACGCTTGCAGTCAAGAAGCGTTGCGAGGATTAGGTTTGCAAGCTCGGTCGCTGAATCGTTGTAGTGAAGATTGATAAGGGCGCGGAGGTCTGGACGGTCTTGCGGCAGGGGCTCATAGCCTTCGTGCTGCTTAATCCAGACTGTCACGCGCCACTTGCCGTCATGGACGGTATGCGTTGTGAAGAATATTCTCAAAACGGCACCTTGTCGTCGTCGCTTGGGGTGTATGGTGGGCGGCTGTCGTTTTCCTCACAGAACGCGATAGCGTTCCAGAGCAGCTCAATAAGCAGCTTGGCATCGGAGGGAAAGAGGGTCTTGGATTCCTTATACTCGCCTGTTTGCTTATCTTTGTAGGATTTTCGCCAGGTTATGCTGTAACCCCCATTACGGGTTTCCCATACTGCAACGTCAATGCCCTTGTTTCTGTAGCTCTTAACTGGCGCTCCCATTTGACCTCCCATGTACCATCATGTTGTCCTATGTACCATGGTGTGCTACCATGGACTCATGGCTTTTACAAGAGGGTTTATGACACAGCAGCTTCCCGAAGGCTACCTTACTGCCAAGCAGCTTGCACAGTGCCTAAAAATATCAAAAGGTACACTAGAAAACCTCTGTCGCCGTGGCTTGCCTCGGATAAAAATTGGGAAGGCACGCCGGTTTTTGCTGTCTGAGGTTCAAGTGTGGCTAAGGCAGCTTGAGGCAGAGGCGTTAGAGCAGCGGCGGCTTGAAGATGAGCTTAACGAGGAGTTTGAGGACACTGACCATGTGGCGTAACCAGAGTGTGAATTACCCTGAGCTGCACAAGCGTCTCTACGGCGTGTTTCCTGAGTATCGCCCTATAAGCAAGTACGATGGTCCTGGCGCGTACAAGGCTATTGACGCGAATGGCAACGTTTTCCGTGTCACCATATCCATAAATGAGGACGGCAGACAGCGCAGGACTACGGAGCGGCTGTTAGCTGCTGAGGACGTGCTCCGGCAGACAAACCCAAAACTGTTTCGCCCGAAGCCGGATGAGGGCTGGTCGGACGATTAGAAATGCTTTACGTTCCCCCAGGTCTAGACCTTTATGGAGGCACCATGAACCTTGAACTGGCAGAGAACGAGCAGAAGCTCCTTACTGAGATCCTGAGTAAACTGACTGTAAACCCTGCGGCACCAGAGGCTGCTGCGGTTGTGGCTACCGTGCAGAGCATCCTAGCCAAGCTGACTGTGCCAGCCGAAGCCACAGCGTAACCCTCAAACTGCTTGTAGGGGCTGTATAAGCCCCGTAGCTACGAGAAACACCTAGTAGCGCAAGCAGTCTCTAACCTCCCAATAAAACCAGCCACAAGCCTTACAGAGCCTTTCCGAAGCCATACAGCCTACGTGTACCAACTACTGACACACGTACAGCCACACTTGTTTACTGTATACAACCAAACCAATAATTAACTTGACAAGGTTTGGAAAAACCCCCCTAATACCCCATACCCCGAAACAACCCCCCCGCTTCGCGTCTTGTGTTTTGTTGCTTCTAAGGAAAGCAGCTTCTTTCACAGTTGCCCTTAGCTGTAAGACTGTTCTCTACTGCGCTTTACTTGTCGCGTAGACTGCTGTGTACCGTGGCTGTTGGCTGTCATTTACCCCTAAATTAAATCTTAAAAAACTATACATAACTTACACGTTGCTATTGGTATTGCAGTTCGCGCTTAGATGAAGCTGCTTCTGTTTTGCTGCTTCGACTCTGCGCTGCTTGAGTTGCGTTGCTGCTGTCTTAGACCTCCAATGGTCTACGAGTAAGCAGCTTTCAAGTGCTAGTTATGTTAGGCTTTTGAAAAAGTTTATTTTGGTAGGATGCTTGAGAGCTTGTTGCGGCAGACGAAGTCAGGTATACTTTAGTTGCGGCACGTAAGTGCCCGAAACCGTTGCTAGTCACACCGGGTTGGACCCACATTTGAAGGCTGCGCTGAGAGCGTGGAACAACCTTTGAGTGTGGGTTTTTTTATGTAAGTTTGGCTCCGTCGGCAGGTCTTGCACCTGCATATCCCAACTTAACAGGTTGGTCCTTTGCTTTTAAGGTACGACGGAAGGTTTGCGTTTTAACACGCGATCTTTGTGCTGCTGTTTTACTACGTGGCTCTTACAACAAAAAAATCGTGCCTGATCTTGGCTTTTTTTTGACCTAATTATACGACATTGGCGAAAAAATTTTACACCGCAATAATGGCATTGCACGCTTTCTACAGGCGCAAAGCGTTGCGCTCCGTGAAATTTGCCATGATTTATACGTGTCAATCGCTCTAAATTTATAAAACGGTTGTCTCGTTTCTTGCCATTTCGGTGATGCAATACTTCGCCAACACGTAAAATTTCACCCGTGTTTTTCCACCAAACGATGTGATGTTCGTATGCATATCGGTTTCGATACTTTTTGCCAGGATATTCCTTTGGAGCAATAACTAGACTGTAAGAGCCGTTTTTCATTTATGTTTTTTCGTGGTCAAACAATTCTTCAATCGACTGCTCAAGCCACCGGATGCCGTCAAGCTGCCCTTTGGCAAACACTGACTTGTCCTCTGCCAGGAGCTTCGACAGCCGCTCCGACTCCTGCGTAATAAAAGAGCGCAGCGCGTAAGCTCCCTGCTTGAACGCTGCGCGACGAAGCTCTAAAACCTCTTTTTGAGTTAGCTTGCGGCTTCTTCCACGATGCAGCTTGTGAGCCGCTTTAGTCTTATCGGACTTTTCCACAGGTTTTCCCCGACTTCCTTAGCGCAGTTTTCGGCAAGGTACGCTTTGGCTTTGTCCTTGGCTTCGTTTTCAAGACTGCCGATGTTGTAGGTCGTTTCTTTTGCTTTGGATTCCCAGGGAAGTTCGTCGTCATCACTAGGACGCGACTCTTTAGCCACTCTCGCCTTAACCTCGCCCGTCTCAAGTTCATCAACCTGCGCTTCAACCGCAGCGCGATTGCTAGGAGCACCGTTAAAAGCACCGCGCTCAACCCGAGGACCATTCCGACCGACAGCAGCACTTGAGAACTCACTTGGCATCTCCTCTTGCGTATATAATCCGCCTAACTCATTAACAAATGCTTCGCGTAACGCTAGGCTCTTTGCACACTTTGACAACATGATGGACGGCATTGTCTTCCAGATAGGAGTTCCCTTGCCGTACTCTGCCAGGTAAGCCGTGGCAACCGACGGAAAACGCCTGTCTTTGCGATAGACCTTCACCGTTGAACTCACTAGCTGCTTGCCATCCCATTCAAGGCTTACTTCCATGCCGTCAAACTGCGGGTGAGCGTTGGCGATCTTTAAGAAGCCGTTGATCCCCGTCATTAGCTGCAAGCGCCCACCCGCTTTTATAGCCCATATCTCTTTCAAAGCCGGATTGAGTCCCGTTGCCCGACACATCTCTGCAAAGAGCGCAAACTCTGCGTTTGTCAGCCCAGGCGCTACAGTCTCCCGCAACGCTGTCAGCATCTCCGTGTTGTCTACTTTTGCTACTTCGTTTGTCATTGGTTTACTCCCAGCTAGTCATTTAAGATTAAGAACGCCTGGAGAGCCTCAAGCCCCAAGGCGTTCACCGTTACGTGCCGCTTTTCTGCCAGCTTGTGCAGCTTGCCAGCAACACTCTTTGGCACATCGTGAAACGTCATGCTCTGCACACGCAGTTCCTCGCGGCGCTGCGCCTGAGCTTCCAAATGCTTATTGCGCTGGTAGCACTTCTTTTGCATCCGCGCTTGGCAATCGCGGCAATAGTATTGCAGCCCGTCCTGCGATCTTGAGAGCTTGTTAAACTCCTGTACTGGCTTGGTTTTGTCGCACTTTGGACAAAATTTTATTTTGCCGTCAGGCGATAAGGTCTTTGGCTTTCTGCCAGGTCGTCCCCGTGGCTTTAGCTGCGGTTTCGTAGCCTCCTTCGGCGTTTCCACCGGCTTCAGTAACCAACTAAACATTTTCATGCGTTCTCCTAGTCACACACACGTTTGCACTCACAAGCTGTTTCCGTCGTCATCGACTATCTCAGTCAACCGCGCAAACCGCTTGTCCTCTAACTCAAAACTTAAAACATAGACGCCGCTATCATCAGCCATCACAACCTCAAACTCATCCTCGACAAAAGGGCTCTCCTCAACTACTGGTCCCCCTCCGTCGCTCCGACGCCTTAGCAGCTCCGCCAGCGCCACTATGCTGTCCAGTGAGCTGCGACCCGTTTGGCAGCTCAGGCGCTCCAGCAGATAATGGGTGTCCTCATCGTCAGAGCCAGACATCACGTTGACTACCCGATACTTGTAGCCCTTCGTCTTGTCAAAGTAGCCCATCCTGCTCTCCGTCCACCGCAAAGTTCGTGATCTCATCGGTCCCCTCACAAGGTCTCATCGGTACATGACGGTACACAGAAGTACATTGTGGTGCAAGTAGCAAAAGCCAAAAACCAAAACGAAAAAATTCGATTAAGTCGGTTTTAAACAAGTGAGGCACTCCAAAACAGTGACTTAGACGGATCCTTGGTCGAGTATACCCCGACCATGGCGGCTACACGCCGACCAGCAGACCGACCAGCAGAGACCTACACGCCTACGAGCAGCGATTTACACGCCGACCTACACGCCAACGGCTACGCTTATGGGTTCCCTGGCAAGCTCTCCGTCCCTCAAGTTACACTCATATCGTCACGGTCGCGCCATGCTGCTTTCCTCCTATGCTGTTTGTAGACCCCTAGCCTAATCCAGAGGGTTATCGATTATCATGGGCTGACCCAGAGCATTATTGGGCACGATGGTAGTCACTGTGCTTTCGTCGGTAACGTCTCGCCCGTAAATTTGGCTCAGTAGCGGATTAGGTCGACGTTTCGTTTCAGTGACTACGCTGTAGCCCGTTTGCCAGCCAGCAGAGTTCACCTGACCATTCGGGATCGGTAACGCTGGTCCAAACGGAGGGCTCACAGGCACAACCTGACCAAAGCCATACCGGCTGGGGCGGCTTGGCTGGTCAATAGGATTGTACTCTTCCCATATCTGCGCACTCGCTACGCTCGGAAGCATGATTAACGCTAGAATTGTTTTACGCATAAGTCACCTCTGCTAGTCGGTTACGGTTGCTTGTATAGATCTCGGTTGGATCGGTCTCTAAGGTAGCTGAAAATCCGATCTAGCCGATTGTCTTTAACTTCGGGGTTAAATTTCTCATAAACCCTTTCCATTAAGCACAGATCTAGTTCGTAATCCCTACGTTCCTCCGTAATCACCTCGGTAGTCACGTAGGCTTCCAACAGAGTCCAGATCATGATCTGGTCCCACTCTGCAATCGGAGTTTCCAACCACCTTTCCAGACTGTTAGGGTAGAAACTAACAAAGCCACTCCTACTCGAATGACGTTGCTTAATTTCCTCTGCCAGAACCTCCGTATCTGTTGCAGCAAAAATCCTAGCAACTTCCTCTTTTGGAACGTCCACTAGGATCTGGTCAGTTTCATAATTGTAGAACCTTGGGCTGTGTAGGGCTCGAAACGTTAGATCAATCTTAAAACGCCGACCAAACTCAGCAGCGTATAGTTCAGCGTATTTTTGGCAACACTTCGACCAGTCTATTGCTTCAAATAAACGCTGCGCAGTAATTCTCGGAAGCTCTCCGCAATCATTTCCGTAACATGATTCCAGAGTGTTCATAATCGCGTCATCATGTATGGAATGATAGAAGCCACTAAAAGGGATGTAACTTTTCATAGATCACCTCTACTAGTCATTATCAAAAGTTTTGGTCAAAAATCGGTGCGCCTGTTCCTCACTAGGAAACACCGTCCATTCCGTACAATCCAAGTAGCCCGGCATCGAGAGTCGAGCCCCATAGCCGTCTACGATTGAACAGCTTAAAAACTCGCCGTCAATAAATGGGCTGATTTCTTCCGCTGTTGGATGCAATGTTTTGCCGATTAGATCGAGCTGTATGGCTACCGTGCCTTGGCTCGTTTCTACTATGCACCAACGATCGTAAATCACCTGTTTTTGCATTGTCATGTATCACCTCTGCTAGTCATTCGGGCTGAATTGCCCAGCGGGCACTCCGTAGAGTACCCTGGGGGCTATTCTGCTACTTTAGCGTGCAATCGCGGCGTGGGTGTATTTGCATGGTTTGAATACGTCAGCAATGTAATCGCGTACAGCTGCGTTAAATTCAACTTCCCTGGTGCACGCAAACTCTAGAAGTTGATCGTTGCAAGCCCGCTCGTAGTGTCCGAGTGTGCTGTAAAGGTCTTGCTTAGTTGACATGGTTTTCTCCGTTGCTAGTGCTAGTCATTCTGTTCATTGTACAGCGGTCTGCATTGTTGCGCTACTGAGTTTCGCGTCTAAATGCATACCACCATGGTACACGATGGTACACTATGGTACAAGTAGGAAATGAACCAGGATGTACTGCCATGTACTGTCATGTACTCCTGTGATCAGTAGGTTATGAAAAGTGTTGTCTTAACACAGGGTTATAGAATAAGATGCCGAGTATGACGTTATGGGTGGGAACGAACGGATTTCGCAGCGTAATCGCTAAACGTGAGCAAGGTTTACTGTATCACTTGCTACGCTCGAAAAAGGGATGGTCGCAGCGTCAGGTGGGAGAGCTGCTTGGCGTTAGCCAGCCTTCTATTGCGCATCGTGAGCGTAACAGAGCCACGTATAGCTGCTCAGAGCTGGTCATGCTCAAGACCATGTTTGGTCTAAGCGTCGAGGAGCTGTGGTCGGTGATCGAGACTATAGCTAACCATCCGAAATTATAGGCATTACCTACCTAACATGCTGGTATCATTAGGCATTACTTACCTTACGAGAATTAGAAAACTAGTTAGGTAACATGCGTAATATATTCACCACGTTAGGTAGCCCTGTGGTCCAGGCGAAAAAAGAAAACGAGATCCGTTTTGACCTTCGATTCCTAAACGATTCCACGGATTTACCAGCCGTGGCGCAGGTTTTCGAATTCGTTTTCAATTTGAAAGCGCCGGGCGGTGGAGCAGACCGCGCACCCCACATTCCACATAAAAATCCCAACCCTCCCCTAAAACACCGTTATGCCTGACGACAAGAAAGACCTAATCATAGAGAAGTTACCCAAGGGCGATCCGAGTGGTGGGTCGTTGCGTGTGCGTACTGCTGATGGGAAGACGTTTACGATGCCTGTTAGTATGCGACCGAGGAGCGCCACTGAAGCATTGAAGGGCAGAACGCCGCGGCGTAGGGAGCGCGACCTAGCGGCTCAGGTGAAGCGTCTAGCGGCGATAGGGTTGAGTAAGACTGCGGTTGCGAGTTGTGTACGAATATCGAGTGACGAGCTTAATCGGCTTTACCTGAAGGATTTTGAGTTAGGTCGTAAGGACATGGCGGAGACGGTAGCGAGTGCTGCGATGGAGCAGGTAAGGTCTGGCAATCCGCAGATGATCATGTTTATGGCGAAGACTCGGTTAGGCTGGACTGAGACGAACGTGTTGGAGCATACGGGCACGGTAAACGCTGTAGTGAGTGCGAAGCCGTTGAGTAAGGAGGAGTTTGAGGCGCGGTATTTAGCCGATAACCGCGACAGTAATGCGTGGGAGTCTACACAGGAACAGCGTGTTATTGAGGTAAACACTGACGCTGAGACAAAAGCTGAGACTGACGCTGATTGGGAGTTAGACGGCGATGACTGATTACGACTACGGGCACTTGCGGTCTGAGTATTTAGGTTCTCTTGTTAAGCCGAGTACGGTTACTTGGGTGAGTGTCATTGAGACGAAGCCTGTAGCGTTTGAGCCTGTGTTATTGGCTGGACCTGTTTGGAAGCACGCTGTGGGTCATTATGACCCGACGCTTAGTGCGTGGGTAGTGAATGAGAAGTGCGTTGAGTTTGGCACATTTCCGCATTGGCAGCCGTTACCCAGACCTCCCTTTTATGGCTAAAGGGTCTAGGCGCAAGAAGGATGTTGAGGTTTACTACAAGTGTCCTGAGTGTAGTTGGATTGGCTACGTTGTGACTGACCGTTATTGGGTTAGTTGTGGTCAGTGTCGGGTACGTTTTGGCGTGAGTGGTAACGAGGTATCGAAGGCTGAGTATCGGCAGCGGTATCGGTTGGATGAGCAGTAACTGTAAGAGGAGACTAGCGATGAGTAAAACACCGGAAGAGATGGCTACAGAGTACGCAGACGATTGGCAGAAGGATTGTGATTACCCGGAGCCGTTGTTGTCCACCGTCAAGAAAGCTACCAGGATGATTTTCCTCGCTGGCTACCAAGCTGCAAAGGATCAGCTTGCTGATGCCGACAAGGTGATGTTTCAATGGATCAGCGTAGAGGAGCGGCTGCCGGAAATACCTGACAACCGTTTGATGAGCGACGATGTTTTGTGGCTTACACGATACGGAGAAATAGAAGTTTCTTGTTTAGAACGATTGCGTTCTGAATTTAGAGTGGATTGGGGTGACGCAGGACTTTTGAAATTGGACCAATTTACCCACTGGATGCCGCTGCCAGAGCCGCCGAAAGATGCTAAGGAGTAGTTGCGGCTGGTTGTCTAGTGGCGAGCGTTTTTGCTGTTTCCTGCTCCGGTAGGCATTTGTCGAGGACCCGAAGATTAACAGCGTCAGGGATTGAACAGCCGCACCATGAGTGACACTGAGGTTGAGCGCATAGTTTGGAGTCCTCAACCTGGACCGCAAGAGGTTCTAGTAAATTGTCCTATTACGCTAGTGGGCTACGGCGGTGCTCGCGGCGGCGGCAAGACTGATGGCGTTTTAGGCAAGATTGCCATTGATCAGGAGCGTTTTGGCGAGGACTTCAACGCAATTTTCTTCCGTAAAGAGCTGCCGCAAGCAGATGACTTGATTGAGCGAGCCAAGCAGATTTACTTGCCGCTTAGGGCGCACTGGCAAGACCAGAAGAAGCAGTTTACGTTTCCCAATGGTGGTCGATTAAGGTTCAGACCGCTCGCTGACGATTCCGATGCAGAGAAGTACATGGGGCAGAACTTAAGTTTGGCGTGCATTGAGGAGGCGGGTAACTTTGCCGACCCGTCACCGATCTGGAAACTGTTTGGAGCATTGCGAGGTAAGGGCGGCTCACAGATTATTCTTACGTTCAACCCTGGTGGCGTGGGGCATCATTGGCTGAAAGAGTTGTTTATAAAGCCCTCGCCGAAGGGTCTTAAGCTGCTGAAGAAGAAGCTGCCTAACGGCTCAAGTTTTGATTACATTTACATTCCCAGCCGTGTTTCCGACAACCAAATTTTGTTGGCAAAGGATCCAGAGTACATAAACCGGCTGCACATGGTTGGCTCTCCTGAGTTGGTTAGAGCATGGCTTGACGGTGATTGGGAGATCCATGAGGGCAGTTTCTTTCCTGAATTCAGCAGTCGTCACATTGTTCCGGCTTTTAACATTCCTAAGCATTGGCATAGGTATCTTGGTTACGATTGGGGTTTTCGTAGCCCTTTTGCCGCTGTATGGGGTGCTGTATGCAGTGGCAGAGATGACGAAGGAAAGGAAGTTTCGTATCCCAAGGGAGCCATTGTCGTGTACAGAGAAATGTGGGGAAAAGGCATTGATAACGTTGAGCAAGCCAACAGAATCGCCGCAGCTTCGATTGGTGAGAACGTCCACGCAGCAGCAGACCCCAGCATCTTCAACAATCAGGGCGGTCCGTCTATCGCTGATCAATTCCACACAGTGTTTGCCAAGTACAAGCATCCAAACTTCAGACCAGCCGACAATGACAGACAATCGGGATGGTCACAGATAAGACAGCGGTTGGTTGCTAAACCTCCGTTGCTGTATATTACGACTGGTTGCCCGTACTTGCTGGAGACTTTGCCAGCTTTGGCGATTGATAAGCGTCGTCCAGAGGATGCAGACAGCAGTGGCAACGATCATGCTTGTGATGCGCTGCGGTATCTGTGCAAGGAACGCTTGATCGACTCCAAGTGGGAGAAGCCAAAAAAGGTTTTTAGTAACGGTATTGTGCAGTTGCAAGCATACGTAAACAGGATTCGTAAAGAACAGAGCAGACCACGAATATGAAAGCAAAGCCGTTAGTTGAGCGTTTTAGTGGTTCGTATTGGAAGTCAGAGATTACTAGGGCAAAGGATCGCAGCAAGAAGTTTATTGAGGCTGCTGAAGAGTCGATCCGAGTTTACAACGCACAGAAACAAATAGGGCTGCTAGACGATGCAGAGCGACGACTTAATTGTTGGTGGTATTGCGTCAATACTCTTTTACCTGCTTACTATTCCTCGACGCCGAAAGCGGAAGTCACGCTTAGGAAAAGAACGGGCGGGACGCTTGAAGAAGTAAGCGCGGTACTGCTTGAGCGGAACTTGCAGTACCAAATGGAGTGCGAGTTTCCGTTTGATCTAGTTGGGTACAATGCAGCGTTGCAGTTTTTGCTGACTGGTCGTGCCGTTTTGTGGGCTAGGTACGAGGTTGAGTTTGAGGAAGAGACTGTAGAGATAGCCCTGTTTCAAGGCGAGGACGGCACGTTTGTAGACGACAAGGGACAGCCGTTTGCGGGAGACGTCAGCAAGGCAAAGCCTGGTCCTGGTGGCGTCATTTTGGTTGAAGTTACAACCGAAGTTAAGGACGACGAGTCAGCGATTTTAGACGTAGTGCAGTACAATGATTACCTGTGCTCGGACGCCAGAAATGAGACTGAAGTTGAGTGGCGAGCGCGTAGAGCGTACTTGTCGCGTGAGAAAGCCAAGGACATGTTCGGCGCAGAAGTGGCTGATGAGTTGAGCTACGATGCCTATCCTGACAAGGACAAGCGCAGTTACGAGAAAAACGAGGACAAGTACGAGGGCAAGGCAGAGCTTTGGGAAATCTGGTGTGAGGAGACTGAAAGCGTTTACTGGCTGCACCCTAACAGCGACAAGGGCATAGTATTCCAATCGGAAGCGCCTATCGATTTTGAAGGCTTCTTCCCATGCACTGTGATTGCACAGAGCCAAGATCCCGACAGTGTGCTGCCTGTAAGCGATTACTCGCACGTTAGGGATCAGATCCTAGAGGTTGAGCGCCTTACGACTCGCATCCATGCCGTTACTCAGGCAATTCGTACCAATAGCGTTTATGACGCTACTCTTGGTAATGAAATTGAGGCGCTAATGTCAGGCGACCTCAAGATGATTCCTGTAATGAATTGGCCTAGTTACAAGAGTCGCGGTGGTCTCGCTGCTGGTGTAGAAACGAAAGATATCGCGCCGTATGTAAACGCGCTTCAGGTGCTACAGGCTGCAAGGCAGACAACACTAGAGCAGCTTTACGAAACACTCAAAGTTTCTGACCTGCTGCGTGGCACAAGCGACCAGTACAAGTCAGCTACTGCTAACCGGCTAGAAAACGCATGGTCCAGCCTTGGGCTCGTCGTGCGGCAAAATATGTTCACCAAGTTTGTTTCTGACGCGATTGAAAAGCTAGGAAACATTATCGCATCGCAGTTTGATGCGGAGCGCATTTTTGAGGCTGGGGACATAGACCAGTTGCTGCTTCCGCTGTTGCCAGAGCCGCAGCCAGAACCAGCGCCAGAAGTCGGTCCAGACGGTCAGCCGTTGCCTGTGCCACCAATGCCGCAGCCGGACCCGGCTATGCTGCTTGACGGCATGAAGATGCAGTTGATTGCGTTCTTGAAGGACGATGACAGGGTTGCTTACCGCATAAAGATTGCGTCTGACTCGATGATTGCCATCGACCAGGCGCAAGACCAGGCTGAGGGCTCGCAGCTTATGAGCACAGCCGGAGAGTTTTTCAATCAAATGCGGTCGCTCATTGAACAGTACCCACCGCTCCTTGGGTTCTCAATTGAGCTGTTCCAAAACGTAATCAAGAGGTTCAAGGGTGGCAAAGAGCTGGATGGCATCTTTACGAAAGCGTTGGGTCAAATTGGCGAGATCGCTAGGGCTAAGGAGGAAGCAGCAAAACAACCGCCGCCGCCGGATCCAGTTATGCAAGAAATGCAAGCCAGGATGCAAATTGCACAAGTTGAAGCACAAGCGCGCCTTTCCGCGACTCAGATGCAAATGCAGGATGCTCACGAGAAGAATATGCTCGTGGCGCAAGAGTCACAGCTAAAGATGCAGCGCGATCAGCTAGACGCGCAACTTGCAATCAATAAGCAGCAGTTCGAGCAGTACATAAAGCAAGCGGAGCTTGGCATAGCGCAACAGGAAGCACAGATTAAGGCTAACGCTGTGCAGGTAGACTTGCTCAAAGTTCAGGCAAACACTGATGCCAGCAACGCCAAGTTGAACGTGCAGCAAGAAGCTAACCGCATGGCTGCAATTCTGGACATTCAGAAACAGCAGTTAGAGCAGACTCGCATACAGTTGTCGGAAACCGAAAAGCTGATGGAGGAGCGGCGTCTTGCCGCAGAGCAAGAGATCGAGCGTATGCGCGTTGGTCTGGAAGCTATGAAGCCACTGGAGCAAGCCCAGCAACAGCCGGTGATTGTGGCAAATGTTGTGCCGCCCCGCTCATAAAGGCTCTGTTGCAACTTAAGTGTATCATGGTACAAGCAGGTGCAACCTGACTCATTTTGCAACAATTCAGTATGACAAAATACAAACTGTTCCAATGGTGTCCAGTTAAGCAACAGGTAGTGCCAATCGAACAAGTTCAAAAACGAGTCCAGTCAAATGCTAGGGACTTGTTTATACAGGACGAGATGGAGCCGACGAAAAATCCTCTCAACCCAAAAGAAGTCTACACAAGCAAAGCAAAGCTAAGGGCAGCGTACAGATCAGCCGGGGCAGTTGAGGTCGGCGATGCGTACGAGCGCGGTTACGACCCCCAAAAAGAGCGCAGCAGCAAGACAGATCAGATTGTAAAGAATGTAATGCAACAAATTAGGGAGCGCATGAATGGATAGCCAGGAGCCGGTTGTCGAAGCAGCAGAAACAGAAGTTGTAGCAGAGCGTGAGCAGGACACGCGCAGTATCCGTGATGTGCTTAGCCAGCACCTAGATCAAGAAAAGCAAGTTACCGAAAGCCCTGCTGTTCCCGCAGGTGAGGCAACTCCAGCAGCAACGCCAGCAGAGGCAACGCCGCCAGCAGTGGATCGTGTGCCGCTTGTGCCACCTGCTGACATGAACAAGCAGGAAAAGGACGCATTTCTAAACCCTACGCCTGACAACGCTCACATCTTGCAACAGTACATGAATCGTAGGGCGTATGAGACGCGCAGCGATTACCAGCGCAAGATGCAAGAAGTCGAGCAGCTTAAGCAGCAGACTTCTGGCGTTTATGATGTGCTA
>Ga0070749_10000293_pt1 | contig 33312 bp, 32 predicted proteins | sample VirMetDEL_Nov_18_FD_75180 | JGI IMG/M metagenome (GOLD analysis project Ga0070749, IMG submission 75180) | Aqueous microbial communities from the Delaware River and Bay under freshwater to marine salinity gradient to study organic matter... | ecosystem: Environmental > Aquatic > Marine >...
CGATCAAAATGTTCTATCTCGTAAACGTTCTAAATATCTAGACAAGACACAATTCAGAGCACAGTACTACAATGACCCAAACGATGTCTCGTCAGCATCAATTTCCCCTGACCTCTTCCAGTACTACGACAGAAGCAAAATCAAAAGGGACAATGGACGCTGGTACGTCCAAGGACAGCCAGTCAACGTTTATGCAGCCATCGATTTCGCTTTCTCAAAGAGACAAAAGGCTGACTACACCGCAATTGTGGTTATTGGGATTGACCCGTTTCACAGGATCTACCTTCTAGAGATCGATAGGTTTAAAACCAATCTAATCTCAGAATACTTCCAGCATATCTTATCTCTCCACCAGAAGTGGGACTTTCGTAAGATTAGATGTGAAGTTACCGTAGCTCAAGAGATTATCGTCAAGGACCTTAAAGAGAGTTACATCCGCCCTAATGGTCTTGCTCTCTCCATCGATGAATACCGCCCTAACCGTAATCTCGGTAGTAAAGAGGAAAGACTAGAGGCTACTCTACAGCCTAGGTATAGCAACCGCAGCATCTGGCATTACCTCGGTGGAAACTGCCAGCTTTTAGAAGAGGAACTCGTGTACCAGAATCCTGCACACGATGATGTAAAAGATGCACTGGCCTCTGCTATTGATATTGCTGTTGCCCCTACTGGTCATTCTAAGTTTGGCACTAGTAGGCACAATGCTTTTCTAAAAGAAGTTACCAATTCACGTTTTGGAGGAATCTCTAGTGGCCGTTAATCGTAAGGAAGACCCAGAGAAGGCAGTAAAGCGCTTCCAGAAGTCGAAGGAAGCTGCAGCTAAGATGAGTAGCGGTAAGCATATGAAAGTTGCTGACAATCGTACTATTGGTACTCAGTCGCAGCTGAATGACAACACTGAAAAGGGTTGGACTGGTAGAGATCCATCTCCCCAGTCTCTTACTGTTCAAGACCTTCGCAAGATTAAGCTGCAGACTCGCTAATGGCCGGTAAAACCCTAGACATCCAGAGTTACATCCATCCGGATATGATGGCGGAAGCCATTAGCTCTCAGTGGATGGAATGGGATATGCTTCGGGCTAAGTGGAAATCCTCAGTCCGAGAGGTTCAGCAGTACGTCTATTCTACAGATACGACTACAACTGCTAATAATGTTCTACCTTGGAAGAACAAGACGACTCTACCCAAACTATGCCAGATTAGAGACAACATCTACGCTAACTACGATGCCTCCCTCTTCCCTAAGAGTGGCTTTGTTGAATGGCAGGGTGCTAATCGAGTAGAGCAGGGTAAGGAGAAGAAAGAGCTCCTAGAATCGTACTGTGAGTACTTCCTTAATCAACCGTCTAATAAAGAAATATTAAAGAAGCTCATTCTGGACTATATCGACTATGGCAACGTCTTTGCTATGGTTGATTGGACAGACAAAAGAGTAGAAAGCCAGTTTCATACTGCACTAGCCTACGCTGGTCCTCAGATCGTACGTATCCATCCGAACGATATTGTTTTCAACCCTATTGCTCCCACCTTTGCAGACTCCCCTAAGATAGTCCGCTCACTAGTAACTATGGGTGAGCTAAAGAGGCGTGTTGAGTTTAACACCTTCTCAGACGATAACGAAGCTATGCAGGCTGCCTACGACTACCTCCGGAACACCCGGTTGAACGTAGCTCAGGCTGCAGGTGAGTTTGACGAACGTAACAATGCCTACGCTATTGATGGCTTTACGTCCTTTGTCCAGTACCTCGGTAGCAACTACTGTGAGCTCCTTCAGTTCTACGGAGACTACTACGACTCTAAAGACGACCGTCTGTACACTAATGCTGTAATTACAGTAGCCGACAGACACAAGATCCTCGGAGTCCGTGAGAACCCGTCTGGTATTGCTTATAATCGTATCCACCATATTGGTTGGCGTACGAGGCAGGATAACCTCTGGGCTATGGGCCCTCTTGAAAATCTTGTCGGTATGCAGTATCGTATCGACCACCTCGAAAATCTCAAAGCTGACGTCTTCGATCTGATTGCAGCACCTCCGCTAATGGTGAAGGGTCTCGTGGAGGATTTTGAGTGGGGACCCTTCAGTCGCATCTATGTCGGTGACGATGGCGATGTCAAAATGATGGCTCCGGAGGGTAATGTCCTCTCTGCCAATCTTGAGATCGACCAGCTTGAAAGAAAGATGGAGGAGTATGCTGGCTCACCGAAGGAGGCTGCAGGCTTCCGTACCCCGGGTGAAAAGACAGCCTACGAAGTTCAACGTCTTGAGAATGCTGCTAACCGTATCTTCTATGCGAAGACAAAGCAGTTCGAAGAGTTCCTCCTAGAACCGATGATCAACGAAGCTTTGGACATGGCCCGCCGCTTCAATACGTCTACGATCACAATTCGGTCTATGGACCCAAAGACAAACGCAGTATCGTTTAGGGATATTACTACTGAAGACCTCTCTGGTTTTGGTAGGATGAAGCCCGTAGCTGCCAGAAACTTTGCTGACAAAGCAGAAAAGGTGCAGTCTATTAACGCATTCTTCCAGAGTGCCCTCGGTAATGACCCCGAGATGAAGGCCCACTTCTCTACTGTCAATCTGTCTCGTATGTTCGAAGAGCTTCTGGATATTGAACCCTACAAAGTGGTTCGTCCTTACGTTCGCCTCTACGAACAGCAGGAGGCTCAGTCTATCGTTAATGCTGGGCAGGAACAGATCGCTACCGAAGCAATGACCCCAGCAGGAATAGCACCAGATGACACGACCGGCCCAATCTCTTCCAATGGCATGGTACCGGGGATGCTCGTCCCCGGAGGAAAAGCGTAAGCGTGAGGAGTTTGTCCTCAACAACCAACAATTTGCTAGTCTATTCTTAGAAATTCTCCAAGCGGAGTATGAAAGAATAGACCGAAAAGGATTCCGAGAAGAGGATTACGAAGATTCTAACTGGGTCTTCCTACAAGCCTTCCGGAATGGCAATCTAGCACAGATTACTAAGATTGCTGAACTGTTCTCTTACCTAGACCGAGGAAAGAAATGACCAACGAACCTAACCTCTTCGACGAAGTTGACAACCTTCCAGAAGTGGAAGTCCCAGACCAAACGGACGATCGTGATTACGCTTCCGAGCTAATCGGTGATGGCAAGAAGTACTCCGATATTAAGAAGGCTGCTAAAGCTCTCCTTGATAAGGACAACTTCATCGAACGTCTTAAAACCGAGAATGCAGAAATGCGTGCCTCATTGAAGGGAGAGGCTAAAATGGATGAGTTTCTAGAACGTATCTCTAAGCTCAACCAGACTCCTTCCAACGCTGCGCCCTCCGGTAACCAACCCGCAGATCCGCCAGCTGGTACAGAAACTCTCAAGGGACTCTCCTTGGAAGATGTCGAAAAGCTCTTGAGCAATAGGGAATCCGCCGCAATTGAGCGGAAGAACCTCGAACAGAGCAAAGCTACTGCCATGAAGGCATTCGGTGCGAACTACGCTGCAGAGCTCAAAGTTAGAGCTACTGAGCTGGGTACCACTCCTGAATTCCTGAATAGTATCGCTAAGCAGAATCCTAGTGCTTTTGCCAGACTGATTGGTGCTGAAGTTGCACCAACGGCTCCGTCAGTGCCTAGGACAAGCGTTAATAGTGGTGCAAACCGGGATAACAAGGGTGACGTACGGAATGAGAAGTACTATAGCGACCTCCGTCGTAAGATGGGTGACGCAGAGTTCTTCCGACCTAAAGTGCAGACACAGCTTCATCAAGACATGCTTTCTCAGGGAAAATCCTTTTTCGATTAACCCCTAGAAAAGGAATTGTGCAATGGCCGGTTGGCTTGCATCTAATGACGACCATTTGATTCGTTCGAATCTGTGGTCTAGCCAGATCAAGGAAGTCCTCGAAGACGACCTGATCGGTACTAAGTACGTCGATATGATCACCGACTTCCCGGACGGTGACACTCTGAACATCCCGTCTATCGGTCAGGCTGAAGTCAACGACTATGTTGAAGGTCAGGCTGTTTCGTACACGGCGATGGACACTGGTAACTTCACGTTTACCGTGGACCAGTACAAGAGCTCGGCTACGTTCATCACTGAGAAGATGAAGCAGGACAGCATGTATATGTCTCGTCTTGTTGCGTCCTTCGTCCCCAAGCAGGCTCGTGCTATCGCTAAGGCGATGGAACAGAAGATCCTGTCGGTGGGTCCTGCGGCTCAGACTTCGGCAGACCTCAACACCATTAACGGTGCTGATCATCGCTGGGTGGGCTCGGGTACGAACGAAGTTATGGTCCCGGCAGACTTCGCTAAGGCGAACTATGCTCTGGATATGGCTAACGTTCCGATGAACAACCGTATCGCTATTGTCCACCCCTCGGTGGGCTACGCGCTCTCCACCCTCTCGAACATTGTCAACGTTTCCAACAACCCTCGTTGGGAAGGTGTCATTAAGGATGGTGGTCTGACGGGCTCGAAGTTCCTGATGAACGTGTATGGTTTCGACGTGTACACTTCGCAGAACCTGAAGGTGAACACCGCGTCTGAGACGATTGACAGCGTTACGGCTGCGGCTGGTGTGGCAAACCTCTTCTTCTCGGCAGCCTCTGATGTGCTCCCGATCGTCGGTCTGATTCGTCAGCCCCCGAAGGTCGATTCGGAGTATAACAAGGACTACCAGCGTGAAGAGTATGTCACGACTTGTCGCTATGGCTTCAAGCTGTTCCGTCCTGAGAACATGGTCGTCGTCCTTACCGATACCGATCAGGTCTAACTTTAGGAAAGGAATAGACTAATGTCTTGGATGAATAGTGACGGCCTCTATGTCAAGTTTGGCAAAGAGGAAGGTGATGTCGCCTCTGGCGGCTGGAAGGAAATCGACGGCAACCGTGTTATGGTTGAAGTCCAGATTCCTTACACCGAACTGCTCTCCGCAACTGACGCTATCGTCGGTTCGGTGGCTAACCCGGGTGCATTCGGTGTGGAACTCCCTGAGGGTCTCCGCATCGAGGCGATCGAAACGGTTGTTACTACGGCTTTCACGAGCTCTGGTACGATCGGTTCGTCTACGCTGGTCCTTGGCCTGAAGAAGGCTTCGGATCGTAGCACCGAGCTCGACCATAACGGTCTTCTGACCGCCTCCTTCGTTGGTGGTGTTCTGGACGCTGTTGGCGAGCGTACGTACATCGTTCCCGGTTCTACGGGTGCTGGTGCCCTTATCGGTACCACGCTCTCCGAGAATGGTGTCATCTCTGCAAGCAACTCGGCCCATGGCTCGCATCCCTACACCGCTGGTTCGGTTAAGGTGCGGATCTGGGGCTTCTACCCGTAACGAAAAGGAGTCCTTAATATGGCAACAACTCTTGGTGCAAGCTATATCGAGGACTTCAATGGCCTTGAGATCAAGGCTACACAGCTGAACCTTGGGGGTACGGTCTTCGACAAGGATGACCTCCCCCTTGGGACTGGTACCCAGACTATTCAAGGAGCGAAGACGTTCGATACGACTCCGATCCTTGGAACGGGTACTACGGTTGATCTGGCTAGTACGACTGCTACGCTTTCGAGTCATGCAGCTACGATTACTCAGTATGCCGCTGTGATTACCACCGAAGCTCTGACGACTGCCGCTGGCGCAAGCCAAGCCTTCGTGATTACGAAGACCGGTGTTGTCGCTGGGGACCTTGCCTTCGTACAGGATATTGGCGGTACTAACACCGTCTATGCCTACCAGTACAAGGCAGTGTGTACGACTAACACGATTACCGTGACGGTCTACAACTCTGGTCCTACTAATGCTTTGAATGGTACTTTGAAGTTCAATCTTCTTGTCCTTCATGCTTAACGGTGGGGGCTTCGGCCCCCTCCTATTTCTCTGGAGAATTATATGGCTAACCACGCTGACCTAACTGGAGCTGAACTCCATGAGAACAAAGGAGTAGCTGCTGCTACAGACGACTTTGTTGCTACAGCTGCTAGTAGTGCGACTGTCTGGAAAAAGATTACGACAGACAATATTGACACTACAGACATCTTTGGTCTTAATACTATCGTTGTTACATGCGAAATTCCGGATATCTCTACCGCAAGTAAGACTTGGGTAGTGATGCCATTTGCTGTATCAGTGACGACTATCTACACTGTCATTGATGCCGCTATTACTGCTGCTGACGCTACGCTGACTGCTAGGAACCACTCCGGTGGTAGCATGGGTACGATTACTATTACCCAGTCTGGTTCAGCCGCTGGCGATGTAGACAGTTTAACCCCAGTGTCAAACAATACGTTTGCTGCTGGAGAACATTTTACTATTGAAACTGATGGAGGTTCTACTACTACTTCTAAGGCCATTGTCACCTTGGTCCTAACTCGGACTGCATAATGGAAAGAGTAGTAGTTGGAAAGGATGACTACGTCCTAACGAAGGGAGACATCCTCGATATAAAGAGTATCTTGGAGAAGGTCCACCGTGTTGGTGACTTTCATGTTTTTACAAAGTCAGACCAAGAAAAGATTGATAAGCTTGCTACTCTACTGAATAAGGAGGGAGTTCCAGAGGCACTATTAGAGCTTGCTGAAAGAATCGCCGTTAGGCGCTACTGGATGAAGTTACGAGGTGCATTTTGGAAGTCCCTCCTTTTGTTCTTTGCAGGCTTCTCTGCAATTATGATCTTCTTCCGTGACTTCCAGAACCTCTTGGATATGCTAAGAGGTATTGTAAGGTGAGGCTAGGTAGAATTCGAGATTGGGTAGCTTATGTCTTTTATGCCTTTTGGCTAATCGTAGCTCCTATACTAGTAGCTACGTTTATTGCTATGAAGGGTGAAAGTGGTCCAATCGAATCATTTAACCGTAGAGTTTACCCTGTAGAAGTAACTCCCGGAATGATCGTAACTGTTGAATCAGATGTTATCCGGACTAAGAGATGTTCAAGCCACGTTACTAGACGTTGGATCAATAACAAAGGTGACACCTTTGTAACTGAAGAGCAGGCAATACCTCTCCTCCCTGAGGGCCGAGAGCATTTCCTAGCGAAGCTTCAGATTCCATTAGTAAGATACAGTGGGGTTCTTACCCTTCGTACAGAAGTAGAATTCAAGTGTAATATCATCCAAGAGTACTTTGGAGGTACTATCCTCCCTCTCTCTGATGTAACATTTAAGGTAGAATATAATGGCTAAGCTGACTACTACAGATCTCGCTAGTCTAACCAGCGAATCTTCTGCAGTATCTGCTATTAATGACAACTTCGCTGCTGTAGAGACTGCTCTAGAGAATACACTCTCTAGGGACGGTACGTCTCCTAACAGCATGGAGTCTGACTTTGATATGAATTCTAACGACATCCTTAATGCTGGGGATGTTGAAGCTGATACGCTTACCTTAAATGGCCTTACAGTTACTGCTGAGGATGTACTCGGTAGTACTACTGTTACAATCATCAATAATGGTGAGGGAGACGTAAAAGAGCCTGTAGCAACTGCTACTACAGCTAATATTACTCTTAGCGGTGAGCAGACTATTGATGGTGTTCTTACTAGTGCTAGTCGGGTCCTAGTTAAAGACCAAAGCGATGCTAGTGAAAATGGTATCTATTTGTCTGGTGCTGGAGCTTGGTCTAGGGCTACAGATGCTGATGACAACGGTGAGTTGCAGCCCGGTACACTAGTCTGGGTTGATTCTGAAGCTACTGTCAACGGTGACAAGCTTTTTACACTGACTACTCCCAGCAATGTAGAACCAGTTATCGGTACTACGGATCAGACTTGGTCAAGCATTACTCCTGCTGCTAGGTACAAGTCTAACAAGAACAAAGGGGTCTTGGTCACTACGTATACTCTAGAACTGGCAGATGCTAACTGCATCCTGTACTTCTATGCTAGTGATCCTGTTACTGTTACCATCCCAACTAAAGCTGCTGTTAACTTCAGCAACAGAGTTGAGATCGGCCTAGTCAACTACGGCGGTGGTGCTATTACAGTCGTAGCAGATACTGGCGTTACTCTGTACAGTCCGGGTGACAAGACGATCTCCCGTCAGTACGGATTAGCTTGGTTGAAAAAGAAGGGCGCTAACACTTGGTTTATGAATGGGGAAGCCCTCTCTACCGAGATGGAGACCCTTCACGCTCTTACTGATCCTTCTGCAGATCGTATCCTTTTCTGGGACACGTCTGCGTCAGCCTACGGTCAACTGACAGTTGGCTCAGGGCTCACCCTTTCTGGGACCACCCTTAGTGCTGATGCTAGTAGTGCTGCTTGGGGGGCAATAACAGGGACTCTTTCTGATCAGACAGACCTACAGGCTGAACTTGATGCAATCCTAGGCTATGGGTACATCGTAGACGCTGCAGAAGTTGACCTCCCTAATAGCCGTGCTGCAGCTAGTTCTACTAGTGTAACTGTAAATACCAGTCTTTCTGGGTACATCTCCTTTGAGCGTGCTGCTCTTACTGGCGATATTACCGCTTCTGCCAACTCTAATGCTACTACTCTAGCAACAGTTAACGCTAACGTTGGTTCATTCGGGGGTGCGTCTACAGTCCCTGTTATCACTGTTAATGCAAAGGGGCTAGTTACCGCTGTCTCTACAGCCTCTGTTAGTGCTACTGTAGGCGATGCAGACTATGGGGATATTACTGTAGCCTCTGGTGTCTGGACGATCGACAACGCTGCTGTAACCTACGCTAAGACCTCTGCTGGAGTTCAGGCTTCCCTAGACCTCGCTGACTCTTCTCTGCAGTCTAGTGATATCGGAAGCACTGTTCAAGCCTACGATGCAGATCTAGCTACGATTGCTGGGTTGACTGCGACTACGGATAACTTCATCCAGTCGAAGTCTTCTGCATGGGCTTCTCGTACGCCTACGCAAGTCGCAGCTGATCTGTCCTCCCTTATCAAACCGGTTGAACACATAGCGATTGCATGCTCTGACGAGACAACTGCGTTGACTACTGGGACAGCTAAAGTAACGTTCAGGATGCCTTACGCATTCACCCTGACCTCTGTTAGAGCTTCTGTTACTACTGCTCCTACAGGGGCTAACCTGAATGTAGACATCAACGAGTCAGGGGTTACAATCCTCTCGACTATCCTTTCGATCGATGCGGGAGAGAAAACTAGTACTACAGCTGCAACTCCCGTAGTAATCAGTGATACTAGTCTGGCAGACGATGCTGAGATCACCATTGACATTGATCAGATCGGTAGCACCGTTGCTGGCGCAGGTCTGAAAGTCTACCTCATCGGTACTCGAACCTAATGAGCTTCATCCTTAATCCATACCGCTATGCTTCTACTGGATTCCCTTGGTACGCTCAAGCTGATGGAGCGGGTACCGATATTTACGATGCTACTGGCATCCAGTCTGGTGGTACATTTACTGTTCCTTCTAGTTGGAATGGCAGGTATGTCCGCCATGTAGGCAACCTTGCTCGCGGTTTTGCTGGTGGTACTATCTACGCTTTAAAAGGGGGTAGTAAATATAGTGGTGGTGGTGGTTCCACTATGGAGAATGTTGGTGGTACTGAAAGGGGTTTCTTCTTTGGGGCTCCTGTATCTGTTTCTACTAGTGATACCTTTACCGCCTCTGGGCTAAGCGGAACGACAGACTACCATGAAGTAGCAGTACAACCTTCGGGTTTCAATGGTGCACTAGTCTACCATAATACTACTCAGAGTATCACAACCTCCCCGACTTCCCTCGCCTTTAACAGTGAAACCTACGATCTAGACTCGTGGCACGATACTGCTACTAATAACGATAGACTGACAGTTCCTAGCGGTGTCTCACTAGTACGTTGTAGTGGGCAGGTCTACTGTTCTGGGTTTTCTGTTCAGATGCAGCTTACTATCTACATGAATGGTAGTAATGTTGTTGGTGTCTCTCCAATTTGTGATCGTGTAGGAGAGTACGTTAATGTTACTACCCCTCCGATTGCATGTTCTCCCGGAGACTACTTTACTCTAGTCGCTACAGCTTCTTCGGGTACTGGTACTGCGGCAGCGAATGGAGACACTTGGTTTGCCGCTGAGGAACTAAACGCTAGTTTGAAATACGCTGTTGGTGTAGTTACAACGAACCAAGCAGTCTCTGGTGGTTCAACCTTTGGTGGACCTATATACATGGGTTCCCAATACGCCGATGTAGGTACTTGGTTTACCCCGGGAGACGAGTTCTTTACAGTACCCTCGGGTATTACAAAGATTCGAATGGGTTTCTCTGCTTGGTCTGGAAACACTAGTACCACCAATTACGGTAGTATGGGTATCAATGGTGATACTAGTGGCGATATCCCGCAAATCTCTTGTGGGTATAGTGGTGTGAATACCGGTGTTGAACAGCAGCATGGTATTAGTGGTATATGCACAGTCACCCCCGGAGATCTAATATACCCAACCCACGCTGCAGCTGTCGCTGGAAATATTCAACCTGACAGTTTCTATTGGGTTGAAGAGGTTTTGGAAGTAACATCATAGGTGATTCATGTTTCGTAACTACTTCCTCTCTATCGCTACTGTGGCTGTCTTTGCAGCTGTAACAGGCTACACTTTCCTAAAGCCTGACAATCTTCAGGCTATTCAAGATAGCCAAGTACAGGTGGCTAGTCTAGACGCTAAGTGTACTGGTACGATTATCGATGATGAACAGAATTACATCCTGACGGCAGCCCACTGTCTTTCTACAAATGCTAAGCAGGGGTTTTATGACATCATCCATCGAGAGTACAAGAATGGAAAAATTGCTGTAACAAAGACTTATAAAGCTAAGGTCATAAAGTTTGACAAGTCTGTAGACCTAATGCTCATGCAGCTGGTCGAAGGTGACTTTGAGAGTGGTACGGAAGTCAGTATCTCTACAGACTACAAAGTTGGAGACCCAGTCTTTGTCTATGGTAATCCGATTGGTCTGATCGACATTCTAACTCGTGGTGTTGTCGCTAGGGAGCTTATGTTTCTAGACAGTGCCAACCTGAAGCGTCCTGAGATGGTCATCGACGCTCTTATCAATGTCGGTAATAGTGGCGGTGGTGTTTTCAATGAGAGTGGCGAGCTGGTAGGTGTCTTGAATATCTCCTATGCCAGACGAATGTTTATAGGTATGGGAACTATTCTTAGTGATGCACCTTACGGCATGGCTGTCCCATCTGAGTATGTTCTGGAATTCCTTGAAGGATACGTTGTGTGATTGACCACGGTTTATTCTTCCGCTTTATGAGGTCTACCTTTGGACCTCTAAGGCAGGAGCAGGTAGATGGGTTTAATGTACTTCTTCCCGAGCTTGAAGGTCTACCCTTTAGGCATCAGGCCTACATCCTAGCTACTGTCTGGCATGAGACTGGAAAGACTGTCCAGCCTGTACGTGAAGGCTTTAATGTCTCTGAGAAGTACAGGAAAGAGCACTTCCGTTATTACCCCTACTACGGTCGTGGCTATGTCCAGCTGACTTGGGCTCACAACTACAAGAGGGCTGGAGACTACTTCAAAGTAGACCTCCTTAAAGACCCTGACAAGGCCCTAGAGCCTAAGCTTGCAGCTAAGATTCTAGTAGTAGGTATGACGAAGGGCTGGTTTGGTAAGCCCCTAGCTGACCAGTCGTACTACGAGATGCGAAGGTCAGTCAATATCCTAGACCAAGCCCAGAGGATTGCAGACTATGCCTACCTCTTCGAGAAAGTCCTGATTGACTCAACTGTAAATACTACAGCACCTGCAGTTGTCCCTCCTGCTTCTAAACCTAAGACGCTATCTAAACCTAAGACGCTAATTGAATTGATTGTATCCTTGATTAAAAGGTTGTTTGGTAAATGAAGAAAGTTTGGGAAAAGTTCAAGTACTACATCCACGCTAAAAGCTTAGTATGGTGGACTGGTCTAATGTCTGTATTACTGGGTATCTCTCAGTGGTTCACGGACAACCCTATTGTACACTCCCTAGCAGAAGTAGTTAACTCTCTTGGTGGTGGAATGGGTCAGGTCAGCCCTGCGAATCTAATCATCCTCGGTCTTAGCCTTATCGGTATCCGCGCTAAACTGGAAGACATGGCAAAGTGATCTGGAAGCTCTTTAGCCTCTTCTTTACGTCTGGGTTGAGCTCCATAGGGGATCAGCTTAACCGGGCATATCAGGCTAAACTGACTGCACAGAATGACCATGAGCGTATTGCAGCAGAGCTGGATATCAAACAACTAGAGGCTAGACAAGCTGTCCTAATAGCAGAACAAGGGAACTGGGTTACTAGGTGGATTCGCCCTGCTATCGCCCTCCCTGTAGTCATCTTTCTCTGGAAGGTCCTCGTCTATGACCTCGTATTGGGCCTAGGAGCTACAGACAACCCTAGCCAGAACGTCTGGTACGTCATCATGACTGTCCTTGGTGCATACTTCCTCACCCGTCCATTCGAGAAGAGATAATGAAATACACACTCCTTGAGATGATCCAGCGTATCCTCTCCGCTATTAAGGGCGAAGAGGTTAATAGCTACAGTGATACCGCTGAGTCCCTAGCAGTCCGTGACATAGTCAAGGAATGCTATTTCAACATCATCAGCAATCAGGACTTTCCGGAGCTCAAGACGTTCTTCGAACTGAATGCCAGTGGAGACAACAACCTCCCTGTCCGGATGTCTATCCCTGACGATGTCATTGGTGTAGAGTGGATTAGGTATAATGGTGAGGTGTTGTCCTACCTTGAGCCTGACGATTTCTACACCAAGCAGAACAACCTCGATACTACCGCTGACAATGTCGGTACGATGAATATCGAGACTGGTACCGGACCTGATACCATACCGTTTAACTACACTAACGATGCTGACCCCCAGTACTATACGTACTATGAAGACAAGTACATCATCTTTGATTCGTACGATAGTGATACTGAGGCTACCCTCCAGAAGGCGAACACAGTATGCTATGGACTACGTACGATTGCATGGGAGGATGATGACTCCTTTACCCCGACCCTAGACGCCCATTCCTTCAATATCCTCATGAAGGACGCTAAGGCTATGGCCTTCCTAGAACTGCGTCAGATGACCAATCAGAGTGAGATTGCTGCTGGTCGTAAAGCTAGGATCAAGGCAGAGCAGAAGAAGCATAGGGCTAACTACAAGAGGATGGAATACTACTACAACGACTATCCCAACTACGGAAAGAGATGACCATGGCACTAAAGTTTGTTGATGCTGACCTGAACACTAACAACTTTGACCCTACTCGTGATATCCCGAATGAACGTGTAATTCATACGTCTCACGGCAGAACGTTTAAGCTCCTGCGAAAAGACCCATACGGTCTGGTAAGCATCCAGTGGGACAAGGGCCCCACTCCAGAGAAGATCTCTGGACACTATACAGATTTCTCGAAGGCTCGTGATGCTCTAATGTTGTACATTAATAATGAGACCTTCATGAAGGAGGTCCCTGAGCCGATCGAGACCCCTACAGTGAAGTACAAGAAGGTCAAGGATGCCTAAGAATCTAGGTCAGGCTGTCGAGAACAACTTCATTCAGGGCCTCGTCACTGAGGCTACTGGAATGAACTACCCTGAACACGCTGTTACCGAGTCGTTTAACGTCCGGTACAACAGAAAGGGTAATGTCAATCGACGCCTTGGTATCAACTACGAAGCGGGATACACTGCGGCTGGTGATGCAGCTACTGGTGATGTGTCCCGTTCGTTCATCTGGAATGGTGTAGGCTTTGAAGGCCAACGCACCTTTCTAGTTGTCCAGAGTGGTACCACGATCTACTTCTACGAAGCTCAGAGCGGTGGTATTTACAGCACTGGGCAGAAGGACTTTGAGATTGATCTGACTGCCCATGGAAGCAATGCTAGCAACATTAACATTGCCGACAGAGCATGTTCTTTCGCTAGTGGGGTTGGCAAGCTCTTCATTTGCCACCCCTACTGCGAGCCTATGTACGTAGAATATGACGATGTTACAGACGATATCACTGTTACAGAATTCACTATCGAAGTCCGAGACCACGGAGGTCTGGAAGAGAGCGGTGTAGAAGCTGGTGATCGTCCTACTACGCTTACTAACACCCATAAGTACAACCTCTGGAATCAGGGCTGGTGGGAGCGTAAAGTCTACGATGGCAAGTACCCTATTACGGCTTTCCTTGCTGGTGGTGAGGGGTACCCTAGCAATGCAGATGTCTGGTGGATCTATAAAGACGAGCAGAACCTCTTTGATAAGACCCTGATCAATAAGGTTGACATTGGTAACTCCGAGTCTCCTCGTGGCCATTACATCTACAATGCCTTTGACATCAACCGTGAAGCTAAGACTGGTATAGCTGATATCGAGTCTAAGACTACTGGTGGTATCCGCCCTAGCTGTGTAGCTTTTTACAGTGGACGTGTCTGGTTTGGTGGCGTTAACGTACCGGGTTTTGGTAACAAGATCTACTACACCCAGATTATCGTACGAGACGAACAGATTGGACGCTGCTACCAGCAGAATGACCCTACCTCTGAAGAGCAGTCTGACCTCCTCGATAACGATGGTGGTGACATTCTAATCCCAGATATGGGAGCTCTGTCTACCTTCTACAATATGGGGAATGCTCTAGTCCTCTTCTCTAACAATGGTATCTGGCAGGTCTCTGGTAGTGGTACTGGTGGGACTGGTTTCCGTGCTACAGACTTTACTGTAGCTAAGGTTAGCTCTACTGCATGCCCTACCAGCTTCACGCTAGTCGAAGCCGAGAATGTCCCCTTCTGGTGGAACTTTGATGGTATCTGGGTGCTAAAGCCGGATGCTAGCGGTATCCCTATTGCTGAATCCCTCTCTAATGACACTATCAAGACCTTCTACCATGACATCCCACCTGAGTGCCGTGTCTATGCTCAGGGTGCCTATAACCCTCTAGAGCGTACTATCCAGTGGGTGTACAGGAGCACTACTGCAGACAATACTGAGGAAAGGTTTACGTACGATCGTGCTCTAGAGCTCAATCTTACAACTGGTGCCTTCTACCCATTCTCGTGGACTGAAGCAGACCAGCGTATTGCTGGTATCTTCTGTGCCGCTAACGCTAGTGTCAACCGCTCCCTTTACCTAGAGCCTGTTACCAAGACAGACGGTGAGACAGTTACCGCTACTACTTCTGGGTCTGCTGGTGCAGTAACCCCTGCTTCAGCTTTCTTGGACGACGAATCGTCTACTCAGACTGCAAGTAACTCTCCTGCTGGCTATAGGTCTACTGGTGACAACGCTTTCGTTCGTGCCTACGGTGTAGACTACTGTGTAACTGTAGCTGCATCCCATGGTTACATCCGTGTCTATAGTGTAGACACTGGTACAGACGCTATTGAACTGACTGACTATGTCACTCCTGCAACGCTCTATAGTAGGATGTCGCTTGCTGGTACAGACTTCTCTGGTGGTATTAGTGCAATTGCTGGTGTCGGCTGTTCTGTCATTTCACAGGCTGCTAACAAACTGTACATCGTCTGCTACAACGGTGGTACTGGCTCAGATGATCTCTTCTTTGTCCACGCAGAGATTTCCTCTACTGGTCTAATCGATATTCTGGGTGTGATCCGTCAGAAGATAAGCACGCTAGACATCAACTATGCCCCTAATGGTGGCTGGAAGATGCTTACTCAGATGGGTACAACGGCAGATACTGCTCAATCTATAATTGGTATGAGTAACTACAGTACCTCTGTCTCTGGTGCTGTACCGTCTATCTGGCTGCTACCGAGTATCGATGAGATCGGAACTAGCTTCCAGTATAGTAGTGATACTGCAGTAGGGGATTCGTACCGTAAGCTTGCTACAGAGCTTGGTAAGTGGTTTGGGAATCACTCCAGTTATCGCCCTGTCTGGAGCAACTGCTTCTGCATTCCGTCTAGTACTACCCTTAGTAAGATGTACTTCTCTATGGGGCCCGGTGATGTCAATGCACATATTGATGGTGCTGGGTACTACTCGGATCAGCAGAGCCCGTTCATTGATGGAAAGACTGGAGCGTACCCTAACGGTATGATCTTCAATCTACCGTTTACTATCTCTACTCATCCTGTCTTCGATACTGCTGCAAGCTGGTCTTTAGGCACAGTAGCAGCAGCCCCTGACCTGTTTACAGATGAGTACGGGAACAGTAACTACCCCTTCCCCGATACCCTCGATACAGCCTTAAGCTTAGGTGCTGCTAACACTAAAGGCTACAATGACTACGGCCCTCGTCCTACTATCGTATACGCTAGTTCAAAGTGGTACGCTATCTGGACTCAGATGCTGGAGAACAGGAACTTCAACTCTTACGTAGGTCAAGATACTACTGAGGCTCTAGCTAGAGCAAGAATCTTTGAGATTAATACTACTGACCAAGTGTGCACTCAGAAGGATGCTTGGGACTTTATCCCATTTGACTGGGATACTGACTTTGCTGGGTGGACTAGCAGCAGCACCTTCTACCCTAGATGTTGGCAGATCTTCTATGACCCTCAGTCTGACAAGATGTACGGGCATGGTGACGTAGTAGGTACAAACACTAGGGAATTCTTCTGCTCAGCGGGTCTGTTTACTGCTACTATCGTTAGTGAGACTGTGACAGTTCCTAGGTACCTTGATGCTAACCCTCCTCCGACTAAGCACAAGTACATTGGTATGTACAACTACGTTTGTATCCTAGAAGAGTCTGACTATAAGTACAAAGACTTTCGTGCACGGTATGTAGATGATGAAGGGAAGGACTTTGACAGCTACTTTACCAGCGGTGCTAAAGTCCCCGGTGAAGGGCACAGGAGTGCCACTATTGAATACTTAACGATCTTCGGTAATGTAGAAGAAACGAGCTCTGCATACCTTAAGACAAAGTGGGACTGGAGTAATAGTAGTGACTCAAATAAATGGTCCTCCGAGCAACAAGTTTACACAGCTAACCGCTCGTATCGAGATGTCTCTAGGAAGCGGCTACTTATCAGAGGCAGTGGTCCTGCCGTTCAGCTATATGTTAGGTCTGAGACTAGCAAGCCCTTTGACCTCATTGGCTGGTCTATTTGGTTTGGTGTAGATGGCTCACCATAGTGTTCGTATAGCTACTCCTTCTGATGTCCCTGCTGTTGCAAGGCTAATGGAAGAACTCTTCAACTCCTCTGTCTACTCAGACCATGCGAGTTTCAAGAAAGAGGATGTAGTAGATACTACTAAATCTATAATCTCAGGTAACCCTCGTGATGCTATCGTCTTCATCCTAGAGGTTAGCGGTGTAGCTCAAGGAGTACTAGCGGCTAGTACCTTTACTCACGCCTTTAATAAAGACTATAAGATGGCTTGTGAGATCGGCTTCTGGTTGACAAAAGACTATAGGACTAAGTCTACAATTCGTGCTCTAATATCAGGATACAAAGCTTGGGCAAAAGCGGTAGGATGTTCAAGTATGTTGATGGGTAAGTTGAAATCTCCGGGAGAACCAGAGACGTATAAGATAAGGAAGGTGAGTTAAATGTTAGCGGGTGTTGCTGCAATCGCAGGTGTTGTTGGTACAGGCCTGCAGATGTTCTCTTCATTCAAGCAGGCTGCTGCCCAGAAGAAGGCTCTTAAAGCTGAAGAAAGAGCCCGAAAGTTGGCTGCAATGCGAGAGCGTAGAGAGATCATTCGTCAGCGTCAGGTAGCTATGGCACAGGCCCAACAGGGCGGTGTCAATGCTGGTGCTGCCCAGAGTTCTGCCCTTGCTGGTGTTATGGCTAGTACGTACAATCAGGCAGGACGTAATGTACAGGCTAACCTCGGGAACGACTCAGCCGGTAGTAAGATCTATAAAGCCAACATGGACTACGCTTCGTGGGGTCAGATTAGTACTATCGGTGCTGGGATTAGTCAAGTTCCGGGTATGATCTCTGGAATCGCTGAAACTGCAACAAGGACATTTGGGTAAATTAATGGAAGACTTCATCAATCCAAGTGTTGACAGTCAACCGCAACAGGTCGAAGATAATTATATTGACCTGACAGCGGCAGGCCCGAGTGAGCCTACTCTGACTGAAGACCGCTTGGACGATCGGGCTAGTCGAATCCACATTGCTATGGGAGACGACTCTCCCGGCGTAGACAACATTAAGACAGAGATTGGCTCAAGTCCAGAAGCTGAGGGAGTATTCTCAAAGCAGGTGATGGACAAGCAGAATGCCCGTTTTCAGTCACTAGCGGGTGAGATGCTTGGCAAGGCTATCCGTGCTGGCGTAGAGGTTACCCCTGAAGAAGGGGCAGCATTCCTGCGTGACCAGCCTAGGACTGATCCCGGCACTATCTTGGACGAAGAGTACGTCAATAAGACTATCGAAGGCATCATGTCCGTCGAGGATACTGACCGCATTGCTACAATGCTGGAGAAGTACCCTACTGAAGGTGGTGGTGTCTACGCTGGTGCTGTAGACGTAATGGTGAAGTCTGCTATTATCCAGAGGTACTCCGAAGACTGGAGAGAGCGGGCTAAGAATCAGAGTTGGACTGGCTGGGGGTGGGATACTACTAAGCAATTTCTTGGTCTTCCTACGTACCTGAACCTTACGGTCAACCGTGGTAATATGAGAGACACAACGTCTTGGACCACGGCTGGGGCTATGAGGGAGAAGATTGCCAACCTGTACGAAATGCCTCCCGATAAATTCAACCAGTACCTCGAGAAGGAATTGAAAGCTGTCGGTAGTCATAACACTCTTGATGCTCTCCAGCTAATTGAAGGTTTGGTAGAGTACTCCTCTACTAAGGCTACACTAGACACGATTAATGATCTGTCTCTCATCCCTATTGCTACCGGTATTAAAGCTGGTGGTAAGGCAGTTAGGGCAACCCCTAAGTTCTTTACTAAAGCTGGTAGAGACGCTGCAAGAGAGGCTACTCAGTTTATTGGCCCTAAGATTCCTGACGGTCATGATCTTCATGCTGACTTCATTGGGCCTAAGCATCCTCCGGGATGGAAACCGACTACTGCTGAGAAGCTTGATCCACCTGTTAAAGATGGGTCTAGTCCGAAGAATGGCCTTGATGGTGCGAGTATCCATTATGAAGAGGTAAATGGTACAAAGGCTATTGACGTTAACAGTGGGTATTTAAAGGGTGTCTCTGAAGGCCCTATGCGTGTCAATCTGGCTAATGGTGACATTGCCGATGTACGGGTTACAGCTAGTGGTAAGATTGAAGGACCCCATGGTTCACATCTAGACCCTAGGGCGATCCTTGCATACGAGAAAGACGGTAAGTGGTACAAGACGGGGAAGGGTCCAGATAACCTTTCCAAGCCTAAGGACCTCATTGACAAGGCTGAACACTACCAAGTCACTGAGGGTAAGCGTAGGAAAGAGATGGCTATGGCTGGGGAGGACATCCCTAACCCGCCTTCTGTACGTCCTGAGCCTACCGATGTTCTTCTGCAAGATGGCTCGATCATTAAGATCAATGGCGATGTCATCCCTAGTAAGGCAGAGGTGGAGAAGGCTGCTAAAGAAGACTTTTACAGTGTCTTTGAGGCTCCTGAAGAAGACTTTGGTAAGTTCTTTGGGCCTGATCCTCTTCAGCAGGCGCAGCTGGATGACATGGCTAAGCTTTCTAACGCTAGAAGGCTGGAACCCCATGAAGTCCTGTCTGTCGCTGGTAAGGATGAAGCTGCTATTGAAGCTAAAGTCAAGAAGGATATAGCTCTTGACGAAGCTGCTAAACTGGTAGACGAAGACCAGCCATTCCCAGCAGCTACGGCTCCAACACCTAGTGCTAATAACCCTAATGTCAATGTCCCTAATGTACAAGCTCCTAAGGGCTCTGAGGCTATTCTAACTGCCAAGCAGTTCCTAGAAAAGCATTATGGTCAAGTACCTGAGAGTGTACGTAGAGAAATCCGTGAGCTACTGAAGGACGCTGGTAGCCTCTTTGCTCCAGAACCCGGGGTAGCTAGGGCTCATTTCTACGCTAGTTTAACAGCCCGTGAGATCAAGAATATGATCGAAGGGCAGGACCTCCTGCGTAAGATGCTTGAGGGGCAGGGAATCTCCCGTCTTGACAAAGCCCCTATTGACAGAGCAATTGAAATAGCTAAGAACGCTATAGTTCGGAACAACAACAATACCGAGGACATGATCTTGGATATGCGCCAGATCCTCCCCGGGGATTCCGCTACTGGTGTAGGCTATGTCATAGCAGATATTGGTCCCGGTGCTGGTAAACGATTTGATAATGTCGTAGACGTTCAGAAGTTTATCCAAGAGCGGGGAATCCCAGACGAAGCATACGGTGGTATCAAGCCTACTGCTGGTGGTTATGTCCTTGAGATCCATGTACCACTAGATGAATACGGTGTTGCTCACCTTAACGTGACCCCTGCTACTAAGAACAGGAATAGTACGTGGACAAGGCTGCGGCACCTGATGGGTACAAAGCAGCAGTTCTCTGAGCTTAGCAACGCCCAAAGAACTAAAGCTGTCCTTGGGGATCAGCGTATGAGCATGCTCTTTGAGCGTGTGTACAAGCCGTGGGACAAGCTGGATAAAGACAGCAAGCAGGCTATAGATAATCTGATCCATCACACTATGGTGACGGAAGCAGAGAGAGGTAAGCCAGAGACTAGAGGGTGGTTCTTCCGTGACTCCTTCCACCTAGACGATGTAGCTAAGCAGGTCCTTGGTAGAGTTACTACGTCTGCTGAGAAGGAAGCCTACTGGGCCTTTAAGCGTGGTCACGAGATGGACTATCTCTTCCGTCTCACCCAGAGGTATAGGCTGAAGACTGTTCAGGGCTTTAAAAAGTTCACCCTGACCCGCAAAGGTAAGATGATGCGGGATGTCTTCTCGGAGATCGAGGGTAGAGAGGTCAAACTGGATGCCTTCCCTAACGCATCTGGCCACAATGTAGACTACACTATCGTTCATTCCGGTGGTATGATCGACCAGATGAACTTGAAGACTAAACATGACCCAGCTAATGTTGAGAGACTGGTGAATGAGGAAGGCTACAAGATCATCCAAGTCTGGAACCCTAGGGACGGCAATGTCACTCGTTATGGTGGCCTTGTAGACCAGCCCGAGGTTACCCCTGCCTTCATTATTACTCCGAATATCAAGAGGGTTGATCCTCTCTCTATGAAGGGTCAGCTTGGGTACGCCCCCGGTGGTCACGTAAAGTACAAGTCTCGTATCTTCCTCCGTCAGGCTAAGCTTGAGAAGGGTAGGTACGCTGGTGATCGTACTATCTTTGGGTTTGAGAACGAGGTAGAGGCAGCAAAGCTTGGATCTTGGATGGAGAAGGCCCGGGTAGCCCTCCTGAACAAGGATGCTAAGGCTCTAGACGAAGCTCTCACTCACCTTCCATTCAATAAGAACAAGCTGGTGAACCTCTTCGATCCTAATCTTGGTGGCTTGGATATAAACACACCCTTTGTTATTACAAAGCAGGGGCAGAACAGTAAGAAGTACGGTGGAAAGCTCTTGAATGGAGAGAGCTGGGCTGACCATATGGCCAAAAGGGGCATCGATACGTCTACTGAGCTAGACGATCTGTACAATCCTAGTGCACAGCTGGGTGATCCCTTCTCTAACGGTAGAGACCCTCTCCTGTTTGGTATCAAAGGTGGCACTGAAGACGCCCCTATGATCGAGTTGGCTAGTGCTGAACTAATGTCTCCTATGTCTGTTCAGCAATCAGCTATCCGGAACCTAGTGAAGAGTGAGTACTTCACTGATTACCAGCTTGCATCTGCTGTTGACTATGTCAATGAGTTCGCTGATGAGCTCTGGTATAACGGAACGAGGGTAACAAAAGACAACCTCTTGAGAAACCCCCTGTTCTATCTTGAACATGCTACCGTCGAAAGTGAAAACAGTATCCGCAAACTGCAGGCTCAGCAGATAAGGAACGGTATCCAGAACCTCCTTGGTACAAAGGCACCTCTTGACCAACAGGTCGAGAACATGATGGACAAGGTAATGTCGTGGGGTGAGAGAACCGGGAACAAGAAGGTAGCTAGGTACGTCTCTGAGAAGGCCCTTCCCAAGATTAAGGACCCTCTGCACTACCTTCAGTCTGCAGCCCATACTACTACAATGGGTCTGTACAACTTTGCTCACCTCTTTATTCAGGGGTCTGCAGCATTTAACCCCGTCTTTGTCTCTCCTAGGGCTGGTATGTCCAGTATCATCCCCAACATTGTGTCTGGGTGGCTACGGTTCACCGATGACCCGAATATCATTGAGCATGCTGCTGATCTAGTCGGTAAGACAAACCCCGGCTGGACTAAGGAGATGTTCAAAGAAGCCTATAATGGCTTGAACAAGTTTGAGTTCATGGGTGTACGCCAGAGCTCAGCTTGGTCAGTGACTACGGCTGACATGACTCTAAGCAGAGGTAAGGTTCAGAAGTTCTTAGACTACGGCAACACCTTCTTTGAGACTGGTGACCGAGTCAACAGACTTGCCTGTTGGAACACCGCCTATGCTGAGTACGTCTGGAGGAACAAGGGTAAGGTTGGCAAACTCAACGAATACGATTGGAATGAGATTGTCAACAAGGCTAATGCCTACAACATCAACATGACTAAAGACGCTAATGCTGTCTGGCAGCATAGGTGGTACACGAAGGGTGGTACACAGTTCTTGTCCTACCCGGCTAGGCTTCTGGAGACCTACATTGGTAAGGACCTAACCCCCCTTGAAAAGTATCGTCTGTTCGCAGGGCAGAACATGCTCTTCGGTAGTCCAATTGCTAGTGGTCTCTTGTACTTCATGCAGACTGGTGATGCACAGGGTATTAACACGGCTCTAAATCCCTTTGCGTCAGACCTAAAAGCTAATGCTCTAGCTAACGGTATAGACCTTGAAGATACCACTGTAGACGCCTTGAATAGCGGCCTAGCATCCCTTGGAATGGAGTACATGACGGGGATGAAGCTGGACTTCGTAGGTAGGTACGGCTGGAATACCCCCCAGTTCTTCGAGCAGATGAAGAGGAACTACAACGAGATTGACAATACGGTACTAGCTACCCTAGTGTCTTTCCTCGGCCCCTCGGGCTCTCTTGGCAACCACATGATTAGCTCTGTTAACAAGGTTGTAGGAGACATAATGGACATCGCAGGGGGTAGAAACCCTGAGGCTTCCTCTGAGCTACTAGTGACAGACACTATGAACGCTTTAAATAGAATCTCCTCGCTCTCAGCAGCAGAGAAGATTTGGGCTGCCTTTAATGCTGTCCAAGTACGTACAAAGAGTGGTAACCTTGTCCGACAGGCTGAAGATCCCTACCTTGAAATCCTTCGTCTTGCCCTTGGTACGTCTTTCCAGCAAGACAAGTTCGATATGGCTCTGAATGCTCAGAACATTGACGACGAAAAGGTAAACCAGAAGCTCATGAAGCACATTGGGCAGCTATCTGACAAGATGATTGATGCTCATAATCGTGGTGATTTCGATAGAGCTAAGGAACTGAGGGAAGAAATCTTCAATTACCGGGATTCAGTGACGCTCTCCTCTGAGGAGATCTTCAAACTGATGTATCCCTCTTTGAAGCGTGGTGAGTTCAGGTCTGATGAGATACTGAAAAAGGCTGGTAAGACTAGAGCAAAAGACCTTGAGTCTAAGAGAGCTCTTGAAGATGCTAGAGAATCTCGTAAGAGGAAATTGGAGAATAATTAATGGCTGGCTTTGGCGTAAATGACATCCCGGAGAACCCTAATGCTGGGGGTACTCCCTCTGCAGGTAGGCCCCCTACTTTGCCTTCCGGGACAGCCGAAGGTATTGCAGGAATCTCTGGTACGATCAAGGACGTTTTTGATACGTACGATACGGTTACCAAGACGAAGATCGAGATGGAGGCCTTTAAGGGTGTCGATGATATTCTCCAAGGGAAGACCTTTGAGACAGGGGATGACACTGAGAAGCTCCCTCAGGCCCTTATAGACGGCCAGAAGTCTATTGATAGTCTTAGGGGTGCTGCTGAGCAGGGTGTTTTGTCACCTCTTGAGTTGGCAACCCAGATGTCTATGCTGTCTAAACGTCTAAGGAACGCAGTTCCTCAGGGGTATGGCAGCTATGTCAACCGTATGATCGGTCAGGCCCTTGGTAGCAACCCTGCAGATGACGAACGTAGAGCTCTTCTTCAGGAGATGGAAGACGCTAAGTCTAGTAGGGATTCTACGTACAAGTCTGACATGAGTTTCATCCACTCGAACATCGAAGTTATGGGTGATGATGTAGCCTCAGGAGCCTATAAGCAGGCAACTGGTAGGGACTTTGGTTCTGACCTAGCTGCAGGTAATGTTCAGACTGGTGCTGCTAAAGAAGCTATTCTGGCTGTAAAGGGTAGAGACTATAGAGAGAGCCGAGTAGCTACCATCCTTAAGCAAGAGTCTAGTAAGCGTGACCTAGCCTATAATGAGCTAGCTGGGGACTGGATGAAGGACACTCTAGTAGCTACTGGCACACCTTTCGCTGTCCTCCAGAAGACCTTCGATGACTTCCTTTCGAACGACAACACTATCGATTACGAAGAGTCCCTTAAGCTGAACCAGTTGATGAGCACTGCTAAAGCCTATATGACTTCTCGTAAGATGGCCTTTATTGCAGAAAACAACCTGCCTAAGGACCAAGCTGAGCGTCTAGATAATGTCGTAGACAATATGTTCTCTGGCTTCTCTGACGCTATTAACAACAAGGACACTGGGTACATTGGTGCCGCTATGCGTGACGCTAAGTACAGGCAGGAGTCTTATGTCCTAGCAGTACAGGGTCAACCTTTGTCTCAGCTGTCTAATGCTATGCAGCTGATGGGTTACCCAGATGAAGCACGAATGTTAGTCCTAGACGAAGCAGCTAGGACTAGCATGGGCTACAAAGACCTCTCTGAAGGGGTCCAGTATGAAATTGCACAGGCAAGAGCTCAGGTAGCTACTGGATTTACGTCTATGGCTACGGCTGTAGACAACATCCAAGCGAACAACCCTACGGATAAGAAGCGTCTAGGTGCCCTAGTCATTGAAGACATGGTGGGGATGATTAACAATCCCAGTATGCCAGATGAGGGCCGAATTGCTCTAGCAAAGCAGATCTTTGGTAGTAAGAACCTAGACTTCATCGAGAGTAAGATCGCTCCTGCTCAGCGTGCAGACTTCTTCAAGCGTATCATGTCCCCGAAGGTCATTGAAGCTATGAAGTCTGATCCTACAGCTAAGGCTCAGATGGAGAGGTATGCGGTAAACGCATTCTCAGCTATTACTAAGCCGTTTGCTGATCAGATTATCGATGGTAAGCAGAACGCTTACCTCTCTGATGTCACTTTTGATGGAAAGCATTTTGTCTATAGTGGTAGAGAGGCTACTTGGGGAGAAGCACTGACTACCCTAGACATGGACATGAAGGGTACTAGTGTCAATCTCTTCAAGGCTGTCAACGATATGAACACCTACATTGACGTTATGAGCAACGTTATGGGTGAAGACTCTGGTAAGTGGCTTAGCAACTTCATGCCGGTAGACAGCATTAATGAGATGGAGAAGAACCCCACGTTCATTCAGGGACTGGCCTACAAGGTCCATGAATGGGTTACTGGGGCTGAGCACGGAGAGAACCCTAAGAATCAGGGTAAGAGCTACAGCCAGACTACTGCTGCAGTACCCCCGGATGCTGGTCAAGTCCTTGATTTCATTAGTAAAGCTGAGGGAGCAGACTATAGTACTCTCTACGGCGGTACTAAGAAGGACATGAGCGGCATGACTGTTAGAGAGGTCATGGTGAACTCTAAGGCCCATGGTAAACGCAAAGGTTCAAGTGCTACAGGGCGATACCAGTTTATGTACAAGACACTTGGAGACCTTGTGGATCGTGAAATCATTGGGCTAGACGACAAGTTTACCCCTGAGACTCAAGACAAACTTGGGTATGCCCTCCTTCGTGATGCTGGTTGGGAAAGGTGGAAGGCAGGTAGGATCTCCGATGAGAAATTCCTGCACAACATCTCTGGTATCTGGGCTGGGATAGCCACTCCGTTTTCCAAGACGGGAGGCGGGAGGTACGACGGTACAGGGAAAAGAGGTGCCATCAATAAGGCTACGGTTAGCGTAGACGATGGCCTAGAGGTTCTCAGGGGGATCAAGTCTTTAGCGTAGGAGTAACTCTTAGTGTGGCGGAAGGACGGACAAGTAGACACTCGGTTCCTCCCAAAGATCATTAGGAGGCCACTCCTCCAGCATGGTGCTGAAGGTTTATCATGGCAAACCCTACATAGTTGGGGTGAACCAAACGAAAAAGAAGGCCCTCCAGAGCCTACCATCGAAATAGACAGTAGGTTGGAGGGCTGTAGAAGGCTAGATACAGAGATCCATGAAGTGCTACATCTAGCATGTCCATGGATGCCAGAGTATGCAGTACGAAGAACTGCTACCTACCTAGCGAAGGTTCTCTGGCATATAGGATACAGGTTGAAACAATAAAGGGGCATCCGATTGGGTGCCCCTTCTGCTTTAGCGGTAGTCTCCAGACCCTCCGATAACACCTCTTGTACTACGGTCACTCAGCTTATCAAGATTCACCTGAGCAACCTGCTCAAGGGTGAAATCCATATCCTGAGCGATAGCTGCTATGTACCAGAGTACATCTCCTAGTTCTCTAATGGCACTGTCTTTGAAAGAGTCTTCGTAGAAGTCCCCACCGTAATCCCGGATCTGTTTACCGAACTTCTCTGCTACCTCCCCAGCCTCACCACACAATTTAAAGACAGCGTAGGTTAGGTCTGCTGAGGGCTTCCTTGTCTTCATGGCCTCTTTCATGTAGTCGTTCATAAGCATTACACTTCTCCTTAACTAGGGTCAATTCGATACGCAGGTCAACGTTTTTACAGACCATCTCTCTATATCTAGTTTTGTAGTACTCAAGCTCTTCTTTAAGTGTCATTCACAGCTCTTCACGCCAGTCTCAGGGTCGAAGTAGCAGGCAGCACCTTCACCTTCTTGAGGTGCAGTCTTTAGGATTCCTTCTCGCTTACCAGCTGATCGGAAGGTGGTACATCCTTTCGCCCCTCCTTCGTAGGCTTTCCAGTAGATGTTTTTGAAGTCTTCGAACGATACGTGGTCCCCGACGTTAAGGGTCTTAGAGACTGCAGAATCCATCCATTTGCTAGCCACCAGTAAGACAGAAAGATGTTCATCAATAGATAGTTCATCCGCTGTTTTACCCTTCACTTTCCAGTTGCGGTACCCGTAATCATCGATGGTTTCGGTTCTGGGCCCGTTAGGCGTTTGTATTGTTCGGGTGTAAGTGTGGGAGAAGACTGGTTCAATACCGCTTGAGACATTGTCTGCGACAAGAGAGATTGTCCCAGTTGGCGCAATGCTGGTAAGATGGGAATTCCGTATACCATAGCGTGCAATAGCCTCCTGTAGATTACGGTTCAGTTTCTTAACGAAGCCACGCTTACCATACAACTCGAAGTCAAAGGAGGGGAAAGGCCCCTTCTCCTGAGCTAGGGAGACAGACTGCCAGTAGATAGCATGAGTAAAGTCACGAAGGAGGTTATCGAGGTACTCACAGAACTTCTTACTACCATACGGATAGCCTATCGCTTCGATGGCATTTGCAACACCTGTAACACCGAGTCCCATACGACGCTTCGAAATGGCTTCTTCGTATTGCGATTCGAGAGGGTACAGAGCACGATCGACAACATTATCCATAGCACGAACAATATGAGGAATGTCGTCAAGTAGTTGATCAATATCAATATACTTACTCTCTCCGTCTTGCTTAACGTATCGGACTAGATTTACACTACCGAGAAGACACGCTCCATTAGGAGGTAGGGGCTGCTCAGCACATGGGTTAGTAGCAGAGATCTCTTCACAGTAAGACAGGTTGTTAAGGAGATTGATGCGATCAATAAACAGGACCCCGGGTTCAGCCCAGTCCCAAGTGCTTCGCATAATCTCATTCCAAAGGTTCCTTGCGTTAACGGTAGAGTACTTCCTTCCGTTGAACGTAAGATCAAACCCTTCGTTGTTCTTTACTGCATCCATGAACTCATCAGTAACTGCTACCGAGACGTTGAAGTTCCGGAGGTCGCTTCCGTTCTGTTTGGCTCTAATGAACTCTTCGATGTCTGGGTGGGAAACGAGAAGCACACCCATTTGAGCTCCTCGTCGGTGTCCTGCTGCTGCAACAGTCGAACAAACTGCGTCAAAGATCCGCATGAAAGACACTGGCCCGGAAGAAACAGAACCTGTCTTGCTAATCGTGTCTCCTCGAGGACGCAGGGTTGAGAAGTCGTATCCGATTCCACCTCCAAGTCGCATAGTTTCTGCAGCTTCTGCCGCTCTCTGCATAATTCCAGCCATTGAGTCCGGGATCGTTCCTGATACAAAGCAATTGTATGGTGTGACTTGCCTAGCAGCTCCCATAGCAGACTGAACGCGGCCAGCAGGTAGAAACCGCATATCAAGCAGGATATCACGAAAAGAATTGTAGTGGTCATCGTTGTCTTTCAGAGCATCAGCAATCCGTGAACACTTCTCACGGAAGGATTCACCGGGCTGCCTGTACTTCAGTTCATCAATCTCGATAGAAATTGGTAGGGTAGGTCCGTGTTCTGCAGTGTTCATTCAACTACTTACCTCGCTTCGGTTGGTCCTTGCGGTTCGCTTCTTTCGATATGACTCTAGTACGAGACGGAAGGCTTCCTTTTCTTGGGGCGTTAATGTGCCCAACTTCCTTTCCATCTCCCTTATGAACGGCTCCAGACTTCTCAGCCTTTCTTCGGGCTTTGTTCCTCTGCGCCCGCCTCTTCTTCTGCTCCGCAGTACCGTGGTATGCGTCGTATTCGGACCCTTCGGCACCCTTCTTATAGACTCTCTTAGTATTCTTGGGCATTAGCAGGGTTCCTCCGGAAACTCGATGTGGCCTTCAACATATAGTGTAACAAGAAGTTCCTCCTGTGTCAAATCATTGTGTTCCAAGATGTCTTCAAGAGTGTAGGTTTCTAGAAGCCTAATGACTCTTTCCAGTAGTTCGATCTTACCTCGATCCACTGCCATATTCCCTCTTAAGGGTTTCGAGACTGATGAATTGGGGGTTGTAGGTTCCGTTGGAGACATTACGTTTTACCACCACTCCTCTCCACCATAGTCTGTTGACGTTCCCCGCCCAGTCGGAGTCATAGTCTTGGTAGACTCCAGCCACGCATCCAATGATCTTGCGACCATCTGAACTGGTGCGGTAACAAAGGTCAGCAAGGTGGCTGTGACCCGCAGTGCAACTGGTGAACCGCTTAGTGACCAAGGAATAAGCAGGATGTTCACCACCAACAGGACGACCCATAAGACCGCTAACGTGGTAGTGAGCATAATGTATGCCATCGAGTGCAATAGTCCCCGGAGTGCCACCTTCATAGGGTATAACTTCATCATAGTACCTCTCCAGTTCTAGGTCCTGCATACCAATAGCTCCCTCGAGCTCTGGCTGCATATTGATTGCCTTATTGATTCGTTCTTCGTGGTTCCCTACCAGAAAAATACGTCTGGGTAAACGTTTCTTAGCTGACTTAACGATAGACCAAAGGCGGTCATTGAAATCAAGGTGAGCATCAATGTCAGCACGGTAAGTCCTACCTTGGAAAGACTTACGCCCTTTGTCATATCCTGACAGAGACGGCATATCAGCACTGTCCCCAAGATGGATAACAACATCTGGCTTAATGTCATTGATAAGATGGCCAAGATACTCAGCCCTTTTGTTATGGTGTTGGTAGTGGGCGTGGGTGTCGGGTATGATCAAGTGGGTTGTCATCGGGGCTTCCGGTACTTGAAAGTTATATCTTGGGTTGGGCAGTAATAACAGTTATCACAAGGATAATCGGTTTCTTGACCAAGGCTTTCGCAGAAGAAGTAACTGTTCCAACCGGGTGTAACACGCAGGAGTATCTCTTCCTCATCAGTGAGATCTGCTATGTGGTAGGTCTGTCGTTTGTCAGGGAACTTTTCCATCAACTTTCCTTCTTTCTACGACTTCTAGGACGTTGCTTCGGTGCTATGTATCCGGTATATGGACCTTTAAGGTACTGAAAGGCACGATAAAGGATATCAGGGTTCCTGTTTCTTCCGATGATCGTCCTGTTACAGTGGGTGCAGAGGAGCCCACGGATCTCCATAGTAACATGATCATGGTCTACCGCTAACCTTTTCTTAAAGACATCAGCATCCTTTTGACAAATGAAACACTTCCCACCCTGCTTCTTGAGTATCTTGAGGTACTCTTCTTCAGTGAGACCCCAAGTACGAAGAAGGTATGCAGCCTTTGTCTGACCCGGAGGTCTGTTAGCGTTACCCTTCATGTAGTACTTCTTGCTTCGATGGTATGCATTAAGTTCTTCTCGGTTCTTCTCTCGGTACTTCCTTTGGTACTCAGCTTTCTTTTCTTTTGTACTATACGGCATCTTTACTCATGCTTACCGAAGACAGCTTCTTTAGAGAGCTGATCCACATTAGGTGGACGTTTGACTACAGCAAGGTACCTAGGCTTACCACTATAGTTGTATACCTTAAGGTTATCCCAGCACTTCCATTTGAATTCACAGTAGGAGCAGTTCAAGCCTAGCTTCTGGTTGCCACTCTTACCGTCATCCTCTAGCATAAAGCCCCTAGGGGGAGCCTCAGGAGACTTAAGCATGGCCCTCTTGCGACTAGGGGTTTGGCTAAGGTCTACTGAAGCCATTCCAAAGTGTCTATCGATACACATCTTGCCTAACGTCTTGTCAATAACAACGAAGGCAGCCATGTTCTTGTTAGTAACCCTAGGGTCTTCCCTACTAGCATAGGAGTAGCTCTGTAGCTGGGTAAGGTAGCCAAAGGCATCGTCTAGTTCAGTTAGATGGTTCTCAAACTTCTTAAAGGAAAGGGAAGAGGCAGACTTAACATCGACAATAACGCCATCAATAATAGCGTCACGATGACCTTCTACACCATCGATGTTGAGCTCATCCTGACGACCTTCAACACTATGCCCAGCTTCTTCCGCAAGCCACAGTACTAGCTCCTCGAGGATGTCCCCAATGAGGAACTTAAGTCGTAGATAAGGGGAGCTAGGTTCAGCTTCATCCGAATTGTGGACAGAGAAGTAGAGCTTACGCTCACAAGGTTGTCCCATGTTAGACATACGGAGGCTTCCGGGACCACGGGTCTCATTGATCCGAGAGCGAAGGTGACTAGCTAAACGCTGACCAAACTCCTGAAGACGCTCTTCTGGGATCTGATGGTCAGTATTGAAGAGGGAGTAGATGTCTTCAATTAGAGTGTCAAGGGTCTTTGTCACTACTTACTCCTAATAATAATGGGCATCACTAGGGTCGTTAACCCATCTAGTGCGGACTTCTACCGCTTATAGCCCATCCCCGGAGGGATTAGTTAGAAGGGAACTTCATCGTTGAGATTACCATCACTGGTAACACCAGCGACAGCCATCATCTCAGCGGTGTCATCCCCTCCATACTCGATAAGGTTAGTCACCATCACTTTCTCAAGGCGATGGCCCTTGCCCTTAACGGTGTCGTAGACGGACACCTTGCAGACAATGTCACTCCCATTACCGACAAGCTTATCAACAGGATGACCTTCGGTATCGATCACCGTAGGCGGATCGAAATCGACCTGCTTTCCATTGATAATCTTAGACACCGGACGCCGAAGGACGATGTAACTTCCGTCATCGTCAGTCTTCAGCTGAAGAGCCAACTGGCTATTCTTGTACAGTGACATCGACCTGTCGTCTAGATACAGGTTGGTCTTCCAGTTGTTGTACTTGTCGTCAGGGGTCTTAAACTTCGACCACTTGGACTTGCCAGAAAGATAGAGCGTTGCAGTTGCCATTTTAGTTCTCCATGGTTAGGGTCAGGGTTGTACCAACCAGTTAATGCAAGCAGTTTAATTCAGTTTACAATCTTCAGGTTGGGTCGAGTTTTCTCCTTTTCAGCTTTGATTTTCTCGTCTGTAACGAGACTATCTGAAACGGAGAGTATCTCCAGATCTCTTGTGAAGTTTCTGAAGAATTCAGTTGCCCTTTCTACTGCCTGTTCTTCGCTTTCAGCCTGAACAACTGCAGTAGAAGCGGTTAGCTCCCAGTATTCTACTTCAACGTCATAGAACTTGACCATTAGACTCCTTTCAGTGGGTGTCCATCCAGTTAGAACCGATCTTGATGCTACCTTTGAGCGGACACCGGAGCCCAAGGTCAAGACCTGTTTGTCTTATGCTGTCTGATATTATAGTACCACACATATTCACTGTTGTCAAGTCTCTCGTTAGCACTCTAACTTGCCACTCATCGTGTACGAAATTGGACTGTACAAATGGGATATTCTGCTGTGCTAGTTGAGATCTCCAGAGAAGGTTGGCCTTCTTCATGATTACAGCCTCACCATTCTGGAGGTATCCAGCTAGCATATGGTGGGCACTATTGCACTTGACTAGTCTACCATCGAAGCCCTCGAAGTACCCACGAGCTGCATCCCGGGGGATCTTATCTTCACGGAGTACTTTAAGACCGGGGTAGAACTCCATGAATTGATTGATAGAATCCTTTGCTTCAGAGAAGGAGCAGCCTAGGATATCACCGACCTTACCAATGCCAGCACCTAGAAGAAAGGCGTAAATGAATGTTTTAGCTACACTTCTTGAGACACACTTTGGGCCTAGGGCTCTCATGTTCATCGAATGTGGGTCAGTTCCATCGTCTTGAGACCCGGAAACGATAGCGTCTATAAGCTTTTTGTCATTGATGTAGTGAGCGAAGATCCGAAGTTGTATTGAGTCTGCGTCTACCCCTAGTAGTGTCTCATTGGGTTTGGCTATCCAACATGACCTCATCTCTTCCCCAAATTCACTGTCTCCTGAGGGTACATTAGCCATGTTAGGGGCAGCGTGGGACATCCTTCCGGTCCATGCACCGATATGCCTAAAGGTCCCGTGTATACAGCCTGTATCAGCGTTGTAGGCAGCATGCCACTCATCCATAGTGGACAACCTAGCTGCCAGCATTAGCCAGCGTACAAGCTTCTGGTATCCTTCTGGAGCAGAGACAGGGAGTGTTGCAAGATTTTGTTCTGATACACGCCATCCGTATACCTTGTAGAGTTCAAGACGTTCTTCAAGAGCCTTTCGTTTGGCTTTGTTACGCTCTAGTTGGAGCTCTCGTTCAGCCTTTATGTGACCCTTTGTCTTTTCGGTAGGTTCCCATCCAGCTTCCCAGAGACGATCGATACACTGCTTTGGTGAACGAGGGTTGAACGGTACGGATTCTATTAGGGTAAAGCATCCTCCGTTGTACACAACGGAGGATGCTTTACCCTAATAGAATC
>Ga0070749_10000294_pt1 | contig 33095 bp, 52 predicted proteins | sample VirMetDEL_Nov_18_FD_75180 | JGI IMG/M metagenome (GOLD analysis project Ga0070749, IMG submission 75180) | Aqueous microbial communities from the Delaware River and Bay under freshwater to marine salinity gradient to study organic matter... | ecosystem: Environmental > Aquatic > Marine >...
AGCACAAGATCAACCTTCGGGAGATGAGGTAGAATCTCGCGACAGTCTCCGTGATAGATTGTAATACCGTCTTGTTCGTAGTAAGGGGTCACTAATCAGGGTACTCCCACGGCTTCTTCTCATTTCTCCAGTAGAACCCAAGTACCCAGACGAGCGACCAGAGAGAGAACAGGCCGAAGATGATTGCCAGAACAATCATAGAATAAGCCTCGCGCTTTCAGGCTGTGGTCCGTAATACGTTTCGAGGCGGATACCCGTCTTACCGATCTCCTCTCTTCTATTCCCGTTGATTTTCGGGGGGAAGCAGTAATTGTAATGGAAGATCGGGGTGGTGGCTCTATGGTGTGAAAACCTCCACCCGAACTTCGTTCCACCGTACAAAAGGTATGTATGCTTGTTCCCCACCTGGGTCATCTCCTTGTACCTGATACCTGATCTATTCCTGAACATTCTGAGTCTCCGAGTCGGGTGGAACCTCATCCACTCCCTAAGCCCGTCACCAATCCGGCGCGCCCTTACCGTTTGTCTGCTGTGCCAAAAGTCCAGATATGGGAACGTGATAAAGTTGTGCCTTGTTTTTCTCAGGTGTACCAACTCTGAAGCCAGCCCATCTCCGTACAACTCGTCCGCACCGCCATCAATTATCCACGGCTCGCTGCACATCTCAATCATGGTGTTCCGAATCACCCCCTCGTTCCATCCGTACGGAGCCTCAGACTGCGGGACTCTGTGCAATTCAATGGATGTGTACTCCGAGACTATATCAGGCGTACCGTCCGTTGAGCCACAGTCAAACACGATAACATCCCGCGAAAACTGGAGGACGTTCTCACACCACGCTCTCGCATAGCGCGCCTCGTTCAGCATGGGGCAAATAACGCTCACCATTTCCGGTAATTCACCAGCCAGACCATCATGGCAAACCCGATAGCGTTATGCGCCCCGTACCAAGTACACAACACGGTTATCGGGAGCGAAAGAATGAGGGCGAGATATAGCCCGTATCCATCAAGAATGAGCGAACCAACGACAATGAAATATGAGATAAGGACCGGGAAGCCCCACCAGATCAACTCTTCCACATTGTTGTACTGGATATACATTGGCATCCCTCCAAGAAGGCTCGGAGTCCACAGGCCACCATCCCGCCTACCGATTTCCTCCAGGATTACCGCGTTTCTCGCGTCACCTGCGTTGGAGAACACCCCGGACCCCAGAAACGGGGAAGCGATAACGGTCATAACCACAAGCATCAGGACCAATTTCGTGGCAAGGAACCTATCGCTCATATATCCGGCTGTGGATTTCGTCAATCTTCTTCTTTGTTTTCATCCACTCAGCGTTCTCGTTCAGCATCGTCGCGCTTTCGTGGGGGTGGACATAGTGCTTGTCCAGCCAATGCAGGGCGTACAAAAAGGGTATAGCAACCAATGCCCACCAGTACGACAGACCGAGGATCACAAATGAAGCAGAGACATTCACGGCGGTAGCAACCACCGTTGCGTATGTCTGGAGCCGGGAGATCCTGAACTTGACTTCACCTATCCTCATTCAGCAAGCCAGCAGATAAATGACATACCACACCACCAGACTGCTGATAAGTGCCAAGCAAAGCCCCATGCCCTTGCGTTGATCGTCCGTCATCTCGCCTCCAGAATGATTACACCGCCGTTAGCTATCGTGTCTCTGAACATCTCGTAGAACTCAACAGGGAGAAGCGGCCTCCCCCCTACCGTTGGAGGGATCATATAAGCGTAGTAGTCAATGCCTAAAATATCCCCTGCGCTTATTTCAACTTCCCCCCTAAGACTCTTCGGGTCTCCCCCGCCGTAATACTTGGCTACGGGTACGTTGGTCGCCCAGTCAACTGTCGGAGTTCCCCGCCAATCAGAGAAGCGGACATACCCTGAGTACCAACTTGGAACCTCAAGATTCAGACTTGAGATAGCGAGTAAGGTACAGGCCAATATGTAGAGCCATCTCATCACCGTAGCGGTTCTATTGGCGGTGCTGTTATAGTCCAAGTACTGTCAACATTCATAACCCCCGTCGGGCGGTCCCGCAACCACTCAGCGAACCCTCTCAGCGTCGGCTCTACATCGCGGACAGTTTTCGTTTCAATGCGGATGACAGTACCCCCATCCTCCACCTCCGTTTTGGCTGTGACTACTACCTCGTTACACCATTCGATATAGTCCTCAAGTGCTTGCAGGAGAATGATGTCAGACTCTTCTTCACAGCGGTACTTTTGATACTCGTCAGTCCTTGACTGCGAGAATCCGACCGCAGTACAGACCAATATGAAGCACAGCACCAAGAACGAGCGGGACATATATCCTCCTTGCGTTTATCAGAAAATCAGGGTCTAAGAAACTCCTGTCGGTATCAGGTCTGAGAGCGAACAACCCAAAGCAGATAACCACACCGACCGCTATCCACTTCCAGTCCTTAATATGAAAGCCGAGGATGGCGAGGGGGGTACACAGGAGGGCAAGGATGTACCCGCCACGCCACCGCCAGCCGAGGGCCGCGAACATCGCACCTAAGATGTACGGTCTTGCGAGCGTACTCCAGAACACAAACAAAGGGAACACCGCGACGAAGAGAGCGACACAAAGCGCAGGGGATACATCATCCTCCAGCACCGCAAAGAAGGCAATCGGAATCATCAGCGTACCCGCTAAGGCATAAGGGAGCCTCACCCATTCTCCGTTGAAGATTGAAAGAAGGAGCCTCGGTATCTGCTCCTGTCTGAAATCCAGGTAGTCAATGAACAACACCTCATCTATCCAGAGGGGATTCCCCAACTGGGAGAATCTCAGGTATCCTCCGAGTGCCGTGATGATGAAGAGAATCACATACGCGGAAGAGAGGGCGTGATGGCGGGTCATGCGAACAACTCCATCTGCGCGAGCCTCTTTACGGCGATCTCGCAGTACTTCTCCTCGATCTCGATGCCGATTGCTTTTCTGCCTAATTGCTTGGCGGCGACAAGGGTTGTACCGCTACCCATGAAAGGGTCGAGGATGAGGCTGTCTGGGGATGAGAGGCGGCCAACCAACCACGCCATGAACGGGTAGGGCTTCTGAGATGGATGAGCAAATTTCGGCTCTGACCCGACCGCGAACATCATCGCATCCTGCCCCCCATGCTTGACATCCCCACCGACAACACACGGTATCCAATTACTAAACCCTATCGCACCATGAGTCATCCCATTCCGGTTATACCCCGATAGAACCCACTTATATCTGCCGCTGAAATCCTGGAGACAGCCTGGCAATGCCCACAGCCCCGGCATCACCCCTACACAGGGAGCTATTGAAAACGCTGCCTCAACTATCCATCTTGGGTACTCGGCATCCCACTCGGCTTTCCCTACCCCATACGGAGGGTCGGTCAGCACAAGATCAACCTTCGGGAGATGGGGCAGTATCTCACGGCAGTCTCCGTGATAGATTGTAATACCGTCTTGTTCGTAGTAAGGGGTCAAAACGTCACCAGCGTTATCGTTGCACCAACACCACCGACCCCCGCAAGCACATAGTCCTCCTTCGCCACACCGTACCCCACAAGAATAGCGGATGCACCGAGGATGCCGTACTGCCACCACTCAGGTTCATTGTAGATCAGCTTGGTGTCGGTGTATAGCTTATGCTTGAGGATTACATCTGATTTCGTGAGGAAGGTTCTATATATCGGGGAGTACAATACGCTGAGGCTTAGAGCATATTCCTCCCCGTGGAAGGTCGTATCAAGAACGGCGGGGGCTGCGAGGTAGGTAACAAGCTCTCTGATGTCGGTGGAATCGAACGCGGCGATGACGGAATCAACCACAGTAACGGTGAGAGTTTCAATAACAGCGGGAACAGCCACCGGAGGGAGGAAAACCGTGTCCGCAACCACCACGCTGTCCCGCGTGACAGGGGCAGTCTTTATCACGGCTTCCCAATGGCTGTCCCGCCATATCCACGCTGAGACAAACGCAACGATGGCGAGAATCAAGTACCCGCTTCCCTGCTTTGCTATCTCAGTCCAATTCAATTACTCTCCTATTGGATTGTGGAAGAAAAAGGTTGCTGGCGTCCAGGTCGCTCGGCTGTGCGATGCTGTCCTCTGTCAACGCTCACCGGAAGGCGAGTTCCGTATCTTGCTGTAGAGTGTAGGTGGCCCGACCGGGAAACCCCAATCCTGAAAGCCGCCAACCCCGCACAAAACGTCTGAGTGACGCACCGCCCTCGATGCACCAGCAGTACTACTTGTTCGCTACCGCCTTCGCACCCTTATGGGCGAGACCGACGCCAGCAAGGATGTTGCCAAGCCATGTCAGGGCTTCAGCCAGATTCAGAAACCCGAACAGGGTTGTGTCCGGGGGAACAAGCTGGACAACCAGCAACAGGATCGCACCGAACACCGTTTTCTTCCCGGAAAGAAATTCCCAGAAACTCATAATATTTCTCCTATTGTTTGTATTCTTCGGCGCAACGTCTGATGTGATACGCCGTACCTTGATGCAACATCTCTCATTGACCCATCCCCTCGCCTGTATTCGGCGACCATCCCCCGCGCTTCCGCATCACTCAACTTTGAGTTGGAGAACCGCTCACCCCTCGGAACCCGCCCCTTCACAACCTGATCGTTCTTGTTTTCTTGGCGAGTCCCCAGAAAGAGATGGGCCGGGTTGACACACGATGGATTGTCGCAGTGGTGGCAGACCTCCATATCGCTCGGAGCGGGACGATCATTAAATATTTCCCACGCCACCCGGTGAGTGTAGGCGAGCTTTCTGGTAAGGGTAACCCCAATCCTCCCGTACCCTTGCTGGTTTTTATACCCCTGCCACTCCCAACACTCGCCCACCGTTTTACACCTACGGAAAAGTCTTGCCCCCGTAGATTCGGCTCTCATACCTTAGCTCCTTTGTTTTTGAACTTCCTTGCCAGCATCTTCTTGTACTTCTCTGATTTTTCAGCTTCCTCACGTTCCCTGCGTTCGGCTTCGATCTTATCCTCGGCTTCCATCTTGTCAAGGATTCGCCGGACCCTATCAGACCCCGGAATGGAATCGAGTATCTCCCCCCGAACGCCACCCATGTAGAGACTACGACCCATGCCCGCAGACGTACTCAATAGGCGGACAGTTGGGATTCGGACAGGTAATTACAATCGTCTGGTCCACACAGGTAACAGATGCGCCGTTGCACATCTGGGGGATGTACCACTCATTCCCGCAACACTCCACCCACCCAGTCTCAGTACCCATGCAGGCATCGGTGTCGATGTTGAAATAGCGGAGGTCGAGAACCCTTACAGGATGGTCCTTCCCCTCTATCTCCTGCCACGGGAGGGATGAGAGATCAATCGTCCTTACTTCTCCACCATGCTTGGCGGTGATGACCTCTTGCGATTCACAGGCGGTAAGAAACAGAAGCGCACAAAGTAGGTATTTCATTCGTTCCTCTCGTATAATGAAAAAAGGTGACACATCCGGGTCCCCACCCAGATAGTCACCTTACAAGAGTGGGCGCAATATAATTACGCGCAGTCCGAACCGCAACCTAAACTTTCTGCTTTACTGCATTATTTTTTGCGAAGGTTCACCTATCTTTTTTTTTGATTTCCTTCACATCCTCCTTGATTTCCTTCACCGCATCAAGGATCTGTTTCAGTTGTTCCTGCGTGACCGCCTGTTGGACGACAATCTCAGCCGCCTTCTGGTCGAGGTTCTTTCTCTCCACCTTCGCGGTGTCGGCCTGTGTTTTCAGGGAGTCCACATCAGCATTGAGTTGGGCGTACCCCCAGATAACTCCTATCCCCATCGGAATTACCGTCACAAGGACTTTCGCCCATCCGTTTAGTCTTTCCATCATTCTACGAGACTCCCCCTCACGGTCACACTCGATGAACACGCACCGGAAGTGTTGGCGACCGATATGGTGTATGTTTTCCCGGCAACGAGTAACTCACGGATTGTACCGTTCGGCTCGACCGGCTGACCGTTCAGAAATGCAGACTCCGCCCCCTCACTCTCCCATGTAACGAATACCCACTTGGCTCTCGTCCTTGCCTGTATCGTACAGGTCGGAGGAAGGACGGTGATCTCATAGGCACTCACCCCGACCTCTATCGGACCATCCAGACCCTTGCTGAGTCCAAGCCCCACATCCTCCACAGCACCCTCCACAATCGCCTCAGCTTCAAGCACCGTCCCGTCAAAGCTGAAGGTCAGAGGCACATAAGCAGACCTCACCTCACCATGACTCTCTGCCGGATGTCCGGGGTCTCCCACAACACCGACGATGGTGTTGTAATCATAGGAGCAGTCCGAGTTGCCTTTGGTATAGATCCTCCCCCTGGTATCGTGCGACTGGAAGATGTTGTTCCTTGCGTAGTGGTTGAACACATCGCCCCCGGTCCCCATAACTCCGCCCCTGACACCGAGTTTCAGCCGTTTGCCGGGGGCTTCCCTCTGGAGGGCTACATTATGAAAGAAGAACGCCCTGCCTCTCCCATCTCCGCACTTTGCGAACGGTCCGCCATCGAAGGCATCGGAATCTTCTGTGTTGAAGTTCCTCCGCGCCCTGTCCGAGACATTCCGGAAAACGTACAGCGGTCCGAGTTGCACAGGGGTACAGGCGATGAACGTGAAGAATTGGTCTCCGTAGTTCTCCCATACCCTGACGTTCTGCCCTCCGCCCTCGACCTCGATGCAGTCGTCTTTGATATGAGAGATGATGTTCCCGTAGATGTCTGAATCGGGTCCGGGGAAACCGTTGTCGCTTGCGTTCGTCCCGCCCCTCAGACCGTCCTTGTAATCGTGCTGGCGGTCGTCAGAAGAATAGATATGGTTCCAGCGAAAGACGTTGTTTCCATTGGAGTCCTTGATCTGCACTCCGACGGGTCCGCCCGGATGCCCGCCCTGATCCCATGCGAGACTCCCACCGTTCGGTTCATGTATCTTGCACCTCTGAACGATGATCTGGCTGACAGCAGAACCATCAGACCCGATACCGCCGATTGCCTGAGAGAAGTTCATCCCCGAAGGTCCGAAGTTCGCAATATCGAACCCGTCAATCAGCACATGGTGAACGCTTCGGATAAGAGACAGCCCGTGTCCCGATGCCCCTCTTCCAACCCCGTTGACAAGCATGACATACGGAGCTGATACTTCAATGTCCCTCAAGGTCATTCCGGTGGCATCGTAGAGAATCCACCCGTCAGGGTCTCCGCCGGAGGTGATGAGGCCGTTTGAGGGCATGGTTCTGGTTTCCCCGATGGGGAACGCCCCCCAGGTTCTTGTGGTCTGGGTATCCCCTCCCACCCTCACTTCAACGGTCGTATCTTCAGGGACTTTCAGGAGGCTCCCCACAGTCTCCGTACCGTTGTACCAGAGATTCCTTACGGGGAGGAATGACCCGTTGCCGATCTTCGCCGTTACCTGATTTGCGAAGTTGCCGGGGATGTAGATTGATACTGAGTTGAATGTCGGTACGAGTCTCATTTGTTCCTGTCGATGATTAGGTATCTGCCTGACACCGCCCCGCCTCCCGGTTGGAGATTGAGGTATGCGGTGTGTCCGAACTCCAATTCGTTCTGCCCGTTCTCCATCGCACCCATAGCGGGGTCCACGTTGTCGTTGTGCTGGAACATTTCAGCGAGAACCACACCTGTTTCCTCGCCACTCGACCCGTTCTGGAGGGCGAAGTTCCCGCTTGAAACATTCGGCCTTCCCGTACCTGTTACAAAGGTCGGGTAAGCGGTGATGTCATTCGAGGGGGAGTAGGTTGTGTTCCCCCCGCAACAGTTGTAAAGCGCAGCAGCCCCGTTGGTCCAGACAAGGTTATAGTCTGAGGTGTTCGTTAGATCGTCCTGCCCGTCCTGCATCACCTTCTGGGTCGCTACATCATTCAGCGAAACGATGTTGTTTCTGAGTACCCCGTAAAAGAATCCGTTGTTATTGTCTTTGGCGAAGTGCTTATGTCCCTGCCCTTCAGTCACGCCTCCGGTTGTGTCCTGCAATACGGTGTTGTGATAGACGTACACAAACCCCTTGCTGACGTTCGTTGAGGTCTGCCCCCATTTGATGAACTGCCCCCGCCCCCAATCGTCAGAGATAGCATCGGTTGAATCGTAGTAGTCAATGTGCCTTGAACTGTCAGAGATGTTCCTCCAGAGGTAGGTCGGACCAACCGAAACTGAGGCGAGCGAATAACTGACATAGACGTTGTTGGTGAAGTTCTGGAACACGCGGTTGTTCTCCCCCCGCCCGTCGAGCTCCATCGCATCATCATAGACGTTCTCTATCAGGTTCCCATAGATGTCCGTATCGGCAAACCCTCCGGTGAAGGACGCATCCGACCCCGTAGTGATCCCGTCCTTGAACTTCCGCTGGACATTCAGGGATGACCAGTTATCCCCGCCTCCGTCAATCGTGTTGTACCGGATGACGTAGTTCTCACCGGGGTTGTTGAGGACAATCCCTGTCGGTCCCCCTGGGTGGATGGTCGCGCTTGTGTTGTCCTTCCGGTGGAGCCACGCAAGGGAGGTTCCTGTCGGGGTGTGTATCTTGTTGTACTGAAATACAAAGACGTTTCCGCAGTTCTGAGCCGCGACGATCCCACCCTCGTTGTTGTCCACGTTGGTATCAGCCGCCCCGAACCCGGAGATGTCGAGGTGTTCGATGAGGATGGAATCATACCCCGCTTCGATGTAGATACCGAACCGCCCTGAGCCAGTCAGGGTCGTGGCGAGGTTCCCATTGGCATCCGGTTCCGCACCGCGAAGTATCACCTTATCGGCTCTGATGACGATATTCGTATCAGACCCCGCACCCTCAAAGGTCGCCTGTGAGAAGTCGTATAACTGGTATCCGGTCGCATCCCCGCTGGTCGAGACAACATACGTCCCCGTCTGCTCCCCGCTGACAGGCGTTGTGGCTTTAATTGTCCAGTTGTCGGTTTCAGCCCATGTGCTGATGGTGTCTCTGAAGGTGTGGCTCCCGATGGTCATATCAATATCGTACTGCGTCCCTGCCTTCAGGAACACGATAGACCCTCTGAACTGCCGAAACTCCGCACCCTTCTCCGCTGAAAGTGAATCCCAGTTCAGGTCTTGCGCTGTTTTCCAGAGGCCGGACCCAAGGACGGAATACTGGATAGACTGTGTTCCGGTTGAGTCCACAGGATCAGCGGGGAGCCAGTAGATAGAAATGCTGTTGAAGGTCGAGACAAAGGTGGGGTCAGCCGCCTCTGTTCGATTTCCGGCGATGTTCACAATTATTGAAAATCCGAGAATAATGAACGCGCGCTTAGTCAATGATAATCACCCTATTCCGCGGAGGGGCCGCACCCGCTACCTGTGCCACAAGGACCGCGATCATAGTCGCATCGTCAGCTGTCTGCGTCCATCCGGCAGTTACATCAGAGGAGCCAATGGTGTCGTAGGTGTATATCCCCATCGTCTTTGTGCCGATGTCGTCCTCAGTCCTGTCCGTCCAGTTCGTAAGCGGCGCAATCCCCGATGGAGCGTTTTGCCCGGAGTAGAATCCTATCCCCGCCCAGACCGTTCTCCCTGAAGCGGAGAGGGTGACGGAAGGATTCTCCTGAGAATCAGAGTTCATGGTCGCATCAACATCAACAAGTTCCGTGTCATCTGATGCTGTGAAAGTAACGCTCCCCCCTACCTTGCTGTTTGCGTTGGAGGTTGTGACCGCGACACTCGCAGCACCAGTCGGGACCGATGAGCCAAGAAAGAAACAGTGGACCGTCCCGAACTCCCCGCTTCCATGCTGTAACGGACTCCCAGAGACTTCCGTCATGGAAGTCCCGCCGTAGGTCACGCCCGTTACGCCATCCTCTGAGGCTGTTGTCGCCTCCAGCACCCACACCACAACCCCCTTCGGAGTCCCGACAGGGGTGTGCGTCCATGTGAAGTTCCCCGTGGCGAAGTTGGTCGTATCAGCGAAAGCATCAAAGGCTACCTGTCCCTGCATCGCATTGACGCAGAGAAAATAGAGGAGAGCCGCGAGAAGGAATCTCATCAAGGGTCTTTCCTCAGATAGAACGTCACCACAAGCCTCGTCACCGTCCCGTTCTTGGTCACGACATTCAGACTTATCCAGCTGTCAGCGGGAACGGTGTTATCGCTGAAGGCTGAGAAGCGTTCCCCTGTGGTGAAGTTGTCCACTGCCTGAGCCGCGGAGAAGAGAGCGTTCCCCGACCCGTTCGGTCCTGTAGCAGAGTAGTCCGTTGAATGTCTGACCCTGATGGTTACAGTATCGGTATCCACCCCGCCAGCACCGTCAAGGACAGCCCTCACAGAGTCAATCGTGGTCGCCCAGGGGAAGGGACCGAAAGCAAGGAGTGAATCATTCGCCGCAGGGTCTATCAGGACGATAGACTTCACGATGACCGGGGAGATGCTTTCTTCCGTCCCTCCGGTTCTTCCGTAGTTCAGACTCCCCCTCAAGGGGCTTACGTCAATCGTTATCTCGCCGGAGGCATCAATCGTCCCGCCGCCAGCCGCGGCAGGGATGGCAAACGAAGTCTTGCCGGAGAGGTCTAAGGTTGCGGTGATGTCGTTCCCGTCAATGGTTCCATCCTGAATCTCACCGCCCGAACCCCCATCGACTGCGCCCGCGGCTATCTGGGAATCGGTAATCTGACCCTGCAAATCAGGGAGGTCAAGCAACGCTTCTGCGCCCGTTTCCGAGATTTGCAGGCCGTTGGCATCCTCGGTGAGAGTCGTCCCGTACTTTACCTGTAGGGCATCCTCTTCGATGATGAGCGTGGCAGAACCGGATGAAGGTGCTACATCGAGCGTAACCGTCGCAGAGTCTGTTGTCGTGGCATCAGAGGCAACAAACGCGCTTGGGTCGAAGGAGAAGTAGTTGGGGTTGACCGATACGGTCGTTCCCCCCTCTTGTACTATGATCCCGCCCCAAGAGAGAACCTTCGCCCCCGATGTTCTCAAGGATTGTCTCGCGGAACCATCAGCAGTTGGCAGGGTATAGAGGACGTTCCCCGCTAAGGACGCAGGAGCCTCAAACCCCGTGAAGTTCTGCCCGTTATCAGAGTCCTCCTGAAGCCCGATTCGTCCACCCTGAGATGCCTGTCCGTTCAGCTTGAGTATCTTGTTCGTGGTGTCAATCTCGGCGTACTCAGAGGCGTGGATAGAGTCGTTATATGAGGTGAATACCTGGAAGTCGTTTTGATTCACCCCGATGACGTTGTTTGCTACGACATTCCCGAGCGTATCCACCCCGAAAACTCTTGTATCGTTCACCTCGTAGTCGATGCCATAGAGGGAGGTATTCATCCTGATCTTCAGCGTGTCGGCATCAGAGACAGCATCCAGCCCCTGAAGGTTGATCTCATCTGAACCCCCGTCCTGATGCTCTGAGGCGTGGGCTTCTTCCTCAAGGTCTGCGGTGATGTCCGTCCCTGCGTTCTGGCTGAGTCCAAGTCCGGACGCGCTTTCAGTCAAAGGGGAAGCGTACTTCACCTGTAAAGCGTCCTCTTCCTGAATCAAAGTAGCAGATCCAGATGAAGGCGTTACATCGAGGTCAACCGTGAAGTTCGGGTCAGTGTCTGCGACATCCAGCCCCGCGCTTGAGGTGGAGATGGTTTCATCCCCCGTATTCGTCCCGCTGAGATTCGAGCCGGAGACAGTCCCTCCAGCGGAAAAGTTGCCGAGGATGGTCAACTTCCCGGTAGAATCAGCCCAGAGTTTCGTCTGGTTGTTGATCTCTATTGCAAGAACCGTGTCTGCCGTCCCAAGTTGGAGCTTGAACGTATCAGCGTCAGCGGTAATTCCTGCAATCTGACCCGCGAGCGGTGAAATGCTCGGCGGGTTCTCGGTATAGTCGAGGGTGATGTTGAACTCATCCGCAGGGCTTTCGCTTACGTCAAAACCTGCACCGAAGTCGAAGGTGGCATCATTCGCCGTACCCAGTTCAGCCCCACCCTCAAGGACGGTTGTGGTTTCCGTTGACCCTCCCCCACCGGAAGAAAGATCGAGCAGTTCGTAGCTGGCGAAATAGATGTCAATATCCCCCCTCGCTGTCATGCTCTTGGCATAGAGGGCGAAGGTGTCGGCGGTAGCGATGTCGCCTACATACAGCCACGCACTCGTAAGCTGTGTGTCCTGAACCGATGCACTTGCGATATTGATAGCGTGGGTCGCGCCGTTATCTCTCCAGCGTATCGTATCCGGTCCGGTTGAGTTGGTGGAGAACCTCACGGAAATCCGCATCGAATCAGCAGCCGCCTTGTCGAAGGGGATGATGAAATCAACCGCCTTCCCGCCCTGTTGAGTCAAGACCTCAACGAAAGCGGAATCCGAGTTCTCTACTCTCACAGGGTATATCCCCGTGTATATCGTCCCCCGGTTGACCACCTGGGAGAGTGCGAGCGAGGGGAACAGCAGTAAAGCCAGCAGTAGTTTTCTCATAACTCCTTGCACCTCACGATCATCGTGCGCCCTACGAGGTAATCAACGCTCCCGCCGAAAGCGGGGTCGGTATCAGTCAAGGCAAGAACATGGACCAGATAGGTCGCGTCCTTCGTGCCGTTTTCAAGGTATACCCTCAGCTTGTTCCCCAATGCAAGGTGTCCGGCCTTCAGGCTCCCGATCACATTCGTTCCCAGATCGGTGACATCATAAGCCGAGTAAGTAGAGTTGTCCCCGTCGATGGTCAGCCCCGCAGGAAGCTCGTCACCGAAATCAAGTTCATACGATTGCCGACCGTTCACAGGGAGCGATTCGTGGACGATCCCGTACTTCCCGCATTGTATCAGACGGACCGCCGTGTATTTGTTCCCGCTTGAGGTGACAGCCCGTACCGTAACGTGATAGACCTTCCCGTGAGTCATCTGGTGGAAAACGAGCCGCACAATCTTCCCGGTCACAGCCCCCGCATCGACCACCGTAGAGGCTACATCGGACTTGCTGTTGTCCGTGATGACGTACACCGTTTTCTCATGGGATGAGATGCTTTCGTCATCGTGGATCTGCCCACTGAAGTCAAAATCTATCGGGCGGCGTTCGTCAGCCCGTACCCATGCGGTTACGACCATGAAGGCGGTACTTTCGTGCTTGACCAGAGAGGCTCTTTCTCCCTCCACTGAACGATGGCCGTGTGGAGGAAGTCTATACCGTCAATCCACTGGAACTCTGATTCTTCGTCCATCCCATCCACCCCTTCGATCTCATCGCTGGAGCCGACAATCCTGATGGAGTCATCGAGAAGGGCTTTCATCAGCCACGTTCTATCAGCCTCCGCAGTAATAGGGTAGAATTGCACCGTGACCACGCGCCCGAAGCGGGAATCCTTCTTGTAATGGCTTCCATCCAGAAGCCGCTCCCTGATGTTAGGCCAGCGGTAGATATGCTCAGGGTCATCCAGCCCCTTCACGGCGAGGACGTTGAAGCTCTTGGAATTGCAGAACACCACATCGTCAATGTTGACCGTGAACGCCCCCTTATCGACCACCATCTTCAACCCGACAGAAATAACCGCCGTGAGGCTTCCGGGGGTTGCTATGGTCAACGTGCATCGTGTCCATGTGTTAGCTGAGACAGCCGGAATATCAATGCTCTCCAATGGGGAAACGCACCCGCTTGTATTGTCCACAAGGAAGTCCAGATCCCCCGCGCTGAGAGCGACCGTTGACTTTATCCAGACGAGAATCGTGTCGTAGCCGGAGAGGTCAACGGAGGTAATATCCTCGTACCCGATAACCGCACCCGCTGAAGCCGCCGCATCCACGACCAACTCAGCAGAACCCGCCCCCTTCATGTAGTCCGAGGAATCCAGGTTGGCCGTGACGTTCGTTCCTGCGGTCCAAGCATCCTCGCAGTCCTCGACAACCAGCGTATCCTTGCCGATAGTGATGCTATCCATCAGGAGGGTGATCCTGTCGTGAAGAGAGCGGCGAAGTTCGATGGCTGGACAATCCCACCGCCCGAAATCGTGATGATTGCGCTCTGGTCAACAGAGCCTTCGACGTTCCACCGGAAATTCACCCCGCAGTTATCGTTCAGCGTCACATACCCGTCGGGGAAAGCTATCCGGTAGTCGTTCTCCCTTGTTGCGTAGTTGTCAATCAGCGCAACCTCAGTCGAGCTTGCCTGCATATACACCACAGAGAAGTCGATACGGAACCTGTTGGGCCGCACCCGCTTCCGTGAGTCCGAATCCCCTCTGAGGGAGGCCCGGAACGACCCGGAACGGAGGTTCCTGATAACGTCATCCCATGTACCGGATGATGTTTCCTTCATATCGAATCGCTCGATCCTGGCAGGGGTGATGTCCGAGACAACAAGGGAAAGGAACTCGTAGATGGCATCTCCAGCGTCAGGTGTCCCGTCAGCGGCGGCCCCGGTGATTGCAAGCTGGTACTCGGCAGCAGTCACCGCCATCATAAAGTTGAACTCCACCCGCCTGTCCCGGTCGGTGTCACCGTCGTTGATGAGGTCAACGGTGCAGCCCATATATCCCGTTGTTGCGTCAATGGCTGCGGAGTAGAATTTCGTCCCGTTGATGCAGTCCGCCTTGACAAAGACATCGTAAGTGGCGAACTCAGGGAGCATCTTTATCATATTGGTGATGTCGGTCGCCCTCGTCACCGCCTTGATGTTGACCATGAAGGCAAGCCCGTACTCCCTCTGTTTCGGGTCCGGCTGAGAGGAAATCTGCGTAACCTCCAGAGTGCTTTCATCCGTGAGGAAGGGGAGGGAGTAATACGCAGCATCCCCGGCGATCTTGACCTTCACGGTCGATAGGCCCGCGGTGAGTATTGATGCCTTGCTGTCAGCGAAAGCCATTGTTATCTCCTTTGAAACGAAAGAGGCGAAGCCATTTACGGCCCCGCCTCAAGTGTTTTGATAGCGAAAGTGTTACGTTTGTATTTTCTTCTTACGTGGCGAGTTCTCGCCAGACGACCCTGAGTTGGTTTGTCTCTATGTTCTTCCCTACCTCGATAGCAACGAAATTCTTGCTCGCCACACCATCGTTGATCGAAAGCTCTGTGTTCGGTCCGAGGTGGGCGTGGATATGTTCCTCCGTCGTTCCATCGTCCAGCCCAAGCCCTGCATAGACGCGCTCGTACCCGTAAAGAGTCGAGGGGGTATCCCCCCAATTCTCATCCATGAACCTCGCTACCGCCTCTTCCCCCGTTGATACGCTGGATGACCACCCGTTTGCGTAATACCGGAAGTTCGTCATGGCGTAATTCACCCCACCGGAAACATACCGCATATATCCGGCAGGGAAGGCGATCCGAAGGTTCACATCAAAGCTGGTGTTGTCGGGTACGTCCGAAGGGGTGACGAAAACCCCCTCGATGATGATAGCGTTCGCCAGCCCGTTCCCCCTTTCAATCCAGATATTCCTCACGCTGGTAGGGTGTTTCGGGGCGTAGAGGATACTTGTAACGGGCTTCCTCGGCTCGGTGACGAACGTACCGTATCCCTCTGATGCACCCTTGCTGATAAACTTCAGCTTGTGGTCGGCCGATGAGTTGGCCTGAGTGTGCCTTGGATAAAGACAATGCTCCCGGCAAATCATCCGCAAGATGTCCAACGCACTCCACCCGTCAGTCTGCCAGACGTTGAACGAAAGCGAATGAGATGACCAGACTCCGAGGGAGAATATCTGCGTGTATATATACATCTCAAGAAAGTCGTGCCACCCGGAATTAGCCTCATACTGGATAGCTTCAGCATCAAGGGTGATGTCTGCCGTATCAACCGTCTGCCCGAAGGCGAGGCTGAACATGGCTGAGAACAGATACTTGATGTTCACAAGGCGGTCGGTCGAAATCTCCGTGTAATATGAAGCGTTGTCCAGTTCATCATATAGTTCCTCTGCGGTGATGTCATTCAGCCGTTCCGCGAAAGCATCCGCCAGACGGAACGACCCGCGCCTTATGATGTCCCCGGAAACGAGAGAAACCTCCTCGAATCCGTTGTCGAACTCCATCACCCTTCCCCAGAAGAGGCTCGTTTCCCCGTTGCCCTCATCGAGAAGCAACTCCAACTCGACATGCCCCGCTGTCAGCACCTTGAACCAGAACCCCTGAGAGTATTCAGAGTAATCTTCCACATACTCTACGCTGGTGTTCGCCATCTCCGACCCGTCATCGGTAATCACATACCGCTCGGTGATGAAGTCGGAAAAGCGCAGGGTCCGCGCTATCCCCACCGGAATTGTCAGGCTCGATACTTCACACTTCAGCTTGATCTCAAGGCTCCCGGCTGCGACCGTCACTGTGCCGAGGTCGTATGAGTAATAAGTCGGGATCGCCATTAGACCGTATATCTTCGCCTTAGCATCGTTGTCCGCTGATTGGAGATTGCTATATCCGAGCCTGAGATGGTCCCGTAAAGCTGTACCGGGGCGGACTGCCTTCTCCGTCCTCTCTGGGTCGCTGATGCAACCCTGCCAGGGGAAACTGGCGCACCCGTCAGCCCGCCTGCAATCCCACCCGTGAGGCCGATACCCGCCCCCCCAGTCAACGCACCGAGACCGGCAGAAACACCGAACGTAACGAGCGCGCCGAGGATGGAACTAAATAGATCCGCAGCGAGGTTGTTGGCTTCACCGAATACCCGCCTGAACGCCCCGCCGATATGCGCGCTGATCGCCCCGCCTATACCTATCCAGATGGGGTTGAGTTGGGACTGGGTTTGTCGCGCATCAGCTATGATAGATTCCTGTGCGCCGATAGCACCCGGAGGGAGGCCGCGACCCCCTCCAGCACCAGGGAAGGCTCCGCGGCGGGCGATACTTAGACCGCCCCTACTGATCGGGCTGAAAGCCTGTATTTCAGGAACTTCAACGGGAACACCGAGATTGATGGCCGACTTGTTCTGAGCCTGACGTGCAGTTGACTGTTCAATCGCCATCTCAAGAGACTTGATACGCTCAAGGATACTGACACGCCTCTCCTCAAGCTGGAGGATAAGGCTCTGGTCTGGTGCTTCAGCTTGGTTCACCTTCGGGAATCCAGGAAGATCGAACGGTACGGCGATTGTCCCGATCAGGGATTTCGCCCGACCCGTTCCGAGCCTTGCCCTTTGCAGTTCCGCCTCGATGTTGCTGAGGTTCTTCCGTTCCTTTGCAAGCTCTATCGAGGGGACACCAAGCCCCAACTTTATCAATCGGTCGCTCAAGGACTGCATCTTGTCCGCTGTCGTGTCCGCCTCAGACCCGATGTTTCTGAGGAGCATCGGAACTCCGATCATAGCGGCAGAAAGAAGTGAGAATCCGAGTGTTAGGGCAGCAGGACCCTTGAACAGCCCTAAAGCCATCTGAGCGAAAGAAGTATTCGTAGCAGCCGCCTCCTCCCGCAATTTCCGCATGGAGAACAGAAGCGGCTCGATGTTGTTCGCCACGCCCATCATCCCGAAGGGCATATCCTGAAAGACCCGCCCCAGGTTCATGGCTGCGTTGTTCGTCGTAGCCATAGCGATACCGAGCCGCTTGGTTCCACCCCCCGCAAGGCGGTCCATGGCGGCGTTTGTGGCGTTTAGAGCCGCCTGTGCGTTGGCGGCCCCGTCCACCCCCATTTTAATCTTGACATTCTGGACTACATCAGCCATATTATATCACCACAACCTATGGGAGGTTCTTATGTTCACAGAAACCCTCATCATTCTTGCCGCCATTATCTACATCGGCCTGTCTGTCACTAACGGCCTCGTTGCGTCCATGAAGGGCTACAACGCAGGAATGTATGTCGGTTATTCCCTGCTTGGGTTGGGCCTGTTTGTGTACCTTGTTCTGCTCGCGGCTCCTACCCATCAAGATAGCTCTCGTAATACTTCAGCAGAGAATACTTCACCACTCTCCGGTAAGACAGCGACCGCCTGATTTCTTCCGCTTTCAGCGCGTCGCCATCTGAAACGAGGAACGCAAGCCAGTCGAACTCGTACTGTCGGCTGATTTGCTTCTTCGGCTTTACGCCTTTTTGCTCTTCCCCTCGGTAGTCGAGGTGGAACCCTGCAACCACTTTGGAGAGATGCGGGTCGTTAATCCCGCTGACATAAAAAAACCGCCCGCAATCACCTCCGCCTCCGGGAACGTCAACGCTCCCAGATCCAGCCCATCTACGTCCTCGATGATGGCCTTGCAGAAGGCTGTCCATTTCTCACGGAGGTTCTCAACACCCATCGCCTTCTGGGTCCAACTCTGCCCGTCCTGATTCATACCCAACTCAGAGCCGAGCTTCATGGCGTTCTCAACCGTGTCAATCGTCGGGAACTTGTACCTGTACTCCTTCCCCTTAAAATCAAACTCCAGCGGCTTCTCTGAGAACGGGGATTCTTCTACTGCCATGTATCATCCTGTGCTATTGTCCAAACCATGAATTTCAATGTCACACTCGCCCACTCATCTTCAGGTTTGTATTCCCTTGTGATCTGAGGGCGTTCCGTTTGAAGCACCTGCCAGCGTCCCTCGTCCTTCGAGTGGCGCAGACATACCTTCGAGAGAACCTTGCGTAAGTCATGCAAGCTCGGCTCCCCCCACTCTTCACTCTGGGCGTGGTCCGCTATCCCTGCATGAGGTGATAACCTGACGTAGCTCGTCAGATTCACCTCGATGACAGATTCCGTAATGGGAGTCTGAGCAATCGACCCGACAGTGGTAAAGCCCACAGTCTCTTCTCCCAGCCACACAGACAGCACCGGAAAGTCCCGCTTGACGATCTCCCCCACCTTCTCTTCATCGAGGGGAACCCTGTGGATCTCCGCGACATCGACCCTGTACCCGTTCCGCTTCCGTATCTCGGTACACACGGAAACGATGTCATCCAGCACCTTCTCGCTTCGGGAGTATTCCGGTATCATATCACCACCGGGACGCTCTTCACATGGGTCGATAGCGGCTGTCTGCCGGGGGAATTGATCTCAATCTGCCATGTGTCATTCACGATGAAATCAGTGGCAGCGTTCGCCCTCGCAAGGAACCGGATGTAGATGTTGTTGCTTATCTCGATCCATTGGTTACTTGTCGTGATGTCCGTACCGTTGTAGGTCGTCCCGTTGTCCTTCGATACCTGGAATGTCGCAGTACCCAAAACCCCGCCCGTGGTTATCTTCACCTTCCAGAACACATCCTGATCGAAGGCTGTCGGAGCGGTGAGGTCGGAGAACACCGTCGTAACCGTTGACCTGTTGGGCTGATATTCCCCCCTTAACTGGATCATCCCATGAGAGGTATTGCTGGAATCGGGCCAGTGTTTCGCCTTCCCGATTTCCGATTGCGTCAATTCCCATGAGAACGTCCGCTTCCCCGATACATACTCATCCAGAATGAATCGCCCTGCACTCAAAAGCTGTGCAGATACATTCTCAGGAGTGCCATCAGGGGAGAACATCGGCGGGTCGATATTCCCCGCCAGATGCCCGCAGGCGATCTTCGCCACAGCATCAATGAAGTCCCTGTCATACGGGTCTTTGACCACTCCACCGGAGACCGTAGCTGACGGACTCATAGGGATAGGGACGATATGCTTTGCGTGAAGCCTCGCCTCAGCTTCCCTGCTTGCCACCTTTACAGCATCGGTCTTGATGGTGTCAATATCCTGACCGATGGTGTATTGGTGATTCTCAGGAACCCCGCCTGTCGGGTAGAAGTAGAGGACATCATTGGTTGCATCGTAATACCACTCCTGAGCGGCATCCACCGCGCCGATACTGGCCGCCTCCGTCATCTTCACCCCGTCCTCAAACATAGCCTCTACATAACCCGTTCCGGGCTTCATAAAGACGTTCGCTGTGGTATAAGGGTCGAAGTTCCGGAGGATTCTCTGCTGCCCTTTCAGGTACTCGAATACCTTACCGTAGGCGCGCGCAAGGTCGGTTGTGGTATTGCAATACGTTGTCTGCATACTACTTTACCCTTCTGACTGCTCCCGGTCGTTCGAGGAAGTCAAACTCTGCCTTCGGCAGTTCAAGGATGTCCCCAGGTTTCGCCACGACATCGCACTCTCCAGCCAGATTCCTCAGCCTCACCTTCTCCGCCCTCGATTCCACGATCTCAGGGTCGTAGAACAGGAACCGCTTAATGATGCTTCTCTTGTCCTCGGTTTTCAATTCACCGAGATATGCGCTGTATTCGTTGATCGCTACAACACACCGCACAACCTCAATCGCTTCCGCGACATCTGCTACCACTTCCGCAGCAGCTTCCTTCTTCTTCGCCATCTTAATCCTTTGTTTTGTGAAACAACGGGGGCGAATCCTCGCCCCCTGTTTAGCTTCAGTTACGGCCTCTCGGTAAAGACGAGGACCGTGTACGTCGGGCTGGTCACACCGAGATTGCTCACGCCATCAATCCGGAAGCGGATCTGACTTCCGCCGGGAATCCGGTTTGTGGCTGAATCATCCCGCAGTTCAAGCCCAAGCCCTGCACCGCTGTTGCTGGTTGTAATCAGGGTGTCGCCAGTCGCCACTGTCATCGTGACCCAATTCTGCGCCCCACTCCCCCGGTAGTCAATATTGACCGCCAGTTGTGCGGAGTCAGCCGCAGAAACGAATACCGAGACCTTCCCTGTCGGACTGACATTGATAACCCCGGAGGTGTCGATTCCGGAATCATAAGACGCGCTCAATGCAGTCTTGGTGAGTGTGTTCGGCTGTGCAGATGCCACCCCCGCCAGAAGGACGAGGGCAAAGAGAGCGAAAATAACCTTTCTCATTGTCCTATCTCCTTAGAGGGTTGCAAGTGATTTGATTTCCACCGCGCCGACATCCTTCGTGTTGCCCGCAACCGAGTCCCAGTTTCCGCTGGTAGCCAGTTCCGTGTCTGTCGGAGTCGTCCCGGATGCTGTTCCGATCCACTTGATGTAATTCAGGTGGGGGACGTAGTGGATTGTGCTGACCAGATCATCCGTTCCACCGGCAAGCAACGGTTCACGGTTGGCTTCCAGCTTGAGGTTTTTCTGGTAGTACAGGCTCATCGCCCCCGGACGAAGCAAGAACGTCGAATAGACCGAGCTTGCAACCGGAGCCTGATCCGTGACGAACACAACACGCTGGCCGATACGCCCCTCCCGGAGGAGGTGATTCGCGCCAACGTCAGTCGCGTTCGGGTAGGTCAGGATGTTCGCCTTCTGGAGCTTGTGGGCGACCTTCGAGTGCATGATGACGATGGAGAGGGAATCCCCTTCGTCACCAAGAATGTCAGCCGCATCAATCAGCAGATCAGGAGAGAACTCCTGCGCTGATTTGTCCAGTTGGTAGGCTGTCTCTGATGCAATCGCACCGGAGAGAACCTTGATGAGCGAGATGTCGAGCTGCCGCGCCCAGAAGTTAGACATCTGGCGGGCCGCTTCTCTCACAGGATCGGTCCCTGCGAAGATTGCGGCAATATCCTCGCCGCTCATCGCGAGACCACGCGCACACACAACCCCGATGTCCGCGCCGGTCGTCATCGCCCGACGGGTGAGGTTGGTGTTCGCAGTCAGGAGTTCAGCGTGAGACTGGCTGATCTCCTTGTAGAACGGGATGGAAAACGTCTTGCCACCGTGACGCGAGAACTCCCCGACAACATCAGACCGCGGGTTGATGCTGACCGCACCGGACCGCACAAGCTGAATCTTCTCAGGGAGCATCGCCTCCATGTAGGCGGCATAAACAGGACTCTTGTTTACAAGGTCCGAAAATGCAGTAGCTGCCACTTGTTTATTCCTTTATCGAGACTGGTAGTAGTCAGCCTTCATCTTCGCCTGCACTTCATCGGGGAGCTTGAGAAACTCCTCCATCGCGACGGAGTTGGCGAGCGCATCCTTGTATGAGTTCAAGGTCACGCTGTCCTTCGGCTTCGGACTACCGGGTGGTTTTGGGGCCGCGAGCGTCCTGGCGAGCTTCTCCAGCCCGTCAATCGGCAGAAGAGAGAAGGAATCATCCCACTTGTCCCCCAGTTCAGTCTTGAGGGATTCGCGTCTGGCAGACTGGAAGGTTTCCCATTCCTTTGCCTTGGCTTGAACCGCCTCAAGTTTCTTCTGGGAATCAGTGAGTTGCGCCTTCAGCCTTTCTGTCTCCGACAGTTCGGCTTCCTTGCGCTTCGCTTCTGCTTCCTCTAATTCTCGCAACCTCGCCTTCACCTCGTCCCGTGATGCAAAGGCTTTCTTTGCTTCGGCTTCGAGGTAGGCGTTACGTTCAGCTAACTGCTCCGCAGTCGGCTTCGCGGGTTCCCCCGCTTTGGTTTCTTCGGCATCCGCCATTTATTTGCTCTCCGAGCTTGTGAATGAAAAAAGGCGAGCAAGACCAATCCGGTCTGTACTCGCCTCAGTTGTTCTGATAGCGTTTATTTCGTTACAGCTTTATGCTTTCCTCCGTGGTGATCCTTGTAACCTTCCCCCCTTCGATATGGAGGGTGATCTTCCCGTACTTCTTCGCCTCGCAGTAGGCTCTCAGGTATTCAAGGGCTTTATTGAACAACAGGGCCAACCCCCACAAGAATCGGGCTGAGGTCCGGGGTGTCCTCCGGGACGATCATGCACTGACAATTCGCTCCGCAGCGTGACCCGAACTCAGCCGGTAATCCAACGGCAGTCCAGGTCTCCATCGTTTCAAGCCTGCCATGCCTCTCAGCACAGTCAGGACAGACGTTCTTCCCGTTGCTCTGCCATCTGTATTTATCCCCTTTGAACTCCTCACCGTTCTGATTGGAGAGGATCTCCCCAACCATTCCGTTTGTGCTTGCGATATTCACCGCACCCGTAATTGCTGTCTTTACCTGAGTGGGGAACCCACCGAACACCCTTGAGAGCGGATCGTCAAGGCTCTGCATCAGTTCATCGAGTATCTGCTTCTCCGAAGCCCCGGATAAGAGCCTTCGGGAGATGTATTCCTCAAGCTCCAGTTCCGCCCTGACGCTCGCCGCTTCGAGTGCTTTCGGAAGATACCCGTTCTGCCGGAGGACGAGATTCACGGACTTTACAAGATCAGACTCATCCACGCTTCTTTGCTCTCTCCATCAGGGTCTTGAGGTACGCCCTGATAATCGGCTTCACCTTGGACTCAAGAAAGTCTTTGTTCCATGAAAGCGTCACCCTCTGCGGGAGGACTCCGGCCCCCTCCTGATGGTAAGCCTGTATCTCAGCCCTCGTAGTACCCTGGGTGATCTCAAGGAACCCCGCCCCCGTCCGCATCTTCACCCCACGGGACATATTGCCTGTGTCAATCAACGGTGTCTGGGGTGAACGGCTCCCCTTCTTCCTCTTTCGCTCGATGGTCTTGGCCTTCAACGGGGTCATCGGGCTTAGGTCGTGAAGGTTCACCCCTGAACGCATCTTCTCCTCCCGATGCTTCCGGTAGGCAAGGCCAATGTCCTTCATCGTCTTTTCAGGGATGATGATGCCCTCTGCGATCTTCGAGAGGTCGAGGTCGGTCTGTATTTCAGCCCTGAAGTTCACGGCTCAACTCTGCGCCCCTTTTCGCTGACAGCACAATATCCTTCCTGAACTTCTCCGTCTGGTCCTTACCGACAGCCCTGAGTATCTCGGTGAACCGCTCCCTGAAAGCCTGAAGGGTGTCGAGTTCCAACGCCTCAGCGATCTTACGCACCTTCGGGAGCAAGGTCTCGGACTGTTCCCTGATCCTGTCCTGGACCTTCTGCCGCTCCTCCAGGTTCTTCCTCATCAGGGTTTCCGCTTTCTCCATCTTCATCCCTCAAAATGGCAAGGATGGTATCTTCATCCGTCTTGCCGAGTCCGTTGATCTTTGTGTTATCATCCAGCTTCTTTACCGCCTCTTCTTCTGTGAGGTCCGGGTTCTCCTCCATAATCAGGTCGATCTTGGAAATGACCCCGGTTTCAAGCTGGAACTGCCGCCATGCAATCTCATCAGATACGCTTGAGAACCCCGATTCCTGCTCAGGGAAGTCCGCAATCAGATCCCCCTTCTCGATAGCAGGAAGGCCGAACCTCCCCGACATCTCAGATACAATCCTGTATAGCGGCTGCTCGATGAACGCATCAATGATCTCGATCTGAGCGGTCCTGTCCTCAAGGTCTCTCACGTTCTTGATCTGCAACGCTCTCCCGGATGAGACATTCCCCGTGTCGATAGACCAGTTGAAATTCAGGTTCATCGTGTTCGAGGCGAGTTCCATCTGGAACTTGATTGCCTCGATATGCTGAGAGAAGTTGGCCTGCATATCCAACGGGTAAGCCTGAAGCGCACCCGCCCCCACTCCCTCAGTCGGCTTGATCTTCAGAACGTGCTTGTTACCTAACTTGAACTCCTTGACTGAATCATCGGTATCGCCCACCACCACAAGCTGCTTGAATCCGTTGTAGTGCAGGAGTTGGTTGAGCGCAGATACCGCCATGTCAATCTCGCGGTTCTGCAATACCAGTTCCGTCCTCGGCATGGAGGTGTGGCTGTCAACCGGATAGCTCCTTCGGGGGAAGAAGAAGTTGAACGTCCTGTATTCGTTCGGCTTCTCCTCGATGACGTTCCCCAGAGCGTCAACCTTCCGGGTGACATCAGCATCCCAGTAAGCCCATATCTGGCTCCCGTCCTTCCCCCTTAATGCTGTGGGGTACATAATCCCGGCAGGCTCAACCTGAAACTCGTCATCCTCTGAGAACACGGGGTAATACTCAGGGATAATGACGAACTGAAGCAGCTTATCCTTCACGAACACACCGACAGCCACATCATTCAGCAGTTGGGCGTATCTCTCAGCCACCTTGGAGAAGGGGAACCACCCCGACCGCTTCAACAGGTCTGTGTACTTCTCTGCCTTCTCAGGGCGGTCCTTGCCGACCTTCCTCTCAGGCTGGATGCCGTAGATCCTCCCCTTCAGGTCAACAAGCTGCCTCGTCATGGGCAGATGGGTTAGAAGGAGGTCTAACTTCGCAGGCTCATCCCATTTCCTATGTTCCTGGTCGAACGTCCGAAAGAAGTTCTTGAGGTACTCATCACTCCCACCATACTGGAGCAACACCTCATCCTTGTAGTAATCAAGGCACTCCCTTCGGGCTTTCTGTAGCTTCCTCAGCGCATCGGCTTCGGATAGGTACAAAGCACGAGAGAGGTCGTTTCCGGCTATCGACCGGAAAAGGGGCGCAATCGGCTCAAGGTTGAACATTTATCGCACTTCCACATCGAATATGGAGTACCCGTACACATCACGGCTACCCCTCTGGAAAGGAATTGTTACCACCGAGAAGTCCGCACCCTCTCCAGGGAGCAGGATAGACACTGTATCAGCCAACCCATCGAAAGGCGGGATGGAAAGGTACTCGTTCCCGATAACGCCATAGGCTGTCATGAAAGGCTCAGATTCGATGGAGTCATACCTCAGATCGAGACCGGGGCGGACCGTGATAGCGTTCTCTGATTCGTTGACCAGATACCCGTAACTGTAAGCCACCCAGAATCCATCCCCTACGTCAACAGCCCATCTCGTATCGTAGTATCTCAGGCTGATACTTGCGGGGATCTGCTCTGTGCCTACGACGTTATAGACGTTATCCGAGCAACCGAGAAGGAGCAGGCATATCAGACAGCGCGCCATGTCGCCCTCCCGCCTATCGGATATTCGTAGTTCACCATGTAATCAACGGCTGAACAGGCGTGGGTTCTCTCCCCCTGGTCTGCTTTCGTGAAGTCGGACATACTTACCATCTCGTAGTCCTTCCTCAGTTCAACACAGTCGGGGGAATACCCAAATCGCACACTTCCATCTGCGGTTCGCATTCTTGAGTTGGTACTGTTAACACGGTCCAGAATGCGGGGATTTGGTCGTTTCCGTATATCAGCGCCCCATTCAGCAAACTCAGACTGTATGATCTCCCAACTTCCGGCAGTAGCAGACAAGCCGCGGGCTGTCCCGTGTTGATAATCTCCGTAAATCCGAAGCCTTGGACGACCTCCGGCGTATTGCTCGATTCGCTTCTTTGCCTCGGCGCACATTCGCCAGATGTCTGTTCGCTTCTGCTTGATTTCTCCTGAGATGTAGGTAAGCTCCGGGCTGTCCTGCCCCATGAGCCAAAGGCATGGGTCAATGTTGAAATCGCAACAAAGAATAACAGGAAGGGAAGGATCAAAAGGCTTGCGATAGCAGTGAGTATCCCTGTCGTGATAAGCGTAAGCCAGCCCGTCATACGTTTCAAAGCTGCCCTCATACTCCTGGCGAAAGGTACGCTCATCGCAGTTAGCCCTTGCTTCAGCAATCTCAGCGGGGTCCATGACATCCGCCGACCTCCAGCTGTATTCACCCCACTGCGGGTTTCCCCGGTACTTATCGAGAAGCTCGAAGTAGTGATTCTTCCCTTCGGGGACACCGACAAACCAGACCCATCCCCTTGTGTCTCTGATCGCCGGCTCAACATGCTCTCCCCAGACGGATTCCTCCATGTCGGCATATTCGTCTAATACCCCGCCATGCCATTGGCTCTTACCGTCAAATCGCTCAGGCTTATCAAAGCCCAGTACCCAAAGCTCAGACCCGTTCCCAAACACAAGGCGCATCTCTGTTTCGCTTGTCTTTCGGATGCTCCATGTCGGGGCGAGGAGCTTGAGATCCTCCCATGCGATTCTCTTCGCCTGATCTCTTGTGGGCGCACCAAAGAACAGCGACACCCCCTCGTTTCGCATACACTCTGCGATGAGAGTGCGCTTTGCGACCTCAGTCTTGAATGACCGCCTTCCTGCATGGACGATCTTGAACCTTGTCGGGTCATTCCGGTACTTCGTTATGACCGGGTGTTGCTCTACCCGCTCCGGCAGCGGAAACCATCTGGGGGGCAAAAACCGAGAAAAGCCTTCTGAGTTCTGCTGTGTTTGCATCAATATCCGGGTTCTTCTCTCTCCACTCCTCACCTCCCCTTGTCTTGAGGAAGTAGATCATCGGGGTCGCCTGCCCCCTCTTGGCGGCGTTTTTGGCTGAATTGAGCAGGAGATTGGCATAAACAGCTATCCCCTCCGAGCGAGCCTTTTTTATGGACTCCATAAATTCAGGATGACTCTGCTTCCAGTTGTTGATGGTTGAGACAGCTATACCTATCCTGTCAGCACATACCTCCTCCGAGAGACCGAGTTTGATACCATCGAGGAACTTGTCGATGTTGGTCTCATTGGTGGGGAGGCCGTACTTTGACGGGCGGCCTCTCTTACCTGCCATACCTGGAGATCATCTTGAGGCCGCGAGCTAATCGGGCGGCGGGCTTGTTGCGCTTGGACAACTTGAGGTCTTTCAACACCCACAGGGGGCATTAAGAGTTACGCGGGGAAAATCCGAGGTACAATATACATCAGCGAAAGAGGAACCGCAATCTAAACTTTCTACGGAATCAAATTTCCTTCCTCGTCGATTATCCCTACGTCAAACAGATGCCTTCGCAGGTTCCTGTTAGACTGATAGTTTCCGTTTTCACTCCCAATCCTGTTATCCAGGAACATCGCAGCCAACCCATCAGGTACAAACCATTTCCTTTTCTTCGGCTTCCCCCATCGCTTAGACTGGTAATGTTCACAGGCTGCCGAGATCCTCTCAGATGATCTTTCACACCTCTGGCAGTATATTCTCCTATGCTCTCCAATCATGGAAAGGCAAATGGCACACCTACCCCTTTCCTTCCTTTCAGCCAAGACAGGACCGAGACATAAAGCACAGGCGGGCATCCTCCCCTCATCGGTGACGTACTCAAACTTCCCCTTCTTGGTACATCTCTCACTCTTGATTGAACACTCAGGATATTCCATCATTTCTCCGCTTCCTCTCTCAGACGGGCGGCTATTTGCTCAACGGCTCCGTTGTGTCCCGCGTTGTAGAGCGGCCCAATGTGTGTTTCTGTGAGCATCATCTCCTCCGCCATCTCTGCCGCTTCGAGGAATGCCTTACGGCGGACCTCAGCTATCTGCTGTAAATCCAGCCGGTGCAAAGCCCACTGTTCAAGACCGCGAATTACAGTATCTATTGCTTTTTGCTCATCGGGGTCAGGCAGAATAGCCTCAACCTTCCCCGTGAGTCCCGCATTGTCGGCTTCTGCTCTTTTCATTTCACTTAATCCTTTCGGGTTGAGGATGGACAGGATTTTCTCTCGCAATTCAGGGCTGTGTGCGTAGTAAGGGTCGCCAACAATACATACGTCATCCTCAGCAATCACCCACCTCAACGCCTTGTCTCGCTTCTGAATCTCCTTCTCCAATTCCTCTACACGGGAGATGAGGCGGTCGCAGAGATTGAAAAGTTTGTAAATGTCCGAAGCCGCCTCTTCCCATTCAGAGCCAAGCCCTTCCCATCTTTGCCGTAACTTTGCCAGTTCCTCTTTGAAGTCGATCATTTTGTTTCCTTTCATTTCTCTGCTTCCCTTCTGAGGCGGGCGGCGATAGACTTGCATGTGGCCCTCACGGTGGCCCTCGCCACTTCCTCTTTGTCGTATTGGGCAAACTCGTTCGGCATCGAGCCCTTTGGCTCTTTTTCGGCCTCCGCCATCTCTGCCGCTTTGAGGAAGGTCTTACGGCGGACCTTCTTCACTTCTGCTTTCAGCCGAACAATCTCGTCTTGGTAGCGATCCAACAAACCGTTGTTTTCTCTATCCATTTTATCTACTTCTTTCGCCCATCCCGAACTGTGGGATTCTGCTTTTTTCACTTCACTTCTCCTTCCGGGGGGTTGAAATCAATCCCCCTCTCTTCCAACTTCTTTCTGAGATGAATTACCTCCCTCTGCAACCGTTTGACTTCATCCTCTCCCGCTTTTTGCGACTGATGATTTTCCGCACCCGTATCCCCGCCAGTTCCTTTCTGAAGTCGGTCATTGTTCCTCCTTCTCGTTCATGTTCTTGAGTGCGTTCAGCCATGCGGATTCTTCGTTTTCGGCAAAAACGAAATCAACATGGTCGTAATCAATGCCGATACGCCACTTGTAATCTTCGCCTTCCCACGATACAGCATCCGGCCACTTCTCCAACACCAATGCCTTCGCTTGCTCCCATTCGGGGAGAGATTCGAAAGCATCCTGCCAGGAAGCACCGATGATCCTGCGGTCAGCGTCAATGATCGCACCCATCTTCTCAACAGCCCCCGGCCTCACCAGTTTCACCAGTTTCTCGTAATTCATTTGTCAATTGCCTCCTTTGCGTTCAGCCATGCGGATTCCGGGGTGTCGCCTCGACCAAGTTCATCCTCTGATTCATCACTTGGGAAAATCTGCCAGTAGTCGGGCGAATCCCACTTGTCTGCGTTCGCCTCCGGCCATCGTTCCAGCACCAATGCCTTCGCTTGTTCCCATTCGGGGAGCATTTCAAATGCTCGTTGCCAAGCCAATTCAGGCGTTACGCAAACTGTCCCAATGAATCTTTTGTGCTGTTTTTCTTGAATGAGGCAGCCAGTAGTCGGGGCATTCCACCCCTCGGCAATCCAAACAACCTCCGCTCCCGGCCTCACCGAGAGTACCAGATTCTTGAAGCGGTCAGCGGTCATGGTTCTGCCACCCCCTTTCCGCACTCAGGGCAGACGAGCACTCTCAGGCCGATGCAACTCACCACGGTCGCATGAGGGACAATCTTTCTCACCGCTTCCTCTATCTCGGCCTGTTCAAGCATCGTTACGCCACGGTCAACACAGATTTCAATCGTTGTAGGAGTCATTTCTCTTTCTCCTCCGCTTTCTGTCTGAATCGGGCGGCGAGCAGTAGGATGTCTTTACCTTTTTGTCGGCACACCCTGCAGTCGGGGTTACTGCATCGCTGTTTATCCGCCTCCTCCTCCGCCATCTCTGCCGCTTCGATCCACACCTTCCTCAACGCCTTGTCCCGCTTCGCCACCTCAACGTGCAGCCGATTGAACTCAAAGATAAGGTCGGTCACAATCTCAGTGACTTTCTTTTCGTCAGTGGTCATTTCTCTTCCCTCTCCATGATCTATCGCGGTCAGGCGATTATTTTCGTAGTCCCACCCAACTCGGCGGGAATCTGGCTTCGTCATTTCTCTTTCTCCTTTGCCTCGCACATCTTCGTTGCGCAGTAGTCTGTGAGAGCCTGAATGTCGGGCTTCCCGTTTTTTGGCTCGATGCTCAGCCTTGACATTATCGGAAACGAACGAACCTGGATTGCCCCGTCATAGATGAACGTAAAGTCGTATATCACCCTCCACCACAACTCATGCTCCATCATTTCGTCAAGGGTATTGGGAACCCTGCGAATCGGCGCACCTTCACAATGTTCGCATGGAGCATACTGTGTTGAGTGGTATTGACCTTCGAGTGAACGGTCGCCAGCGTCAATAGCCATCTCAAGAGTAACGTAATGTTTCCCAATCGGAATTCTACCTTCACCGCCACAGTTATCACACGGCATCTCGGTGAATATCCCCGCCTCCGCCATCCTCTTCGCTATTTCAAGGCTTACTGTTTTCATTGTGCCTCCATGTTTGGAATAATTACCGGGGAGCCGCCTATTACCCTGCGCCCCGGTTCGCAGGTTTAGAGGTACGGGATCGGGCGAATCTCACATAGGGCAGACCCTCTCCCATCCCCAGGGAAGCGCATAGGCGACATGACGCTACTCCCCGGAGTAACCATGAACCGCCCTACGGAGGTCTTGCACATACAAATCGTGGGGAATGAACCCCACCGCATTTCTCACACTGGTATTTGTTCATCGACTTCTCTGGAGGTCCGATGATAGCCGCTACAAGTGCGTTCGGGTCTCTCCCGTCAGATTTGAGTTTCTCGTACTGGCGTTCGATACACGCCTTCTCTTCGGCAGATCCTACAACGTGCATCTTTTGGCAATCAGAGCAGTCGTAGGTGTTCTCGATCTTCTGGGCGGGCTTCTTCGGCTTTGAGGGTGGTTCGTTTGAAAATCTCCGGCTGATCCAATTCCTCGCCGCCGCCTTCCAGTTCTTCATCGGGGCGCGACCCCCCACCTTCCAGCCGTTTGACTCAAAGTGATTCCAGAACTTCTCCCCGTCAGGGTTGGTAGAGCCGTTCTCCCTGAAGAACGTCTTTACCTCCTCAAGAGAATCTGGGCGCGCGTCCGCTTTCTTCTTCTCTCTCTTCTCTTTCTCTGTATCTACTTCTTCTTCTACCTCTACTTCTACTTCTTGCTTGGAAGAAACTTCCAAGTCTTTTGTGTAGTTATCCTTTATTTCCAATAGCTTAGGGATTTCGATTTCGATTAGATTTCCATTGGTTACTGCGTAGATAAGTCGTAGCTGGCGCGTAGCTAACAGGTAGCTACTGAGTTTCCGTGGCCTAACTACGAAGTAGCTACACAGTTCCTGGACCGTAAATACCGCCTTCGGGGTCGGGTCGTTCGCCTTCATCTGCTCCGCTACCTTCTCCACGATGGTCCAGTACACCCCGATCCCCCACATCCCGTACATGGATCTGAGCCGGACGAGCTTATCATCCGTGTGAGCTTGGCTCATGTGCTTAAACCACTTCATTCACCCATCCGGTACTCTGCGAACCTTTTGCCATTCCGCATCACGGGCTTGGAGTCTATGTTGTACCCCGCCTTCTTCAACTCTCCAACCCTCTGGCTCAGAGCGTAGATACCGTACCTGGTGAGTGCCTCAGCTACCGTGAGTGATTCACCTGTTTCGAGGTGGTCAAGTATCATCCTGTGCTGGCTTGTCATAACAATTCCTCCCCACCCGATAGGATGATAGCCCCTTTATCGCCGGGGGATATGCGAGTCGGGTTCCCCGCGTTCAGGTCGTTCGCCAGTTGTAGCATCTCTTTCTCGTCTATCGTCACCGTGACCTCCACTACATCAAATTCCGTGGACCCGCAATTACAATCACCCAGGTTCTTATGGTCTCCTACATAGTAATGGGTCTCGCACCGTCCACAGCGGTAGAGAAGAATCTTGGGCCGTGGGGCAAGGAACTTCAACAGGCGTAATTCAATCCGCTTCATAACACCTCCTTTGATTTCTTCAGCATCCACTTGATTTTCGAGTCGTGGTCTTTGTGCTTCCAGAGCATATCGAGCAACCAATCTCCCCCGGCTGAGTTCGCCATATCCTCCCAGTGGTCATCAGTCAGATAGACGTTTATCAGCAATGAAATCCCCCGCCACCCCTTCAGCACATCTTTATTGCTCCATTCAATCTCGTCAATACATCCCCAGTCATCACGGGAGCAGATAACCCTTCTTTCCTCAGCCTCAAACCTATTCCCACAGCGGGGGCATTTCAATTCAAAGACTCCGGCGCAGGTCTGTCTGCCTTGTGTGGGGAAATCACAGTAACCCTGCACTCACTTTGATTTGTAGCCGGAGTCAATCTAATACCCACCCTTTCGTCCTGCAGTACCTAATCTGATAACCCCCCTCTCGGAGGGCTTGAATAGTGTTCAACACAGCACCCTGACGCACACCGCACTTAGCCGCCATATATTCCGTTGACCTCTCCTCCTTGATGAAGGCGAGGATCTTCGGAGCAATCCCGTCGCGCAGATGAGCGTGGTAATCATCCAATGTCGATATGGTCGAGAAGGCTTTGATCTCCACCCCGCCCTTATTGTAGATGGCTACCTCATCAGGGAGGAATGGGCGTTCTTCGGGTATCCCATACCTCTTCAGAACGGCGGGGGCATCGAGAACAGATACCCCCCTGCCGTTTTCTACCCTCGTCACGGAATTATCGGGATACACGATGAATTGGGTCACGTTGCGTGTCGGTAGTCGTCAATCGCAACCCAGTGAGTTGCTTTGGATTTCGCATCGACTTCCTTCCGGCCCCCCACCACCAGTGAGATATTCCCGTACTGGTCAGGTTCCAGACCGTTGAGGGCATCCCTGTTGATTGAGATGTTGATGACACTTCCTCCATTCTTGAAGGTCTTTTGCCATCCCTTGCCGACATACGTTTTGTCCGCCATCTACTTCTCCTTGTTTGTTTTTGAATTGGCATCGAGAACACCCTGGAATGGGTCATCCCCGATCTTCTCTAAATACTCAAGGGTGAGTTGCGCCTTCTCAGCCTTCTCATCCTTCAGGTTGTTCGCTCCCCATGTCAGCCAACTCTTCGGGGTGTTCGCCCACGTTGACTTTGCATGAGTACCGAACCCGACAAGCTCCTTCTCAGGGTTGAAGGTATCGGGATTGAACACATCCTTGAGTG